>Ga0208695_1002104_pt1 | contig 15104 bp, 13 predicted proteins | sample AD_UKC111_MetaG_FD_184449 | JGI IMG/M metagenome (GOLD analysis project Ga0208695, IMG submission 184449) | Active sludge microbial communities of municipal wastewater-treating anaerobic digesters from Hong Kong - AD_UKC111_MetaG (SPAdes)... | ecosystem: Engineered > Bioreactor > Anaerobic >... | reverse complement strand
TTGTTGTGTAATTTTTTTGGTCATAATTTAATTATACAACATTTGCGGGTCCTTGAGGACCCGCATTTTGCTATTTATGAATAAAAAAGGGGCTGATACAAAACTAATTTAGTTTTGCAACAGCCCCATTCTATCAGAAAATATTGAATATGAAAAGACCTTATAAAAGACTCATCCTTTTATTGCTTGGAAGGTACTTTTATTTCATCGGTCTTAGGAGGAATAGGAGTTGGAGGTACTTTTATTTCATCTGCTTTAGATACAATTGGAGTTGGAGGTACTTCTTTTTCAACTTTTGGTAAAGCAGGAGTTGGAGGCACCTCTTTTCCATCAGCTTTCGGCAGAATAGGTGTTGGAGGCACTTTTTCCTCATCTCCTTTAGGCAAAATAGGAGTTGGAGGCACCTCTTTTTCATCAACTTTTGGCAAAATCGGTGTTGGAGGCACTTTTTCCTCATCCGCTTTAGGTATGATAAGTGTTGGAGGCACTTTTATTTCATCTTTAGGTCCAATAGGAGTTGGAGGTACCCCTTTATCATCAGCTTTTGGCAAAATAGGTGTAGGATGTACTTTTGCATCATCTGTTTTAGGCAAAATCGGAGTAGCAGACACTTTTGCATCTCCTTTAGGTAAAATAGGTGTTGAAGGCATTTTTGTCTCATTTGCTTTAGGTAAAACAGGTGTACTATGTACCTTTAATTCATTAGCTTTAGGCAGAATAGGAGTTGGATGTTCTTTCTTTTCTTCCGCTTTTGGTGCAATAGTTGTTAAAGGCTCTTTCTTTTCTTCTGCCATATGCCCAATAGGAGTATTAACCGCTTTTTTAGTATGAGCGTCTTTTTTATCAACACCTTCAGGTAAGTTCTTATTATCAATATTATGAGGCATATTTTTCGCCTTTTCATCATCATTAGCAACCGCTAAATGCGGTATATTGACTTTCTTAACCAGTTCCCCAACTTTCATGTCTTTAACTTCTTCAAGACTTAAATTTTTTCCCTGTTCCTGTGCTTGTTCAAAAATATAATATCTGCCCATGGAAATATTGTTTTCCATTGCCAACCTTCTAGACTCATTGTCTATTCCAACAAATCTGAAATCAAAATTATCTAACTTATCAACTGAATCTTTACAAGCAAGCAAAGTCTTTTCTATATTCTTGTTGACATTATTTTGATCATCATTCTTGTATTTTGAATATGCTGAAATAATTATACAATCATCACCTTCATAGTCATCATATGCAATATTATTATTCAATACAGTAGATAAAGCAATTTTTAGCGGTTTTGATTTTAAGTCTATTTTCGTAAGATATTCTTGTGATTTTTTATCAATTCCTGTTGCTTTTACAACTTTCATATCATCGTCAACGGTAAACTCAATGCTTGATACACCATCAATACAGACATATGTATAATCATCGTTTTTAGCGAAAAAGTGTAAATTCAAAAATATAAATACAAAAATTGCCGCTACGGATGAAACAATTTTTACAGTCATTTTTAATTTGTTCTTATTGGAAATAATCTCATTTGCTTCAAATTGTATCTCCAATCCTAGATACATACCGGGCTGCTTTTTTATATATAGAAATTCACATTCTTTTGTCATTATGGCAACTTTATCATCCAAAATATTTATAATGGTTCCAGTTATTTTTCTCATTCATATTCCTCCCCTATACAAGCAGATCTTCAATATATTTTTTAAGCATATCGAGATTACTTTTTAATATCAAAACCATTGCTATTATAAATCTTCTATTTTTTTCAAGCGTCCTTTGCGATTGATTGACTTTTTGTCTTAATTCGGCAAAAGGTAGTGTTTTTTTTAAGCAAAATTTTTGGTATAAATCTTCATTATCAGCAATTAATTTTGCAATTTTAACACAATTTGATCTGGTGTCCTTATGTTTTGGTGCGGAATTAATTAATTGATCAATTGTTACACCAAAATTTTGCATAGATTTTGCTAAATATGCAAATTCTTCCTTCATTTCAAATTCATAAATATGATTTGAATTATTATCAACAAGAAATTCTTCAAAGTTTGTAGTTTCTTCAAAAGAAGAAAACGGGTAAACATTGGCATTCTTTTGTGAAATTCGTAAATAGTCAATTACACGTCTTTTAATGACTTGTTTTGAAAAATCCATAAATGAATATTTTTTTTCTTCATTATAACATTCAATTGATTCATTAAATGCCATAAGACCAATGCTAAACTCTTCACTTGATTCAATATCTATATTTTTATTTGTTATTTGAGATACAGATTTAATAATAAACGGCTTATAGCTGTTTATAAATTCATTTCTTAGAAAATCATCACCTTTTTTTATTTTTCTAACTATATCTATAAAAGATTCTTTTTCTCGTTTAAATTTGCTTAAAAACGTAATCTCTGCCACACATAAACACCGTCCCTCATATAGTATATTCGAAAAATTTGTATTTTTTTGTTCGTACATAAAAAAAATTTTTCTTTGTCAAACCGAACAAAAAAAAACACAAAATTCGAATACCTAAAGCAGACGGTTAACCATCTAAATTTTTCAAATAATATTTTTAAAGGAGAGGATATTTTATGTCTATTAAAAGGTATGTAAGTGCTGCATTAACATCAACACTACTAGTATCAGTAACTTTTTGTTCATTTGCAACAGATTCAACTTCAGAAACAACTGCACCAGTTAAGCCTACACCAGTTCCGGCTCCGGTTATCAGTGTTGAATCAGAAGTTGACAGGTTGACTAATGAATTCGGTGAAGAAGCTGCTTTAATAATTATTGCTTCTCAAAATGAAATCAAATCAATACATACAAGCTTGGATTCACTTAGAAAAGAAATTAAGGCTGCTAAAGAAGCTGAAGAAGTTGACGAAGAAGCTTTAGCTTCACTTCTTGATGAAGAAAAAGCTTTGCAAGCAGATTTAAAAGCTAAAGAAGATGCTTTAAGAATTTATAAAGAAAATCTTAAGTTAGTAGCTGAGTTCGGTGAAGAAGAAGCTGCTAAAATAATAGCATCCAGAGATGAAATTTCAGCTCTTCGTTCCGACCTTGATGCATTAAGAAAAGAAATAAAGGCTGCTAAAGAAGCTGAAGAAGTTGATGAAGAAGCTTTAGCTTCACTTCTTGATGAAGAAAAAGCTTTGCAAGCAGATTTAAAAGCTAAAGAAGATGCTTTAAGAATTTATAAAGAAAATCTTAAGTTAGTAGCTGAGTTCGGTGAAGAAGAAGCTGCTAAAATAATAGCATCCAAAGAAGAAATATCAGCTCTTCGTTCCGACCTTGATGCATTAAGAAAAGATATCAAGGCTGCTAAGGAAGCTGAAGAAGTTGACGAAGAAGCTTTAGCTTCACTTATTGAAGAAGAAAAAGCTTTAGCAAGTGATTTAGCTGCTAAGGAAAAAGATCTCAATGAATATATAAAGAGTTTAAGACCTACACCACCAACTCCTCCAACTCCTCCTACACCACCAGCTCCACCAGTACCGCCTGTACCAACAGAAGCAGCTATCTAAATAATATAAAAAACAAAGATTGGCTTTATTATAGTCAATCTTTGTTTTATACATGTTCGAAACAACCCGTCATTTTATTTTATGTAGACTTTTTAAATAATTCCATAGACTTTTTTATTAAAGGGGATAATTTTTATGTATCATAATCATTTTTTTTATTGTCCTTTTAAGTTCTACATTAATTTATGATACCAGAAATAAATATCTCAGATGCTATGTTACCATTTTAAACAAGACAAAAGAATATCTAATTTTAAAAGAAGCAAAAAATTATTGGAGTAAATATGCATCACTACCTAAAAAAGTTATTTCTCCCTATGGTGAAACCAGTTTTCATATAACGGGTTGGGATAGTGCTACTCCCTTTTGTGAAGGAAGTGTCGAATATTATGTCGGTAATACAGGATTGGGGACAGTTAAATTTAACTATTCATGCCCTTACATTGGCGATAATAAAGCTTATTGTATTTATAATATCAAGGGTTTTATTTGTAAGGTTTATGCCAATAACCAACATGCTTATGAATGGAAAGAACCTTATGGAACAGAAGGCCATATACCGGTGAACAGTTATCCTTTAAGCGTATTATTCATACTGGAGGAAATCGCAAATAAATAAAAGAAATAGGAATTTTCCCTCCATTCTCTACATGACAAATAGCTCACATTTTTCAGATACCTAAACAGATATTGCAATATTTTGTGTATTCTATTATAATTAAATTTAACAAGAATTAAATCTAACAAGACTTATAATAAAAGTTCATATAATTAGCCATGACGCTACGCCACTTTGTTTATAACAAAGTTTCGTAGCTTTTTTATTATCGGCTATATATTTTATACAATACAGGGGGAATCAATATGAAATCTATTTCAATATTTCTTAATAAAGAAGGCAACACAGCAGCACCAAATGAAGAAGGCATCGTTAAGGTCTATGCCTACAACGATACAAGTAATTCATGGAGCATAACAAATGAAATTGATTTTTCATTATTAAAAACTACATCTATTATCGGTTTACGCAGCACCATTTCCGAAATGATTGCACAGTTAGGCGATTGCAAAGTATTCGTCGCCAAAGAAGTTGTCGGTCAGCTTTTTAGCGTTTTAGAAGCAAACGGATTTAATATTTATGAAGCTGAAGGTAAACCTGAACAATTTTTAGAATCCATATTAGCTTCTGAAATAGAAGAAAGCAAGCGAGCATTAAATGCCAACCAACAAACAATTACACCTTATCCTATAGAAACAGAAACCAAAGGCAATTACTTTATTGACCTTAAGGAAGTTTTAAGCTCATATCCGGATCTTTCGTCAAAGAAGGTGCTGCTTCCATTTCTGTCAAACAGGAATTTCAAAGCACTTGAAATTATATGCGGCCATATTCCCAAATGGTTTGATAATGAGTTTAAACTACAGGGTTTTCAATATGATATATCAAAACTCGAAGATAATACTTATAAAGTTGTAATATCAGCATGATGTATTCAATATAAATGCAGAAAACAAATATGAAATATTATAAAATAATGATAAAATATTACAATAAAACGAAAGGAGTGCTACCATCATGTATTCATATTCGACCAATTATGGAGAATTAAAATCCATTTCATTATACACTACCTATCCTAATCAACAGTTAAAAGATTGCGTTTTGAGCGAAAGAAATGAGCTCAATACTCCTTTCGGCATTCTAGTGCCTCAGTATGATCATGCCGAAATAAGACGTAAAAACACGTATTCTGTTTCATTTTTCGAAAACGGAATTTTAAAAAGAATTGCACTTCAAGATCAAGTTGAAATAGACACCTGTGTCGGCAAACTTCCAGCCGAACTTATTACTTTTTATAATAGCGGCAAAATAAAAAAAATTTTCCCGCTTAACGGGCATATTACAGCATATTGGGACGAAAATGACGAATACAATCTAGCCAAAGAATTTTATTTTGATTTTCCATTTGGAAGCTTTAAAACAAAAATTATAAGCATCGGCTTTTACGAAACCGGAACAGTAAAAAGTATTACTTTGTGGCCAAATGAATATATCTATATAAATACCCCCATAGGCAAACAACGAATAAGGATAGGATTTTCATTATATCCTGACGGCAGTATAAAATCAATTGAACCTATTGAACCCATTGATATAATGACACCAATCGGCAATATAAAATCTTTTGATGTTAATGCCAATGGTGTCACCGGGGATAAAAATTCATTAGCATTTACTGAAGATGGGAAAGTTAAGTCTCTTATATCTTCAGACAACAAAATAACCATAAAAGGGCCCAACAATACATCAAAAATTTATTCACCATTTCAAATAAAGCAAATGTGTGATCAGGAGATATATTATCAGACACTGAAAATAGAATTTTGCAATGACATTGTGATATTTAATGAAAAGGATAAATACAAAATAGAAGAAAACAGTTTTATTATAGAACCCTTTGTAAGACCTGTGCAGAATAAATGTTCAAATTGCTCAAGCTGTTCCATGTGCTCTACAAGTTAGCACATTTTAAACAAAAATAGTTAAATAAAATTTAAATGTTCCAAAACACCCGTATATAGTTAAACCGCCTCGTTTTTATTTCCGAGACGGTTTAACTATGTGTTCACATTTTATTTTATTATTTATTTCACTCATCCTTTATCAAACAACATGATTTTTTCAGGATTTAAATATATTTTCCACGGCAGCGGTGTGTCCTTAATATGGAACCACTTTTCTTTGGAAATCTCCCACTGTAAATGATATTTTTCGCTATTTGTCTTTTTTTTCCCAATAGATAAATATATCGTTACCCTAAACGGTCCTTCACTCACGAAACTGGGCCAGCACGGAAATACATTTTCACTATTGGTTTCTGATGCTTCTTTTATGTAATTAGCACGGATTCCTACCGTATCAATATTCTTACTTATTATTTCTCCTGTAACCAGCTTAATTCCCCAGTCATCCGCCATCAACTCATTTTGAGACAAATATCGTGCTTTGGAAAAATTCTTGCATCCCGTTAATTGTGCTGCTGCTACCGTAGGCGGCCTTTCAAATATATTTATTGTATCCCCTAATGCTTCCGCACTGCCGCCTTTTAACACCATGAGACCATCGCATATTTTATATGCTTCCTCCATGTTGTGAGTTACGAACAATGTAACCCCTTTATAGTCCGATAATGTATCAATAAGCTGCTTGGTTAAAAAAGCTCTTAAATGATCATCCAATGCAGAAAACGGTTCATCCAAAAGCAACACTTCCGGCTCAATGGTCAAAGCCCGTGCTAATGCAACCCTTTGCTGTTGTCCTCCTGAAAGCTGGGAAGGATATCTTTTTTCAAGTCCCTCCAATCTCATCATTTCTATTTTTTCCCGGACAATCCGCTTTCTTTCTTCCTTATGTCTATCATTTAAAGCAAACCCGATGTTTTCTTCAACTGTCATATTGGGAAACAATGCATAGTTCTGAAATAGATATCCAACCTTTCTCAATCTGCATGGCATATTAATTCCTTTATCCGAATCGAACAACACACGATCATTAAGAATTATTCTTCCTTTATCAGGCTTCTCGATGCCTGCAATGCACTTAAGCGTCATACTTTTACCGGAACCTGATGCTCCAAGTAGACCCAAAACGCCCTTTTTAGTCTCAAAGCTTACATCAAGAGTAAACCCCGAAAGCTTCTTTTTAATATCTACAAACAACTCCATTTATTGCCTCCCTGTTGACATGATTTTTTTCCTTTGATACTCATTCCAATGATTCATTAATATCATAACTATAAGCGAAATTACAAATATAAGAACAACCCACAATATTGCTTTATCCATTTCTCCACCCTGAGCAGAAAAGAATATTGCTATGGGTATTGTCTGTGTTTTTCCGGGGATATTTCCCGCAATCATGAGTGTTGCACCGAATTCACCAAGTGCCCTGGCAAAGGAAAGTACGCTGCCGGCTGCTATTCCCGGCCAAGCAAGTGGAACGGTAACCTTCCAGAAAATTCTCCATTCTGAAACTCCCAAAGTCCTCGCTGCATATATCAAATTCCTATCAATCTGCTCAAAGGCTCCCTTTGCAGTTTTGTACATCATCGGAAATGCAACCGCTGTGGCGGCAATAACAGTAGCCGGCCACGAGAAAATTATCTGAATTCCAACATAATTTAATATCTTTCCAACAGGGCCATATCTTCCAAATATTACTAGAAGCATGAATCCCACAACAGTAGGAGGCAATACCATAGGAAGAGTAAAAATGCTGTCTATAACTCCTTTAAGCCTTCCTCTATACCAAGCGAGAAACCACGCTGCTGCAATTCCTAAAAAGAAGGTAATTAGCGTTGCACATAATGATGTTTTAATTGAGATCCATAAAGGTGAATAATCCATATTCTAACTTCCCTTCTTTTTTTATTTGTATAATTATTTTGCAATAAATTTAAAACCATACTTCTCAAAAACAGGTTTTGCCTTTGAACTATAAATAAAATCAATAAACACTTTTGCCTCATGTAGCTTCTTACTTGTACCAATTACAGCTGCCGGATAATAAATAGGCTCATGGGAACCTTCCGGTGCTTTTGCTGCAACTTTTATCTTTTCGGAAGCTATAGCATCAGTTTCATAAACCATTCCCGCATCCGCATTTCCCGTTTCAACCCATGCAAGAACCTCTTTAACATCTTTACCGTATACGATCTTGGATTTAATTGAGTTTAGAATATCAAGCTTCGTTAAAACTTCATCTGCATATTGTCCTGCAGGAACACTTTTAGGTTCACCCATACCTATTTTTTTAACTTTATCGTTTTTTAGATCTTTAAAATCAGAAATTAATGATGACTCTTTCGACACTACAAGAACCAATTCATTTTCCAAAAAGTTTTTTTGTGTTTCTTCCACTATAAGTTTTTTATCTTTCAACGTATTCATTTGCTTCGTTCCTGCTGATATAAACACGTCTACATCGGCTCCATTTTCAATCTGCTGCTGCAATGCCCCTGAAGAACCAAAATTATATGTAATGGTCAAATCAGGTCTTTCTTTATTAAATTCCACCTTAATTTCCTCCATGGCATCTTTGAGACTTGCCGCCGCCGAAACTGTTAACGATACTTTCTTCGTATCATTTGAAGCATTTACCGGAGTTTCTTGTGAAGAAATTTCACGGCTGCTTTGTTCCGATGCCTGCTGACCGTATGCAACCATAAACAACATCAAACAAGTAGATAGTATTAAAAATATTACCATTTTATAGTTTTTCATATCCATTCCCCCATAAATTCAATCATTAGAAAATAGAAATCCTGATCGGGTCATGAGAAATTGCGGTATGGCATTAACCATATTTCTCATAAATAAAAAAATGACGAAACCATAACACCTATAATAAAGTGTTAAAATCTCATCATGGAGATTAATATATGAATGCTATTTGAGTTGCAACATGGCAAATCAAGATATGGCATAACATACATTAACTTGGATAAAACATTTTGTAACGTTTTATTATGTTTTATTATATATTATCACTTTTAAAAAATCAATAGTAATGAAGGAAAATTTCTTGTGTATTTCATATATCTTATTAAGTAAATATCAAAACTACGCTAAATCAGGCATTACACAGCTTATTTTAGCGGCATTTGAGATAATTAAAATAATTTTTTGCAGTATTGTTAATTTTTAATTGCATTTTTAAACCGTTAAATATTAGAATTATTTGATTTCGTCATTAGTATTAGATATAATATATACCAATACAACTTTTCATACATTTTTGTTTAGTTATATAACATTTTATTCTTTTTTACTCATTTATGTATATAAATATAATCAAAACAAGAATAAAGCTTGCGAAAGGAGATAACCATGAAAGATAATTCAGCTTTAACGCCTCAAGAAGTGGCAGATTTATTAAAAATATCCAAAAACACCGTCTATGAGTTAATTAAAAGAGGCGAACTTAACTCATATAGAGTCGGTAAAAAAGTAAGAGTTGAACTTAAAGATGTTGATGAATATAAAAACAGGACAAAAAGCATTAAAAACGAAAATCTCTCTTATATTACAAGGGACAGCAATCACCCAAACATTCCACTTAATGATGAAATGTCGAAATTAAACGGTTTTGTAATCTGCGGGCAAGATATTTTATTGGATATCCTGTCAAGATATTTGCAGTTGCATCCTAACGGAGTACAGGCTCTGCGTTCTTATGTGGGAAGCTATAACGGTCTTTATGAATTATATCAGGGCAATGTTCAGATGACTGCTGCACACCTTTGGGATGGAGATTCCGGTCAATATAACATACCCTATGTCAGAAGAATGCTTCCGGGAATTCCTGCACTGGTAGTTCACCTTGCATGCCGTATTCAGGGTTTTTATGTTGCCCGCGGTAATCCAAAAAACATAAAAGGATGGGAAGATTTAAAAAGAAAGGACATCACCATCATAAATCGTGAAAAAGGCAGCGGAACCAGAGTGCTTTTAGACGAGTATTTAAGAAAGCTTGGCATAGCTTCAAACAGCATAAAGGGGTATAATCGCGAAAGTACATCCCATCTTGCCATTGCAAGCACTGTTGCACGCGGCGGTGCAGATCTGGGAGTTGGAAACGAGAAGTCGGGCTTGCAGGTAAAAGGAATTGAATTTATACCTTTGCAGACAGAAAGGTATGAGCTGGTAATTAAAAAAGAGGACATAGACAAGGCACCTTTTCAAGCTGTGCTTGAAATATTGCGTTCTCCGGAATTTAAAATGGAATTGGAAGGAATAGGAGGATATGATCTGACAGAAATCGGTCAAATCGTTGCAGAAGTATAGTGATCAATTATGCAAAAACTCATACGGAGTCATTTTAAAGAATTCTTTAATATTTATATTGGTGCCTATTGGTTCTTGTCTTTCAACTTGATAAACAATGTATTGAACCTTTTTACTCTTTTTTACAAGTTTTCCCTCCATGCTGCCAACTGGCGGATTGGTACTGTTAGCATCGGTTGATCCAGCAATTTTTCAGATTCAGCGGTTGACATTCCTAGAAGCTTCTCCGCTATAGCCTGGGATAATGGAATGGTTGCAGTTGATCCGTCAATTTTAGGGAAGGATTCTTTCGTAAAATTGACATCCATGTTAGATAGCTCACTTTCTTTAAAAACATCTTCTGCTATTGTGGGTGCAGCTGATGATGCAGTTGTAATTGGTGAAACAGCAGTTGGCTTATTTTCTACAGGTTCCTTCTTTGAATCGCATCCCCAAGTAAAGACAATTAAGACTGAAATTAAAGCTAATAATAAAGCTCTCATTATAAGTACCTTCCCAGACTTTATTAATTGATAATCATATTTCAACCGCTTATTATATTTATACTTTATTCTAATTTTAGTTTAAGCATACAACATTTAACAGCATTATAATATTTCATAACGCCGAAAAAGTATTTACAAAATAGTTAAATTTTTATCCAATAAAAAAAATTATATTAGAAATGGACCATAATATGACAAAAAAGTAAGTGCCTCTGAAGTAAATAATCAGTTCAGAGCCACTTTAGACCCATTGGTTGGTAAAAATTGTATCTAGATGTTTTTTACTCAGTCATATAAAGCAACATTAACCAACCCAAGATAAAAGCTTGTAAGTGCGTCATCATCACTATCTCCGACAGCTTCAATGATTATTGTAAGTTTTATTGTGCCAGTAATATCGATATCGAAATCAGAAGGTAAACTACCTGTACCGATAACCGGAGAAGTATATGCCAACTCATCATCTTTATATATTTTAACAACAGCTTTTTTATTAGTATTGGCAGAATTACTATGAAGCAGTAACTTTCCTTTTATTTTTTTATATTTTTGGTTCATAAAATATTCAAGCTTTGATTGCCTTACTGCATATGAACTTTGTATAAAGCCGTTATACGGTACACCAAGACTTAATTTTACTCCATGACCGAAGGCTTCGTTTGTATTTGAGTAATCGCTGTCAGGATTCCATTTTTTAAGATCATAGAATATTTGATAGTCAAACAACCCGTATTTATCTAACTGTCTGCCTACTTTTCCATTGTATGAGCCAAAACATACAAAGGACATTGGGTTTATATCTTCCAACCAAGCTGCAGGTGTGTTTTCATCTGTTTTTCCTATAAAAACGCTATTTGTCTTTCCATCCCATTTGACATTCTTACCGAAAGCCTGACCTACAGACCTTATGGGAAGATATGTAGTACCATTATATATAAACGGCTCAACTTTATTACCTGCAGCATCCTTGCAGTCAACATAATTCCCATCAACATAAATCTTGATGTTATTAAAAATGGCTTTAATTGTCTTTTCCACAGGTGCTGCAACTACAGTATTTGTCAGTATCCCTACAACAAGGCCACCCAATACAAAACCCTTTATTCTTTCTTTCCACATATTAACAACCATTCCTTTCCATATAATAATGTTTACTTTTTTCATATTTTCTTTATTTCATATGTTTGCAATATACATATTACCTGTGCACAGTTTTATATTGATATTTTTATGAAAAATCTAGCTAGACTAACTCATACATAAAGGCTTATTTTAACGCATCCGGATAATCGGATGAAGACTGATTAAAATGCTTTGCAACTATAATCAAATCCGCCATGTTAATTACACAATCCATGTTAATATCATAGATATCATTGTATTTGGCTTCACCTTTACTTGTGTTAAAGCCCTTGGCAACTTGAATAATATCCGCCATATTAACAACATTGTCGGCTTTCTCATTTACAGGCATATCACCTGCCCACATATCTATCGCTTCTGCAAGCGACCCTATCTGAGTATCCGTATTTCCCGAGATGCCGCTAACCGTTCTTAAAAGATAGCCCGGCTTTGAAATCTCCAAGCTGTATGAGCCGGATATCGTAGGAAGGGCTTCAATCTTGAAAAAACCCTGTGAATCGGTTATAGCATCAAAACCTGTGCCAACAACAGTTACTCTAAATCCTGTTTTCAAAGAATCATTGACTGAGGCAAAATCAGGTTTTACATAGCCTGATATTACTATTTTTTTATCTTTCAAAGTATCAGGTGTCGGAGTAGGATTAAAGCTGATATTATTAACCGTAAAGCTTACAGGAATGTTGGCATTGGAATTTAACCTCTGTGCATCATCTACCGAAAGACCCGGCTCTTTATAATAGATACGCCTTTCTATTTCAAGCCTCTTACAGTCCTTATCACTTGGGTCTGTGTTTGGAATCGGTTGCTTAATCCAGATACCGGACGAACCGTAAGCATATGCATCACCGGTGCACTGTTTTACATCAGGCTCTTTTGCATCAAGATAATAAGATGAATATGTAAAATCCGGTATATCGGTATTTATTCCGTATGATATTAATAAAGAACCTTGCTTGCCGCTAACCATTTCCCATTCAATCATTCCGGGTACAACATCATCCTGGACTCCATCAATAGTCACTCCTTCGGTATTTAGGTTGTTGTAATATTTCATGCCATCTGCCTCAGGAGTATAATCAAAAAAGTCCATAACACCGTTAATTGAATGCACCCTCAGATATGTGGTAATATCCTGACGACTTTCGTAAAATATATGCTGCCTTTGCGTGTAAAACCCACTGTTTGCACCCATATAAGAGCGAATTGCTCGTACGGGACCGGATTTATTTACGACAAAGCATCCTTCACCGGGGAATCCTTCTGCCGCTCCAAAGCTGAATGTATCTTCACTCCTTACGGGATTACCGGGTGCAAACAAGTTCTTATGTCTATCCAGTATATTAACGCCGTTTGTCGATCCTCTAAATATATAAAGTCCATCGTTAATCCAGCGGTCTGAAAAATGATGTGCATAGCTGTTTGTTATCACTGTTGAATCTTCAAAATTCGGGCCGCCGCCTGTTTTATACGTATTTTTATAATCTCCCGACAGCAGTTTGAAGTTATAATCCACATACCTTCTTCCCGCACTCTGATCCAACATCCCATCCTGCTTAAACAAGTAAACATATGCGGTTTTGCTCTTATCTGCCGGGTCACAGATTTCTATCTCTACACAACTGTTATACAAAACTCCCCTAGGTCCCAAGTTAGTATCAACCTTTTTTCCCGCATCTTTAGCCATAAAAACAATCTCATCATTCTCATCAATGGAAGCATCTGAATCTGCACCGGTAAATGTATCACTGTCTGTATATGTAAGGATTTTTACAGGCTTTCGGCCTGCCAACTCATATAAATCTCTTATATATTGGTTGGTATCATATACATCCATTAAATCCACATAATCCTTCTCATCCACCTGTACAGGAATTTGCTCCCACTTACCATTGTAACGCCATGCAACAAGTTCCCCCGGCTTGATTCCTTTTAAAGAACCGATATCCTTTCCTGTAAGAACAACAGGATCATCTTGCCTATTGAGCATATTTTCATTTACATCACTCTCTTTTGTAAAAGAAGGAGTCACTATAGGCATCGGAGTTGGTATTATAATCGGTGTTGTCACAACAACCGGGGTAGGCTTTACTGTCCTTATGCTATGAAGTGTCTTATCTGCAAAATTAATCCAGATATCCCGCTTGGATAAGTACTTCTCAACGTAATAACGTAATAATGTAGGAAATCGTTCATTTTCTGGTCAATTCCGTTAAAAGCAGTTTTAAAACTATCAATTTTTGCCCACCAGGTATAATCTGTCGAATCAATGTATAGATCCAGCTCCAGCACTACTGTTCCTGCATTTTCCGATGCAAGTACGGTGCCGTTATAAAGAGTTAATTTAGAAGAAAAATCAGAGCATATTCTTATCTTTCCACCGGAAATATCAAACAGCTCACATCTGATGTTTTTAAAGCCGATATCAACCTTACCGCCCGGTACGTATGCCTCTATAGGCTTAAGCTGTTCATTGGAAATAGCATCATTAATGAGAATTCTGTTTAGAATTTCACACAATGTGTCATTCTTTATTACCACATAATTCGAGCGTTCCTTGCGATCCGGCCATATCTGCTTATTTGCCAGTTTTTTATTAATATACTCTCTAATATAATCATCAATAATCTCAGGACAATTGTTTAATGAAAAATCGGTCACTTCCAATAAATAAATTCCTATTTTCGGATAGTCATCAGCAGTAATCAAGTTAAATATGACTTCTGCATCGCCCTGGGTACTGTAGCTTATAAACTTGTATTTCCCTTTATAACGAGCATGAAACTTCAAAGCTGCCTTACCCGATGCAATATCAAAGCTAAAACTTTTGATTTGATATTGTGTTATATTCTCATCCACTATCTCTTTTTCGATATATTCCTTATTGTCATTAATCAATTCGGAAATATATGCATTAAATACATTTACATCCAAATACTTAAGTGATTGTTTCGGTTCTAACACAATTTCATCTGCCAATCCCTCGTATAATAGTTTTTGGAGGGTTTAAGTTAAGAAATTTCCAGTTACAAACCCTAATGATTCGACCTTTATTTCCAAAAACTCACTGGAAATTATCTTCAGAGGCAGCTTCAAAGACTACTTCGAA
>Ga0208695_1002100_pt1 | contig 15123 bp, 16 predicted proteins | sample AD_UKC111_MetaG_FD_184449 | JGI IMG/M metagenome (GOLD analysis project Ga0208695, IMG submission 184449) | Active sludge microbial communities of municipal wastewater-treating anaerobic digesters from Hong Kong - AD_UKC111_MetaG (SPAdes)... | ecosystem: Engineered > Bioreactor > Anaerobic >... | reverse complement strand
TGATAAGATTCAGTAAATTTTAGAGCAAAAAAACAAAGAACAGAGCGATATCTCCGATAAATCTCATCAATTGAGAATTCATTTATTTCTGATATGCTCTGCATCGACAAGTCTTTGATAACTCATCAAAGATAATATTTTAAATTCATGCACTTGCACCTGTCGGAGTTTGTTGTAAATAACACATTAACAGTGATTTAATTTTTAAAATTTTTAAAAGTCAAATCGACAAAAAATTAATTATTAGCTATTTACAACAAACTCCGACAGGTGCAAGTGCTTTCGGCTGTGAATTGACGTCGTGATCTTTTCATAATGACAGAAATTTAATTGTTTATTAATTCCTGTCCAAAATTTTTAGATCATTACAGAATACATCTTGATTAATTATTTGATATACTTATTTGTAAATAAGATTTTTGTCAAGCCTTTGGATAAATCATTGGCTACTTCTAAAAACTATATTTCATTTTAAACATTAACATATTATAGTCCTTCAGATTAGCAAATAAGTTGTCGCCTTTACCGTCAAAAATTACGGTTGATAGGGTTATTTCGGCATTGACGGTGGCTTGGTATGCAATTTCCGGCATATAAACGAGTGCATAATTGTCTTTTATCTTCTTCCAGTCGGTAACAATGAAACCACCAACGATGGGAGCAACTTTTAACTTCTCATTGAAAAATTTCTTTTCGTATTGAAGAAAGAAATAGTCATTCAGATTTTCAGCCCCACGTTCGTGAACAAAGCCGTGCAAATACTGTAGATTCAGATACGACCCATCAGAAAAATTATAATCACCCCCAACTACAAATTTAATGTATGGTTTTGTTTTGTCCAGGATTACTGAATCCTGTGTAACAGGCACAGACGACATTGGGTAGAAAGCAGATAAATCATTTGTCATTATTACATCTTCTTCGGGAATAAATGTCGCTGCCTCAGCCCAAAATCCAATTCCGGCAATGCTGGTTGCCAAATCAGCTCCAATGATATGGGTCCTTGAAAATGAAAACTGAGAATTAATATTTATTCCACCAAGTATATCGACCGGAATAAAAGTATTTTTTGTAGCGAAAGGTAAGCCATCATAACCCCAAATATAGCTAATGGAGAAATCAACTCCTTTTGCAAAACCTTTAAATTTAAAGCCTGCAGTAGAGCTTTTACCCAAATTGTAACGTGGCATCAGGATGGTGTCGGAATAACTTTTTAACACCATTCCTTGAGATAATTCCATTTGGGAGTTGAGTGCATTGTCAAAAATCCCGACGGGCATATTTGCCGGCTGGAATATTGGAATATAAACGCCCTGCAAAGAGAAATCGTTAGAGATATAATAATGCAAGTTAATAGCATCGGAACCCCGGCGACGGCCAAAGTCAAGAATATCCTCCAAATCCAATGGATTAAGATTGTCGGTAGGATTGAGTTTATCGGCTGTTCCCCAAACAATTCGCTGACGGCCAATGGTTACATCTAAATTTTTGGTAAGAAAACCAAATAATTGAACATAAGCTTCCCTGACTTCGAGATTATAGGGGTCAACTATTCCCTTGTTGTACAAATCGCTTGATTGTGTAATATTTGGTAAACCAATATTCCGTAACCAAACTTCGGTGAAAAATTTTGAATTCTCCATTCTCTTGTCCAATTGCAAGGTCAGGCGGTTTTCGTTCCATGCCCAATCATTTTTGTCATTGAGCAGTATTCGTTCATCGGTCAGCAATTCGCCTGATATATTAAGCTTCTCTCCTACCTGAGAATAGGAAGTATAAATGGCACAAAAAACAAAAAAGAATGTTAATACATTTGTTTTCATAACTGTTATTGTTTTTTTATTATTAAATAACACTAGTGTCCAAAGAAAAATAAATTAGTTCTTTGTAATATATAGTTATACAATTAGTTATAAGCAAAAAAAGCGCGTGTCGATTTGAATTGATTCTCCATCTTTGCAGTCTGATTATAATCCAGACATGCATGAATAGCGGAAAGTACCTTTTCAGTCAACTCGTTGATTTTTTGCCAAAGCGAATATTTGATGGAATCGTCAAGAAGTATGGTGGAGACAAGTATGTGAAGACGTTCACATGCTGGAACCAGCTTCTTGTGATGATGTTCGGACAACTTTCCAGCTGCGACAGCCTTCGAGAAGTCATCTGCATCATTGATGCCATCAAGAATAAGAGTTACCATCTCGGATTTGGCACTGGAGACATAAAGCTTAGCAATGTCTCTTATGCAAATGCCAACCGGGATTACAGGATATTCGAAGAGTTCGCCTACTATATGATCGACCTTGCACAGAGCAAGAGGCTTGATAGGGAGTTCATCCTGCATGGAAAGTTCTATGCGTTTGACTCCACGACCATTGACCTCTGTTTGAGTTTGTTCCAGTGGGCATTCTTTCGCCAGACAAAGGGTGGGATCAAAGTTCATACGTTGTTTGACGTTGTGACTCAGATTCCGACTTATATTCATATCACGGAAGCTAAAGTTCATGATATGAATGCTATGGATGACATTCCGTACGAATCGAATGCATTCTACATCTTTGACAAAGGGTACTATGACCTTGCAAGGCTGTATAGAATCAGCATTATCGACTCGTTCTTTGTCATCAGACAGAAGTCTCATTTCAACTACGAGATTATTGACGGTGAAGACTTGCTTGACGATACGGATAACGTTCTGCTTGACCAGACGATAAGTCTTACGGGCTATCAGTCCAAGAAGAAGTATCCGGGTACTCTCAGGAGAATAGTTTACTATGCTCCTGAACTGAAGAGAACGTTCACGTTCCTCACAAACAACTTTGCCCTCAAGGCTGGCGATATTGCCTTGTTGTACAAACAGAGATGGCAGGTTGAACTTTTCTTCAGATGGATAAAGCAGCATCTTCGTGTGACTTCCTTTTGGGGCAATACGGAGAACGCTGTGAGAATACAAATTTATGTTGCGGTTATAGCATACTGTCTGGTAGCCATTGTTGAGCACGATTGCGTACTCAAAAGGTCCACTTTCAACGTCCTCAGAGTAATAAGCAGGGTGCTGACAGACAAGACTCCGATCAGAGACTTTTTCAATGGCCATGAAAAACTGCTTGATGTATGTGATCAACCTGTTCAACTTGAATTTGCTTTTAAATATTAATCGTTCAGAAATTTTCTTTGGACACTAGTGATGAAATAATTTCTCTTTGCAAAGAGCCCAATCCCTGTTAAGATGAAAATAAATCCGGCCCAGTAAACAGGCCAGTAGAAATCCCGGGGATAATATTGAACAGATAATTTAAAAAGGTCATTCGCAGGCAGTGACCAAATATCAACAAAAGAATAATGACTCAATATAAATCTGATGTAATCCTGGATAAAAGAGATAATTACTATTACAGAGCCCGTAATTAACATTAAAAGTTCCTGGGTTTTTAATTGAACCTGTTCGTGGCGAGCGGAATAGTAAAGTATCAGTAAAGTGAATAAAATCATAATTACAGATAGCATTAACGGAGCTATTACCGGGCCAATCCAGGTTACGGGCAACAGAAATAAAATATCCATTGTCATTAAAGATTCAGGCCAGTTTATTAATATTTTCAAGAAGATATAATAGAAAATATCCCAAACTGCAAAAGAAAATATAAAGTATGCAAACCTTCTTGTTGCTGTTTTCCCGGCGAGCATGCTCACAGATAAAAGCATCAGTAAAGAAAAAGCTTCCCTGATTATTTCTGTTGTGGCAAGTTCTTTACTAATGGGTTGTAAAGGAAAGGCAAACCCACCGAAATAAACATTCTGCCTCAGATAAATTACGATTGCACTTTCAAAATAGCCCATCGAGGCTGCAAAAACTGTTATCCAGAATATAGTTTGTGGTTTCATATCGATAAATTACAGTTTGTCATACTTTAAAAAGATGTTTCAAAATCTGATAGTAAGAAGGGTATAGATTATTTCTTTAGCTTCGAATAAAAATTGTTTGGTTGCTTTAAAAAATGTTGTTTTTTTGTATTTCACCGGATGTTTTAATCCTTTGAGATTTACTAAAATGACTTTCTTTTTTCTCGATTTGTAGTATATGTTCATTAAGGTTTCTACTCCAAACCTGGATTTTTTCATTTTATCCAGAATAGGCAAAATATCTTTTTTAAAAAGGGCCCTTTGTCCGGTAAGCGATTTGAACGGATTAATTTTATAGTTTATCAGGGTCTCTGTTGGCTGCCCTAAAACCATATCGGCTTCATTGCTGAAAACGGGCGTGATTAATTGTTCAAAATGTTCTTCTTTCAGGTTAGACAAATCAGCATCAATAAAAACAATAATCTCCCCGGTAGCGTTTTCAACACCGATTGCCATGGCATACCCTTTCCCCTTATTTTCTTCCAAATGGATAATAGTTATTTCAATTTTTTCTTTCAGCGCTTCAATTATTTTCTTTGTGTTATCGGTAGAACCATCATTAACAATCACTATTTCGCTAACTATAAGAGCCTCTGAAACAGAAAGAATAACCTCTTTGATGGTTTTCTCTTCGTTATAGGCACATATTATTGCCGAAACTTTTTTCATAGGGATGATTTAAATTATAAACCTGTTCCTTTACAAACTGAGCCCATTCAAAATGAGTTTTAGACTTGTCAAATGTTTGGTAAGAGATTGGGTTCCCAATTTTCACCTTTATTGTTTTGTTTCTCTTGGTAAAAATTTCATGAGGTAAAAGGACCAACTCAAGGTTTGTTTTTATTCTCAGAAGTTTTCTTCCAACATAGATGGAATAGAATAAACGGGAATTTTGGCCATAGAAAAAAATAGGAACCACATTTCGTTTATGTTCAATTGACTTAGTAATAAAAGCCTTTTGCCAATCGCTGTCCTCAATTTTTCTTTCTTTTATTCTTGAAACCAGGCCGGCAGGAAAGTGAGTGATGGGCAGATTGGATGCAAACACTTTTTCCAACTCCAGAATATACTGCTTTGGATTTTTCCCGAAAACATTTATCGCAGCGATTTTTGACTTTAACTGTGGTATTAGTATAAACACTTCGTTACCTATAGCCCTGAAATCGCCATACTTGTCACTGACTGTTTTTGTTAATACCAGGCCGTCAACAAAGCCATAGGGATGATTTGCTACAAAAAAGCATTTCCCGTTTTCGGGCAAATTCTCCATTCCATCAATTTCAATATTAATGTTTAGCTCATCTTTTATTTTTGATAAAAATTCAACACCCTCGTCATCAGCATAAGCAGAAAGAATTCGATTTAACTCCGTTTGTCTGATAATTATCTTAATCAAGGAAATCACAAAGTTGGGCAACCGTTTCAGTAGCTTTGAATCGCTTGCTTTTATAAGCCTGTGAATATTGATATATTCTTTTGTTGCATTCATTTCTTTATCGATTTTTCCGAATAATTTATGATTGCCTCTTTTGCTGCACTTTCTCCTAACTCTATCAATTCTTTTGCCTTGAAGAAATCAAATGTATTTGCCGAATCGTATGGTATATTAATTATCATATCGGGCTTATGTTTCTCGATGCTCATTTTTGCAATCTTATGTATCATTGCCGATGTAGTACTGCTTAAAAGGGAGTAATATCCTTTGCTGCTCTTGTCTCCTGTTGAAATTAAGGTTAATAAGGGGTTTATCAACCTGTTTAAATATCCATTGTCAGTATTTTTTTCTTTTGGAATATCAACCTTTTTCTCACCGTATAGATTCACGACAATTAGTATATCACCATTTTTTTGAAGTACATGTTTGATTGGAATTGGATTCAGAACGCCACCATCAACAAGAATGGTATTGTTATATTTTACCGGAGTAAAAATTGCCGGAATTGCAATGGATGCACGGGCAGCCTCATAAAAACTTCCTTTGGTAAACACTACTTCTTTTTCGTGGAGTATATCAGTGGCAACGGCAGCAAAGGGAATAGGCATATCTTCAATATTCATATCGGGGATAAAAGATTTCATTTTATCAAAAACCCGTTCCCCTTTCAATAAACCATTTGTTGTAAGTGTAAAATCCATAAAACCCCAAATATCCATTTTGTTGAAGGTACTTACCCACTCGGTATATTCATGTAATTTACCCATGGCGTAAAGCCCTCCAATAACCGACCCAATAGAAGAACCAGAAACAGAGGTTATTTCAAACCCTTGTTTTTCCAGTTCGGAGATAGCGCCAATATGGGCAAGCCCCCGTGAGCCACCGCTTGATAATACCAATGCCACATTCTGTTTCATATTTATACTTTTAGTTCAGGTGAAAAATTTTCAGGATATTTTGCTGTAACGATTTATATACGATAAGCCACCACCACGCCCACAACCTACTTCCAAAATGTCTTTCCCTGTAATATCTACACCTGTTGCAACCAAATGATAGAGTTGTATTGAATATCTATTCTTTTCATCCGTTTCTTCAATTTCAATTTTATAGTTATCTTTTGAATAACCATAATTCATAAAAATAATTTCTGCATTTTTATTAATCGCACTTAAATACAAGTACCAGAATTTTAAAAAGATATTTTTTAGTTTTTCTTTCATAGGATTATCATAATTTTTTAAGTAAAACAGCCCCACTTGAATAACCACCACCAAAAACAGATATAACGATGTTGTCGTTCTGCTTAAATTTGCTCCAATTATCGGATAAAACAATTGCCGTACTTGCCGAACCAGTATTGCCGAATTGTTCAATATTTGTAAGAATTTGTGTGGGGTCTAATTTTAATTTTTTTGCAACAAAATCTGTAATTCTGGCATTTGCCTGATGAGGAATGAAATAATTCAACTGATTGACAGAAATATCGTTTTTGCGTAATATTTGTTCTGTTTCCTGTATCATGTAAGTACAGGCAAATTGAAAAACATCTTTTCCAAAAGGCATTTTTATACCTCCATTACCGGGTCTTAAATAAACGCCTTCTATACTTTTGCCAATGTTGCCTAAGCCGGTGGTATTTATATCAATCACTTCCATGTCTTCATCAGAATATCTTTGGTTGGATAATACCACTGCTGCTGCACCATCGCCCCACAAAAAACCCGATTTTTCATCGGAATAGTCATTATATACACTGTTATTTTCTGAAACAATAATTAATGCTTTGCTTGCTTTATTATTTGCAAAATAACAATCAACCATTTCAAGAGCATTTATAAATGAAGAACATGCAGAATCAACAGTAAAACATTTAGCATTAGCAATATTGAATTGATTTTGTACTGCATGAGCCAAAGTACCTACTGTGTCGTAAGGTGTGTAGGTTGCACCAATTATTAAGTCTATTTCACCTAAGGGTATTGGCAAATCAAAAAATACTTTTTTAACAGCTTCAATGCCCATTGAATTAGTATTTTCTCTAAGGCTTGTACGTCTTCTCTCCCGGATACCGCTTTTTGAAAAAATATCTTGTTCCGAAATACCATAGTTTTCTGTAAAAAACAGATTAGAGACTATGGCATCAGGCGTATATGAAGAAACAAAATTGATTATCATAACATACAAAATTATTTTTTCAACTTCCTCGCAGTAAAATCATCATCGGTCAACCCTGTATCATATTTTACATCCAACATTTACATTTTGGTTTTATGGTTTTTCTTTAAGTCGTCCCAAACAGGAGAAGACAATTCTTCCAGTTCTTTATCAAATTTTAACATATACTCATAATACTCTTTAGAATTAAAGGCTTTCTGAGCATCTTCGTTTTCAGGCAGTACCTGTGTTTGATTTGCAATCTCATAGAATGTTTCATAATGGTCTCTGTAAAAACAGGGTCTTAATAGATTTCCTGGATTATCTTTATTTCCGATGTATTCTTTTTGAAATGCTCTGCCTTTAACAAAAAGTGGTGTAAACAACGAATCGGATAGTGATTTGCCTGTGCTATAAAGCGTGTTTATATTATCGTGATAGTATGGCACAAAAACACAGGGCATGATATTTCCGTCCCAATTAATATAAATATATCCTCCACTAGCCCCGCAAGAAATACACCCATTAGACATGGGCGCACTGTTCCAGAAATCTGCAACAAAGTATTCTTTTTCTGTTAGTATTTTATCTTGTATTTTACGTAATTGAAGCCTCTGCTGAGGCGAAATCATCAAATCTTCCGAAAAATCCCGGCCTATAGGCATGTATTGAAAAACCCATATATATGTAGCCCCAAAATCATTGAAATAAAAATCATAAAACGATTCGCTAAGCAATGTGTCAATATTTTCTTTAGTGGCCGTAACCGATAAACCAAAAGGTACTCCATTGGAAATAAGATTATCCTTTGCTTTAATTATTCTTTGGTAAACCCCTTTCCCTCTTCTTTCGTCAGTTTCGGTTTCGTAACCTTCTATAGAGATTGCGGGAGTAATATTGCCCAAATCAGCCATTCTCGAAGCAATGTTTTCATTTATCAAAGTCCCATTCGTGTACATTAAGAAGAAGCAGTCGCTCCATCTTTCAGCCAAATCAAGAATTGTTCTGTCTTCGCTTTTGTACAACAAAGGTTCACCGCCCGATATCACAAAAAACCTCATTCCCATACTGGAATATGCGTCCTCTATTATCCTGTTCAGCAAAGTCCAGTTCATGGTTGTTTCTGTTGCTGGGGATGATGCTGCATAACATCCAATACACTTAAGATTACATTTTTTTGTTGGTGATATGGTTATGAAGGTGGGAGGAAGCATTCCATGCTTGTTTTGAAAAATTTGCCTTGATTCATTGGAAACATTTTTTCTTAACAACACAGAATTCAGGAATGACTCTATTATCCTTTTTGTAACTTTTGAAGATATTTTTCCTTTGTCAATATTTCTAACAAAGGATTTGTACATCGCCCATAAGGCAAAAAACTGGTATTGCCTGGAAATTTTTGAAGCCTGAGATTCTGTGTTATTGAGTATCTTTTGCTTCATGTACTTCTTTAATTGCCCCTCGAGTAAATTTCTGGAAATTTGACTCTTTAAAAAAAGATTACTGATTAAACCAGAAATACTGCTATTTAAATCAATGGTTTTCATAGCATTCCCTCCAATATTTATTGTTTCAACTTCCTTACTGTAAAATCATCATCAGTTAAACCCTGGTCATATTTTACATCAAACATCTGCATTTTGGTTTTGTGGTTTTTCCTTAAGTCGGTCATTTCAATTTCAGAGGCATTCCAGTAATTACCAATTTTTTTGAAAGCGTATTTGGCGTATTTAATCTTATTGTTTGCCTTATCGTAATACTCCATAAGTTCAGGATAGAAATTTGTTTTGTTGATGCGTACAATTACTTTAGAATAATCGGAACGGTTCAGTGGAGTAAGTTCAAGCACAAAAGCATCCGCTTCGGTTTTCAATAATTTTGGTGTGTACTTCGCTGAGTATAATACAGATTCCATGTCGTCGTAAGAAAAGTCGGTGCCGGCAAAGTTTTGATTTTTGGCACTGGTTGCAATTCTCCGTTCTTTTCCAAATGCAGGTAAATACAAATACATCACATCGTTTGGCAACGATAAAACGGATATTCCTGCCTGCGATGCCGGTGAAGTGAATCGAAACATACGTTTATCGGTGCCTTTCTGTTGTACAGTGGCTTCACGGATTTCTTCTTTCCTGTTTTTGTCAATCAGAATAATTTTATTTTTCCCTGTCATGTCTTTGGGTGAGTACATCACATCGTCCATTTTTTTAAGAATGGCGCTCGCATCCTGTGCATTGGCAGAAAAAATACCTCCTGCTACGATAATAGCGGTCATTACCGCCGTTTGAATTCTTGATTTCATACTTTTCATTTTTAATTGTTAATGATTATTTGCTATTATTTTACGTTTCCGGTTCACAAGGATTAAAATAGCCGGTAATAGTGTTAAAGCCCCAAACCCTGAACCAAGCATGCTTATGGCAACCAGTAACCCAAAATTCTGCAAGGGCACAATTTGGGAAAACAGAAGGACTAAAAATCCAGCTGATACCGATATGATATTGATAATTACCGCCTTCCCACTAAGCAATATGGTTTCTTCTATGGCTTTTTCAGCATCCCCGTTGTTTATCAAATGATTATTGAAACCGGTAATTACATGGATGGAATAATCGATGCCGATACCCAAGGCAATGCTGGCCACAAGTACGGTAGCAATATCGAGGGGGATACCGGTTATTCCCATGAACCCGAATAACACAATAATAGTGGCAACAACAGGTATGGCGGCAAAAATCCCTTTTGAAGCGGAGCGCAAAATCAAGCCAACAATTAACACAACCATAATAATGGCTATCAACAAGCTGTTATACTGGCTATTTATCAAACTGCTGTTGAGCCTGACATACACAGACGGCATGCCAGTCAATTCAATTTTATAGTGTTCGTTCTGGTTATCCTCGATGAACCGGTCCATTTTTGCAGTAAACTCCTCAAGTTCTTTACTGTCAACCGATGCAAATTTCGATTGAATAATTCCTTTGGTTAGGTCATCATTCACGAGTTGGGGCATAACCTCCTGCCCATTGAGCAGAAACCATAATTGTTCAATTTTTGCCTTGTCGTCCGGTATTTCTTCACCTTCACCCATGGCATCGTTCATTTGTTCAATCAGATCTGCTACCGACTGTGTTATTTCGATATTCGGGTCTTCCTTCATGAAATGTTCGGTACTAATCATCATTTTCAGCACCTCGGGACTTTGCATATCACCTTCAAAAACAACAAATACCGGTAATGATCCGCCAAATTTTTTTTGCATAACATTCTCTGCAACCCTTGTTGGATTATCATTCTTAAAATAGTCGGCCATGTTTACACTGGTTTTTATCAGCGTTATGCCACCAATACATAACATGAGCAGGACTCCCCAGCCTGTTAGTGTATATTTGGGATGTTTAAACAGAAATTTCACTAAGGGCAACAGAATTTTGTGGGTTAATAGGGTTTGCTTTTCTCCGTTTTCGATAACAGCCTTTTTTCTATACATTGATAAACCTGAAATAAGTGCGGGAACAAAAAACAGGGATAGTATTAAAGCGATCAGTGTACCGACCGCAGTAAATATCCCGAAGTCTTTAATCATGGTGAGGTATGCCCCAAAAACAAATGATACAAACCCGATGGCCGTGGTTACTGCTGCAAGTATTACAGGGATCATAATATATCTAAGTGCCTGAGCCAATGCCTGTTTTCTGTCTGCAAGTTTATTGTGATTAAAACTATTGAGCACATGAATTGTATAAGCACTTCCTACAGCAAGCAGCACAACCGGAATTATATTTGAGATAATGGTCAGCTCATATCCTGTTACTGCCATTAACCCCATTGTCCATACAACGGCCAAACCTGCAGTGAGCAACGGCAACAATACCCCGCTAAAAGATTTGAAACTCAACAGTAAAATAATGGCTATTACGAGGAAAACGATGGGAATAAGCCAAACAATATCGGAAACAATCAAATCGTTAATGTCGTTCATCATCATGGGCAGCCCACCATAGTAAACTGTTTCGGGCAAATCCAATGCTTCAATTTTAGCCTTAATTTCTTTCGCAACAGCCTGTTTATCTTCGTCAGGTAGAAGCGTAAACATAATTGCGGTTGCCGTCCCGTCTTCTGAAACAACAACTCCCTTGTACATCTCTTTAGAGAATACATAGTTTTTGAGGCTGTCTAACTGCGATTGTTCAACGGGCAAATCATACTCATCAACCAGCTTGCCTATTTCAATACCCCATTCAGAGCTTTTGATATCGAGAATATTCGTTACACTTGTAACGGTTGAAACGCCATTGGTATATTTAAGGCTGTCAGTAATCTGTTTTATATGCTGAATGACTTCTGCTTTAAAAACATCATCAGTTTCCAGAACAATCATTCCCATATCGTTTCCGCCAAACTGTGTGCCTATCTCCTTGTACAACCGGGCAACAGGGTCATTATCGGGTAAAGAGCTTATTATATCGGCGTTTATGTGCAAGTCTTTAGCCTGATAACTAAAGAATACGGTTAATCCTACAACGGCTATAATTATCGGCCATTTAAATCTCACTATGCCATCTGCGAATCTGTTCATATTTTATTGTTTTGAATATATTTATACTTAAATCGTTTTATAGTCAGTTTTAGTGCAAAAAAAATTATTGAGACAAACCTTTCGTGAGTATTCCAATTAAACTTTCAAAATGAGGAGCGTATTTCTCATATTTGTTTTGCAGAAAAAAAGGTATCTCAAGCCCTTTTATAACCATAATGAATACGTCTGACAAAACATCAATATCTCCAATTATTGTAAATTCACCCTTTTCAGCACCTTGTAGGATTATCTTTTTCAGGTTTTCTTTTTCCCATGCATCTAATTCGGTCCGCAAATCATCAATGAAATGAAAATGTTCAAAAAAATCAGCTTTTAGCGTTTCATGATAGTTAGCTGCATCATTTAAAACCTCCATTCTTTTAATCAGATATTTTTTCATTTTCCCGGAAGCACTTAAATCAGTATTTTCAACAATTACCGACAACTGATTTTTCAAGTTAATTAGTTCCTTTGAAACAACTTCTTTAAATAAATCTTCCTTACTTGCAAAATGATAATATAAAGAACCTTTGGCTTTCCTCGCAATTTTAGCGATTTCATCCATTGAAGTTTTATGAAACCCAAAGCGACTGAATAACTTATCGGCAACGCTTAAAATTGATTCTTTGGTATTATCAATGCTCATGTCCTTTTTGTACTAAAATTGTTTTACGGTTCAAAGATAAATATTTTTTTTACAATTCAAGCTTTTTATTTTTTTTCACCAATAATAAGAAATGTGAAATCGTACCATAGTCGTAAATTTATCTATTCCTCTTTTTTGAACTTGTGCAATTTTTGCACAAGATGATTTCTCTTCGAGTTCTTCAGATTTATAGATGTTTGGTATATGTTTATTGCAAGTTTGATTTCTATTAATATCTACTTCACCCCAAAAGTTTTATGACCGCATGTTGAACTAAACCCGCATACGCGGGTAGCTCTTGACAAAAGTACCCGATTCTTCCTATATTCGATGATTTTTCACCACAAAAAATTTCAGAATATGAGAAAAAAATCAGGTTTTACTTTTGTCGAGCAGGCCATTGTGCTTGTTCCAGAGTTTGAAAGGGTTGTCCACAAACTGGAGCAACAGATAACGTTACGGGGGCAAAGTAAGAGTACTTTACAAAACTACATCCGCAGAATTGCCCTTTTTGTCATTCATTTCGGTAAGCTTCCCGAGAAGATTGATCCCGAAGAGATCAATGAATACCTGGCCGCATTGGCGCGTGATCCCCGATCTCCCTCACGAAGCAGTTTTAAGCATATGGTGTACGGGCTGCGCTATGATGCGCGAGAACTTCAAAAAGACATCCATCAAAAAAGAGGTGAACCTGCATTCACTGAGGCACTCGTATGCCACCCACCTGCTTGAACAGGGGCTGAACCTCTCACTACATCCGCATATCCATTGTCTCGTCCCGGCTACCGGATATTCCCTGGATGGCCGATGGAAAAATATCGGTCATGGAGGGAAGTTCCTTTATCCTGTTCATCAGATGAGCAATGCGTTTAAAGCTAAATTTATGGACAGCCTCAAACGTGCTTTGCGCGAACAAAACCAGTTGATGCGCTTCAATGATCAGATTCAGCGTGCATATAGTACTCCCTGGGTGGTCCATTGTCAGACCTCGATGGTAAGTGCAGAACATGTGGTGAGATACCTGGGGCAATATACCCATCGGGTCGCCATCATTAACCAGCATATCGTGAATATCACTGATGAAAAAGTGCCCTTCATTGCCAAAGATTACCAGTATCATTCCATGTCATTGTCCGGTGTGTAAAACGGGTCAAATGGTTAGAATCAGAATTCTTCCTCCCATACGCTCTCTGCCGGAAGCTACCTGTAAACAGACTCATCCCCAACTTTAACTATCAGACCAAAATGCACCTAAAGATGCACAGGGCAGGGTATGTCTTCTTGTTAAGAATAAGCGATCACAGAACCTTCTATTAAGCCTGATTCATCCGAAAAACCTATACCGGAAAGCACAAAAACCTGCAAAATGTAAAAGAACGCTTGTTTATTTTTCTTTCAGAAAGCATAAAAACCTTCAATAAGTACATAACACTGTATAACGGTGGGTGTAGTTTAACACCGACTCATCTCTGGATCGTACCGACCGCTCAGAGTCCTATTTATTAGCGGTAGTTTTTATTCTTTTTTTGTTTCTAATATTTCAATCAAATCCTTTTCTCCATTTGTTAGATAATAGGCAACAAATTTCATAGGTTCTGTTTCTGAATAGTTATCAAAATGAATAACTGGGGTTTCAGCAGGCTCATAGAACGTATCGCCTGATTTTAAAACTTGCGGTTTCTCTCCTTCAATCTGAACTAAGCACGTTCCTGAAACTATTTGTCCAACAATCGGACATGGATGTTTATGAAGGGGTGCTTTTTGTCCTGCCTGAAATTCAATTTCTACAATCTTAACCGAAAAAATCTCTCGTTTCCCAACGTTGATGTTTTGTAATTCATTTCTTACAATCTTGTTTTGTGCATTTGCTTCCATAATTGAAACGATTAAAATTAATACTAATACGATTTTTGTTTTCATATTCAATTTGTCTTTGTTTATGGAAACAAAGCTATTTGCTTGTTTGCTTTTTTTCATTGATGTAGGTTAAGGATTTCATTCTACTCAATGATTCAGGTTTTATGCCCAAATAAGATGCAATATGGTACTGTGGTACAACTTGCTCTATTTGTGGGTATAAGTCTAAAAGAAATTTATATTTATCGTTTGTTGAGTCCATCAATAAAGATGTTTCTCTTTTACACTTTTTTAAAAATAAGGAATCAGATATGAATTTTCCAAGCTTATAATATACTGGATTTACTTTAATCAATTTATTATAGTCTGGAATTTATAACTTAGCATGGACAAAGAGTTAAGCAAAAACTTAACTTTAAGACATGAAAGGAAATCGTATGCATTATGATCGTAAATTCAAGGAAAATGCGGTCAAATTAAGTTATCAGCGAGATAATCTCAATGATCTGGCAAGGGAATTAGGAATCCGTTCAGAGTTGGTTTATCGCT
>Ga0208695_1002097_pt1 | contig 15140 bp, 9 predicted proteins | sample AD_UKC111_MetaG_FD_184449 | JGI IMG/M metagenome (GOLD analysis project Ga0208695, IMG submission 184449) | Active sludge microbial communities of municipal wastewater-treating anaerobic digesters from Hong Kong - AD_UKC111_MetaG (SPAdes)... | ecosystem: Engineered > Bioreactor > Anaerobic >... | reverse complement strand
TTTTATGCAGGGTTTTTTAAGTTCCGGAATGCTTGGTTTTCATTGTACCAAAAACAGTCCAAGACGCTCCTCAAAGGATAGAGCCTCAAAGGAAGGATCCTGTAGCTGAGCACGGTAGGATTCAGCCATAGCTGTCAGACGCATCTCATTAAGTTTGGTTATGGTTGTTTCATTTACCATTATTGATTCCTCCCATAGTAGTCTGCACCTCTGGTAAAACCATAAGTAGCAGAATTATTATTGAATGAAGGAATCTGTTCTTTTGGTACTTTATCCTGGCCTGTGGCAAGTATAGTCTTGATACTTTGAAAATTGGGCTTTGGTGTATAGGATAAAGCTTTGGCGCAAGCTGCTTCCAATCTGGTAACAGAATGTTTGTCAGCTAACTTTAAAAGTGCCATGCAGCCCCGGTAACCTTGTTGTTCAACCTTATGTGAAGAAAGTATTGCTTTAACGACCACTTGCGTATTGTGACCCACACTTTCAGCCCAGGAGATAAACCGGTCTGCATTCCATTGTACATACTTCTTATGGTTTTCAGGCATATGTTCATCTACTGTGCTGTACTGTCCCGGACGGCCATAAAGCCTTGGGTGGGAACATACTCTATGATTATTGAAGAATACCTCGATAACATTGCGTGTGATCCGCACATCCACTTTATGCTTTATATATTCATATGGGACAGAGTAATGCATTTGATCTACAGTTATGTGGTAATTAAACTGAACAGTGGCAATCTTCCAGGATGCCAGTTCAAAGGGGGAGGCAGGTAACGGCAACAGTAATGGCTTTTCTTCCTCCATAAAAACGCTGAACCTGCTTCCATTCTTCTTCTGGAATGGTTTACGATTGAACTCCTGCAATTTCTCCCTGATTGCTTTATTCAGTTCTACAATACTGAAGAACTTATATTTACGTAAGGCGGCAATAATCCACGTGGAAACGACTGCAACTGCTCCTTCAGCGTTCGGCTTGTCTTTGGGCTTCCGGATACGCGCAGGAATCACTGCAGTGCCGTAATGTTCCGCCAGCGCATGGTAAGATTTATTAATAACCGGTGAATACCATGACGGTTTTTCTACACCGGTTTTGAGGTTGTCAGGAATGAGAATCCTGGTCACACCTCCAAAAAAGTTATACATGTGGACATGTGCTGTTATCCAGCTTTCCTGGTCCTGTGACAGAAAAGCTTCAACATACGCATACTGGCTACTGGCCAGAACATCTACAAAAACATATGCGTTAATGATTTCTCCCGTATCACTGTCCACTATGGAAGCTGTCTGGCCTGCCCAATCAACTTCTAACTGCTCACCAGGTTTACGGTGGATGTGCATAGTTGCTTTGGTTTTCTGCGTGTATTGCTGGTAGTAGTAACAGAATTGAGAATACATGAGAGGGATCTCATTACTTATCCGACATTCCTCGCAGTATTCGTTCCAAAGCAGGCTGAGAGTGACTCCGCTTTTGGCCATCTCCTTATGGATGTATTCACAGTCAGGGTATTTTCTCAATGATGGTGTAGCAGCTTCCGGGAATAAAAGCTGATGTAGTTTACCATCTGTAGTTCCTTCGCTCAATGGCCAGGTCACATTGAGCTCCTGAGCTCGCTTCAGTACCTTAGAAATTGTGTTGCGTGAGCACCCGCAACTGGCAGCTATGCTGCGCTGGCTGATACCTTGGCTGCTAAGCCTGAGAATTTCTCGGTAATTGGTCATATGATGACCTCCTATGAATTTATTTACACTAGGGTATAGTGTATAAATTCATTATTACCAGAAAAATCCTAAGTGGCTCATTACCCGGAATGGTGGCTCAAAAAGTCCGGAGACGCGGCTCTCATTTTCCGGAACGATGGCTCAAAATGCTCCGGAGTATTCAGTAGAGACAAGCTTAGAGGGATTTTTCTTGTTGACAATTATGCTTTTGTGGGTAATTATACAAGCAGAATTGCAGCCACAATAACAGATTCAAAGTATATGTGACAAATTTATATAGTTTTTCCAAATTGTTGCGCACTGCGTGAACAATTGAGTTGGATGCATTAAGATTCAGATATGAAGGTTATAAGAGAACGCTTGTTCTGGAAGTTTTTATAAGGTATAATATTGATTATGGGGTTGAAGAAAAATATGGTAATAAGAATGTTATAAGTTCTCACTTCTATAAGTTAAGTGAGGGCTTTACAGGTACGGGGGTAATGTGAGATGCCAAAGAAACCTGTTAAAGAAACAATTCACGCAAAAGGTGTTGACATTACGATTTATACAGAAGATTTTCAAAATGAGTTTATATCACTTACAGATATTGCTCGATATAAAAGCGATGAACCTTTTATTGTTATCAACAACTGGATGCGGGGAAAAGATACCATTGAATTTTTAGGACTCTGGGAACAATTACATAATCCAGACTTTAAACCTATCGAATTCGATAGGTTTAGAAAAGAAGCTGGATACAATGCTTTTACGTTATCTCCACAAAAGTGGATAGAAAATACAAATGCCATTGGCATCGTATCCAAGTCAGGTCGTTATGGCGGAACTTTTGCCCATTCCGATATTGCTTTTGAGTTTGCATCCTGGATATCTGCAGAGTTTAAACTCTATATAATTAAAGATTATAAAAGACTGAAAAACGATGAAAGCAGCAAACTTTCTTTAGGTTGGAATCTAAATCGTGAGATATCAAAGCTAAATTATAGAATTCATACTGATGCCATCAAGGAGAACTTAATCCCACCGGAATTAACACCATATCAAATCTCTATAACCTACGCTAGTGAAGCTGACGTTCTAAATGTCGCTCTGTTTGGAATCACCGCCAAACAATGGCGTGACGAAAATCCTGATAAGAGCGGAAATATCAGGGATTACGCTTCATTAAACCAATTGTTGGTTTTAGCGAATATGGAAAGCTATAATGCGATTCTAATTGAACAAGGCAAACCCCAGCCAGAACGACTTCAACTATTAAATAAATTGGCTATTCGTCAGCTTGAAAAAATTGAGGAAATCAATGTAGATACGATTAAGAAGTTGGGTAAATAGTTTATTATCAGTTAAAAAGGTTACTTAAAGGGATGATAAGATGTTTGAAATAAATTGGAATATATTTAAGGCAAAATTCAATGGCAAAGAACAAAAAGCTTTTGAAAATCTTTGTTATCTTTTATTCTGTAATGAATTCAATCAGAATACCGGGATTTTCCGATATAAAAACCAGACAGGCATAGAAACAGAACCTATTGAGCATAAAGGAAAGATGATTGGTTTTCAAGCGAAGTTTTATGAAACTAAAATTAGCGATAACGTAAAGGACATAAAGGATTCTATAGATAAGGCGAAAAATAAGAATCCAAATTTAAATAAAATATTATTTTATATTAATCAAGAGTTCTCCGAGAGTAATAAAAATGGACAAAAAGAACCTCAGTACAAAATCGAAATTGATAATTTTGCGGCAGGTAAAGGAATCGAAATCGAATGGAGAGTACCCAGTCATTTTGATAGACAACTTGCGCTTGAGAATAATATTTCCTTGGCAAAACGCTTTTTTGCTTTAGAGAAAAGCACATACGACCTTATGCAGGACTTGATTCAACATACAGAATCAATCCTTACCCCTATCCGCTCCGGCATAGAATTTAAGGGCAATATAATTAAATTGGACAGGTCGGCAACTCTGGCTGATTTAAAAAATGCTTCAGCCAAGTCATCGGTAGTTATATTAAGCGGAAAAGGTGGGGTTGGGAAAACCGCCGTAATTAAAGATTTCTATAGACAAGTAAAAGAGACAATACCAATGTTTGTTTTTAAGGCCACAGAGTTTAATATCCCTAACATTAATAATCTCTTTAATGCTTACGGAAATTTTACATTAACCGATTTTATATCTGAATATCAGCGAATAGAAGAAAAATATATTGTCATTGATTCTGCTGAAAAATTATCCGAGATAGAGGATCAGAGCGCATTTCAGGAGTTTTTATCTGCGCTTATTAATAACAAATGGAAAGTTATATTTACGACAAGGTATAGTTATCTAGACGATTTGAAATTCCAGTTAATTGAAGTGTATCGGTTACCCTTTATACCATTTAATATTGAAGAAATCAGGGGAGAAGAACTTAAGAATCTTTCCTGCAAATATTGCTTTAATCTTCCGCAAAATGATAGGTTATTCGAACTGCTGCAGAATCCATTTTATCTCGCTGAATATTTGAATGAATACGAAAATATAGAGAGTTCTGCAAGTCTCTTTGATTTTAAAAATCTTTTATGGGATAAGCAAATTTTAAAATCAGCCTATCGAAAGAATAACATTCATATCAGAAGAGAGAATTGCTTTTTACAGATTGCACTTAAAAGAGCTAATGAAGGGCAGTTTTATGTAAATACAAAGGGTTATGATAACGAAGCATTACAGTCTCTTGAAGCTGATGAAATAGTCAAATACGATACTAATGCAGGCGGATATTTTATTACTCATGATATTTATGAAGAATGGGCCTTGGATAAGATCATTGAAAGGTCCTTCATCTCTTTAGTGGATTATGAAAGCTTTTTTGCTTCGTTAGGAAACAGTCTGCCTATTCGCAGGGCTTTCAGAAACTGGCTGTCTGAAAAGCTATTTCTTAATCAGGAAAGTATTAAATTATTAATCGAACAATCTTTGGTCAACGACAAAATAGAGTCATTTTGGAAAGATGAGATGATTGTTTCCGTTTTGCTGTCTGAGTATGCGGAAGTGTTCTTTAAATTATTTGAAACAAGACTTTTGGATAATGAACAGGAACTTTTAATGCGGGTTGTTTTTCTGCTTAGAATTGCTTGTAAAGGGGTTGATGATGGTTTTCTAACCCAGATTGGCTTAAGCAAAACAAATAATTCAATTTTAACCACGTTTTTCACCCAGCCAAAAGGCAGTGGATGGTCTTACGCAATCGATTTCATTCATAGGCATAAAGAAATACTTGGTACCAAGCACATCTCAACTATTCTTCCTATGCTGGCTGATTGGAACAATAAAAATATTCAAGGGGACACAACGAAGAAAGCAAGCCAAATCGGCCTGTTCTATTATGAGAACATTGTAAACAACGGTGGGTTTGGTTATGGTTCTAAAGGAGAAATAAAGGAGCAGCTCATCAGGGTTATCTTACAGGGTTCAGCAGAAATAAAAGAAGAGTTGAAACATATTTTTAATGGAATTCTTACCAGAAATGACCCAACTCACCGTGATAGAGATTATGAACTGGTAAAAGTGGTACTAACGTCAATTTCCGACAACTTTGAAGTTATAAAAAACTTACCTGATTATGTAATTAAGCTGGCGGAATTATTTTGGGTTAACAGGCCGAAAAAAAACAAATGGTATGAACAGGATTCACCAGGTGTGGAAAAATATTTTGGTCTCTCAAATGATTATGAATTCCGATATTTTCCTTCCAGCGCTTTTCAAACACCGATTTACCAGCTTTTAAAGTTTGCTCCCAACATAACAGTTAATTTTATCTTGTTGTTTATGAATAGAGCGGTTGAAAACTATGTTAATTCTGAACTAAAAGACGAAGTGGAAGAAGTGCAGGTAATTATAAATGACAAATGCCGAATTAAGCAATACGTCAGTAATAGATTATGGAATGCTTATAGAGGAACCCAGGTTTCCACACATCTCCTGGAATCAATGCATATGGCCTTGGAAAAATGGCTGCTGGATTATGCCAGATTTGGAACGGCTGAGCATCTTGAAAATTTGTGTTATTATCTTATCAAAAATTCACGCTCAGCGTCCATCACTGCTGTAGTCGCCAGTGTTGTTATGGCCTATCCGTCCAAGCTTTTCAATATTGCAAAGATTTTATTCCGGACAAAAAAATTCTTTTATTACGATACAAACAGGATGGTGTTGGACGAATCTGTTAAGACTACCTATTCCATTGGCTATGGTCTGAATTATAAACATGACATACATTCGGATGAGAGAATCAAAACCTGTGATGACCCACACAGAAAAAAGAGGTTAGAACATTTAGCTGTAGAATATCAGTTTTTCAGGTCAGAGGACGTAACTGCCGAAGAAGCAGAAGAAAGGCAAAAGGCCATATGGGAAATATTTGATGAATATTATAAAGAACTTGAGGAAAAGCCCGAAGAAACAGAATCCGAACGTACATGGAAATTGTATTTAGCAAGAATGGATCGGAGAAAAATGAATCCTCAAGTTGAAGAAGGGGAAGGAGGCTTAATAATAAATTTTAATCCTCAAATTGAGCCGGAACTTAAAAAATACAGCGAGGAATCTTTACAGAAAATTAATGACGCAAACAAATATATGCCACTATATTTATGGTCAAGGTATAGGTTTGATAAGGAAAGAGATAAATATTGTCAGTATCAACAATACGAAAATAACCCCCATTTAGTTCTTAAAGAAGTGAGAGAAATCATTCAAGCTTTTGAGGAAGGGGTATCAGAGGACTTCCGGTTATTTGACCGTACTATTCCTGCCTATGCCTGTACCGTCTTGATCAGAGATTTTGACAGTATTCTAAGCCTGGAAGAGATGGAATTTTGCAAAGATATAATTTTGGATTATTCCATGTTGCCGTTTCAAATGAACCATTATATATACCAGGTTTTTGACGGAACTGAACCAGCCATTAGTGCGCTGCCCTATCTGCATAAATATTTTTCCCAATATACGGAAGAGGCCGAAGGAATTAAAGGGCTGTTAATATTATTGCTGCTTAGCATTCATAGAGAAATTTCTACATTTGCTACACGGGCCATTCTGCAAAACTTATGGGAATTAAGTTTTAAAGATGCTCACTCGATCTTTTTAGGTTACCTGAATCTTAAACCCAAATATGATAGCTTAATTGATGAGATTCGGAAAGAAAATTATAGTAAAGGTATTTACGAGATTGTCGAAAATAAAATTATTGAATTATTTACAGAAAAGTACGAAGCCGAAGCAGAGAAAATCGTCTCAAATAAAATTAAATATGAGGATATTCAAAACATACAAAATTTGGACTTGGAAATATTAACCGTAGCATTTGAATTATTACCTTTAGGAACAAATCATCCAGACCATATTAAATTTGTTTTAGAGATATTTCCAATTTTCGCCCAAAGAGTTTTTGAACGCTACCGGTACAACAATGATGAAGAAAAATTTGATTATACATTAAAAACCAGATTTTTAGATAAGTTTGCTGCCTTTGTCTTAGCCGCAGATAAAGAAATGGTTGAAACTTATATTCAACCTTTTGTTGAGAATTTTAAAGTTGCGGATGATACAGATAAGTTTTTTCAGCATTTTATTTCTGTTGAAGACAGCTTGAATAAATACGAGGAATTTTGGAAGGTCTGGCACGCATTTTATGAAAAAATTAAAGCAATTTGTACAACAAAAAATTATTATCATGACACCAAAGAAGTCATTTATAATTACCTTCTAGCATGGCCATATTGGAAGAAAACTGCAAAAGAATGGCACTCCTTAAAAGAGCGGGAGAAGTTATTTTACAAAAAGGTCTCTGAGGATATGGGTCATTTTCCTCCGGTATTATATTCTATTTCCAAAGTTCTTAATGAGATTGGTAGTAACTTCTTAGAAGACGGTATATTATGGCTAAGCAATATGATAGAAGAAAATAAAAATTTACTGAGTGAAGAGCTTGAGGTAAATACAATTTATTATATTGAAAGTATAGTTCGAAAATATATTCTTACACGCCGTCAAAAAATTAGGACTACGTTGCAAACTAAAAAAGCCGTGGTTAGTATCCTTAATTTTTTGGTTGAGAGAGGCTCTGCGACTGGGTATTTATTGCGCGAAAATATTTTATAAATTATTAAAATATCCCACCACCAAGGGGATACCAGATTGATACGGCATCTTTTTTATACCATCAAGGCACGTTGAGTGCGTGGTATTGATGTCAAAGATTGAAAAACAAGCGTGAAAAAGGCCTTGATATAAGGGCGTTTCGAGGTTTCCATCCCAAAAACCACTGCACGTAAATTGCCTGATTTTTACTTCATGAGAACAGGTCGAAACAGCAAAAAAACCTTGTGATAGAGCAATTTAGATGTCAGTGCTTGGCGAGTGGTCAGGTTAGATGTCAGCTTTCGTGAGTGCACGATTTAGATGTTTTTTTAGAAATTTTTGAGGTTGTGTAGTCGGGTTGAACGTCGGCATTATAAGTCGCGAAATAGGTTAACCAACATATCTTAATTTTACTAATATGTTGATTATCCTTGCTGGTTAAGCCCAGTAAAAGAAATAAAAAAGAAAAGGGGAATTTCAATGTGGCTAAAACTTGATCTAGACGGAATTGTTTTTCAAATACAAATTAGTGGTTATCGGCCTTCAACTATCGAAAACTGGGATTCGCAATGGTGCAGAATTAGTCTTTCATTAACGTCAAAAAACTGGCTAAACTATATGATTGAAAATGATGAGTTGCTTTTAACATGTGAGATTGAAACATTGGCAGAGAGTTTACAAAAACTGCTGAATGATGAATTTAACGATGCTAAAGAGATAGAGTGCATTGAACCTGACTTTAAATTTATATTACATCCCAAGAAAGACTTAAGAAACGATCCAAGATACATATATGTCCGAGAGGGCCATGAAATAGAAGATATTTCAATGGAATGGGTTGTTTTATTTTGGAACGAGGGATTAACAAATAATTATTTATCTATGGAATTTGATAGGGATGATATCGAACATCTTCTCAATTATTTAGAAATGATAATGGGTAGTATTGATAAGCAAAGCGAAACGATTACTGAGATGATTAATAAAGGAATTATTTACGGATAATTTTTCGAAGGAGGTATTGTCGTGCCTGATAATAAGACAATTCATTTCATTCCACCATTGCCTCCTAAACGGGAAAAGCGAGTAGGGATTTACTGCCGCGTGAGTACAAACAGTGCTGATCAATTGAAAAGTCTTACTGCCCAAGTGTCAGCGCTAACAAGATTGACAGCAGCTAATCCCAAATGGTTATTAGTAGATGTGTATATAGATATTGCTTCAAGCAAGACAGGTTCCTCTAGAAAAGAATTTACCCGTATGCTTCAGGATTGCAAGTCACGAGATATAGAAATTGTTTTGACAAAGAGCATCAGCCGGTTTGGCCGAGATACAGTTGAAATTCTTGATGCCTTGAATCAGCTAAAAAATCTCGGTGTTCGTGTTATATTTGAGCAAGAAGTACTTGATACAGCTGATACAGATAATGACCTCATGATTTCGATTATAGAATCAATCGCACAGGCAGAGAATGAATCACGAAGCGAAAATATTAAGTGGGGAATCAAACAACGTGCCGCACAAGGTACCTCAAAATTATATAATAGAAAATGCTACGGGTATTATAATGGCGAAGATGGTAATCTGGTCATTAATGAGGAAGAAGCGAAAAATGTTCGCTTAATATACAATCTTTATTTACAAGGTAAGAGTGTTATAGGTATTGTGAAGGAACTTGAAAGACTTGGTATCAAGTCGCCTACCGGTAAAGATAAATGGAGTAAACGCACTATTGATGTAATGCTTAGTAACGAAAAGTATATAGGAAATGTCCGGCTGTTGGATGACGGAAAACATAGTTCATATTATTTAGTTGAAGACAACAATCCGGCAATAATCTCTAAAGAAACATTTCAAGCGGTGCAGATTGAAAAACAGCACCGAAGTAATGTTATTAAAAGCGAAGAAGGAGTCCAGAGAAAAAGCAAAAAGTACAGCTCAAAAAAGTAAAAAAACAAAAATAGCCTAATTGAAAATCATTTCTTGAGTGCACAGGTTGGATGTAAAAGCAGCTAAAACACAGCATTTTCCCTTTATTTATGGGAATGTGGGAAATAGCCTAAGAATTTCACGTTGAGTGCGTAGTATTGATGCAAAATGTAAAAAACGGATAAGAGCCTGAAAAACGGCTTAAATAAAGGGTTTTCCGGTGATTTGCCGCATGCCGAAAATGTGTTTTTTGACAGCGGAGATGCCGGAAAGCCCTCTGTTTTTGTTTGTGCAACTGTTCGTGGAAACACATCCACAGCCTTTGGGAGCGGCTTTCGGCAGGCAGGGTTGTGTTGATGGAAAAGACGGGGTTTGAAAGAATTTGATGTGTTTGCAGGAACATGTCTATAACTTGAATCTTTTTGTACTTTAACAAGAACAATATGATCTGCAAAAATGCAGTTTAATTCATATTTTGCTATTGACATATTGGGTCGAACGCGATAGACTTTAATTAGGTCTATTAAAATAAACCCAAGGAGGCAACTATATGGAAAAATATAAGCTGTTTGATGCGGAATATAAATTTGTCAGTATAATCTGGGACAATGAACCGATCAATTCCACTGAGCTTGTAAAGCTATGTGCGGATAAACTCGGCTGGAAAAAGTCAACCACCTACACTGTTTTAAAAAAGCTTTGTGAACGCGGTATCCTGCAAAACGTGGATGCGACTGTTACTGCATTGGTTAAGCGTGAAGATGTGCAGAGATATGAAAGCAGAGCCGTGTTGGAAAAAACATTTGACGGGTCGTTGCCGAAATTTCTGACTGCCTTTCTGAGCGGCCGCAAGCTTTCCGAACAGGAGGCCGAGGAACTGAAGCGGATTATAGAGGAGGCGGTGAAATGAGCTTTCTGCAGGATTTATTTTTAACTGTTGTGAACATGAGCATCACCGCATCATATGTGGCTATTGGCGTTATTCTTGTCCGCCTGCTGCTAAAAAAAGCGCCGAAGGTTTTTTCCTATATTCTTTGGATACCGGTGCTTTTCCGTCTTGTATGCCCATTTTCTTTCGATTCAGCTTTTAGCTTTTTCAATCTGATAAACCTGAATGCGAAGCAAGGAATCGGAATATCTGAGCTTGTACCGCAGAATATAGGATTGATGCATACGCCTGCGATTCAGTCCGGCATTGGCAGCATTGACAGTGAGGCGAATGCTTCTCTGCCTTCGGCCATTCCGGTGGCAAGCGTGAATCCCATGGAAATATGGATGACTGTTTTGAGCCTTATTTGGATTTCCGGCGTTATTGTGCTGATGATTTACGGTATTATTTCTTATGTAAAAATCAAAGGAAAGCTTCAGACCGCGACCCGCGTGGAGGCCGATGTCTTTGAAACCAATGCCATCGGAACAGCCTTCGTATGCGGCTTTATCCGTCCCAAAATCTATGTGCCTGCAAATATTGGAGATGCCAACCTGTCCTACATCCTGGAACACGAGCGCACCCATATCCGCAGAAAGGATTATCTCATAAAGCCGATTGCTTTTCTTGCGCTCATCCTTCACTGGTTCAATCCGCTCATGTGGCTGTGCTTTGCTCTCATGAGCCGGGACATGGAGATATCCTGCGATGAGAGCGTGCTGCATAGGCTGGGCGAGGGCGCAAAGGGTGGCTATTCAAATTCGCTCCTGTCGCTGGCGGTGAAAAGAAAAGGACTTTTGGCGGCGAATCCTTTAGCATTCGGCGAGAGCCATGTAAAAACTAGAATAAAAAATATACTCAATTTTAAGAAACCTGCATTTTGGGTCATAATGGTTGCGGTTGTGGCTGTTTGCGCGGCTGCGATTGCTTTTGCCGCAAATCCTCCTAAAGGAGGAACAATTTCAGAGGAAGACAAAAGAAAACTTGCAGATGTTGTCAGTGAATACTACATGAAGGCTGATCCGGCCAACAAGGGAACTCTTAAGATTTATAATATAAAAAAATTTGGCAGTAGTTACCTGGTATTAACTCAAAAATATAGAGGAGAAGGCGAGAGCTTTTCTGTTTTATTTTTAGCAGATAGCGGTTTTAATATAGTGGCTAAAGCTCCAGGGGATATACCCATAAGTCCTTGTTTCTCGGCAAATGTTGTAAAGTATCAGGGAAAAAGTATAGTTTACGGAAATTTTAAAAACAAGAAATGGAATCCTCAAACAGACCTCGTAACAGATGTGCAAATTGACTTCATTAAGATTACGTTTGAGGACGGAACTTATGTCAGGGAACAGGTTTCTATGGATAAAGGATATATTGTTGTAGTTGATACTCTTTCAAATATTCGAAATATAGAAGTATATAACAGCAAGGGAGAGTTGCAAAGCGATCTTATAAATGAAAGCGCTTGTTCGGAATATGATTTTATAGATGTTATAGGCGAGAAAAGCTCCGATAGAATTACAAGCCTAATAGAGGATAAGCTTGCTGAGATTATGTCCTCGCCCAAAAATTCTTCCGATCCTCAAGAATATATTAATGCCCATCAAGCAGAATATAATGCGATTCTTGCGTTAGAAACACAAGCTTTGCCTTATCTGTTTACCGAGTTTGAAAAAGGCGGTCAAACAGGACTTAAAGGCTATATTATGCAAAACCTGTGCTGGGATATTTTAGGCGAGGATAACATCCAATATGCAAGCAAAGATCCTCAGGACTGGTATGATACTTTTAAGAAACATGTCCAAAGGATAGCCGCGTCTAGTTCCGTTGATTCTGTAAAAGCAAATAATCCTAAATATGGTGCACTGCTCGATGTCATTAATACCCACGGTAAAGATGCTTTCCACATGGGATTTGAAGAAGTGGAGGAGATTCTGAAAGGCAATTCTCTTTGGCCGTCTGAAGATATAAATTCGGCTCAAAAATATAAAGAAGGAATTAAGATTGAATTTGATACAGATGTTAAATCAGACAACAAAACCATAATAATCGAACCATCACAGATAATCAAAGCAAGCCCTGATTTCATAGAGCAGATAAAGCAGATAAAAGAGGAATTGTTGAAGCCTGCTGCAAGCTTATTTGCTACAGTACTGGATATTACCCCGAAAGACGAGGCTATAAAGCTGGACTTTTCCCTTTGTAATATTTCAGGGGAATCCCTAGCATTTTATTTCAGCTCAAGTCAAAAATTTGATATTTTTATTACTGATAATAATGGCATGGAAGTTTACAGGTGGTCTCATGATAAAGGTTTTGCAACAGCTATCATTAATACTAAATTAAAAAAGGATGAAAAGCTCTCATTTTCGGAGGTTTGGGACTACAAGGACAACAAAGGCAACAGGGTTCCACCGGGTAAATACACCATTACGGTAAAAATACTTGCAAAGCTTGAAAATACGAAAATTACAAATCCTGATGAATTAACTGCGGCAAAGGATATTGAAGTTGAATAATCTCTGAGAACTGCTTTCCCTTGGCAGATCTTCATTTTTGAGCAAAATAGGAACAAATATGGTTAATCCCGCTTTGAAAATGCGGCAACTATAAGTTTTATCAAGCCTGAAACGCCACATAACTATGAAGGTTCTTCTGCTATTATTATCGGTATTAAAAATTTTTTACGCCTTGCAGCATTTTATGCCTTTCATGCGTATATAGAGTGAGGAGGTGAGCAGATGCTTGATCTATCCTTCCGGCCGGAGGATTGTATGGAGGAATTTGTATTAAAATATGAAAACAGGCTATATAGAACTGCTATTGCTATCATTGGGAACAAAGCTGATGCAGAAGAAATAGTACAGGATGTATTTGTCAAGGTAATTGAGAAATACCCGATTTTTCAATCTCCGGAACACGAAATTGCATGGCTTATTCGGGTAACCGTTAACCTTTGCAAAAGTCGCTTGCGATCAAGTTGGTGGAAGAAAACAGTGCCTCTACTTGAATATTATCCGGCACAGACAGAAGAACAGAACTATCTGATGGAAGCAATCCTGTCTTTGCCTGCAAAATACAGAATTGTGATTCATTTATTCTATTATGAAGGATATACAACAAAGGAAATTGCAGAGATTACAGAACAAAAGGAATCTACTGTAAGAAGTTTGCTCACCCGAGCACGTCATAAACTAAAATCATTCATTGAGGAGGAGCTGTTATGAAAGATTACAAGAATTATATGGATAATTTGTCAGTTGATGAAACTTTACATGAGAAGATCATGAATCGCTTGACACAAAGATCTACCCGCCGACATATTGTAACAAATAACTTCAGAAAATATATATCTATGGCTGCATGTGCCGCGGTAATGCTAATTTTTGTTGTAAGTATCTATCCACATATGAACATATGGAACATAACAACAAACGAAAGCGAGTCAAATATACCAAATACAACAAGAGATTCAAATCCTCTTCAAGACAGATCATATACTAAAGGACAAAGTGGTGCGGTATATCACGATGTTGATGCATCAAAAATTATTAGACAATCAACTTCAGCAAAGGTACCATTTGGATTTGTTTTCAATAACAAGCTGATAGATTTAGTAAAAATCAATTCAGGTATAAAGAATAACGGAGTACGTTGGAAGGAACAGAAATATACAAAGGATGATGTTGAATCTGCTTTACAAATTTCCATAAAAGACCCCGTTCTACCTGACGGCGATTATACGGTAAAACAATATGTTTTAGTAGATGAGGTTACTGATAATATTATTGCATACCAGACGGCTTATTATTATTTCGATAAAAACACATTGGAATTTCAAAATAGATTTAGTGTCTTTTATTTTGCAGAGCAATACTTCAAATCGGACGTACTTGGGCAAATGAAAAATGTTAGTATAACAGACGGAGAGATCAGTATAAGTGATTTTCATGAGCCAATCAATGTACATGTAAAAATGCCTCATGTGAGAAAGCTGTTATATGTGGAGAATGGCATATCAATTGTTGTTGAAGCGGAAGCTGATGTTGTACTGGATGGCAGTATTGTTGATAAAGATAAAAGCCTTGAGAGATATAAACAAACAGACAAGCAACTTATTGATATGATGAAATCATTAATTGAATAACTATTTATTTTGCACCATGTGAAGTATATAGAAGACCGGCGATTACGCCGGTCGATTTGTTTCCTTGAACGTCCGTTTTCGGGAAAAATGCCAAAAATCCATTGATATGTTCCCGTAAACGTAAGGTTCAAAAAACAGCTCAAGACATCAATCCAAGCGGCTCGGGCCATGTCGAGGTTATAGTGGGAATACAACGTTCAGATTTATAGAAATCCTGAATTTCAAGCACTTTGCGAGGTACTTTACATTTGACCCAGTAGATAATTTAGGACGAAATAAGCGATTAAATGACTATCT
>Ga0208695_1002083_pt1 | contig 15274 bp, 16 predicted proteins | sample AD_UKC111_MetaG_FD_184449 | JGI IMG/M metagenome (GOLD analysis project Ga0208695, IMG submission 184449) | Active sludge microbial communities of municipal wastewater-treating anaerobic digesters from Hong Kong - AD_UKC111_MetaG (SPAdes)... | ecosystem: Engineered > Bioreactor > Anaerobic >... | reverse complement strand
GACCAGCTATTTTATGTCTACCTCACCTAGGTGGTCTTGTTGTCATGCGTTTCATTAACGTCAGGAGCCTAAAAAAATTTCTCAAAATTTTTATTATAAACTCTTGACTTTAATTAGCTGGTCTTATTTTAGTGTTGGATAATTATTTTATAATGCTGAAAACATTTTGACTCTTTAATTCGTTCTAAAGCGGTAAAATAAAAAATAGAGACCGGACAAAAAAGTCCGGCCTCTACATTCTGTAGTCGGCATTATAAGCTATAAATCATATATGTTTTGTATACATTTTAACACTTAATTTATTCCATGTCAATTTACAATTATATAATATTGCTGAAAGTGGACTGTGTAAAAAATTTTATAAAAAATTCCAAGTATTCATATTGACTTTGTATAATTGTAATGGTATATTATAAAAAACAAAACAAATCCTAGAGGAAAACTTGGATAATATTAAAAATGTTACAAAAATTCCAGATAGTATATAATACTTTTTGCTTACCAGAAAACTGGAGGTCATGTTCAAGATAGAATGTGACCTTTTTTGTTTAGCCTTTATAGTGTAATAAAAGCAGTCAGGTTAATTGTTGCAAACATTAAAAAATATCAAAATAAATTAATTGAATGGAGGATTGTTTATGTCAGAAAAAATAAGTGAAATCAAAACTAGGGCTATTTCCGAGGCAGATCTTAAAAGACTTATTGAGCTTTTGAACAGCATAAGTTATGGATCGGTAACGCTTATAATTCAAGAAGGAAAGATTGTTCAGATGGAAAAAAATGAGAAACTCAGATTGAAATGATTTTGAAGAGGAGATGAATTATGTGATAAGGAAATTCAATGAATTTAACAAAAGAATCCTTGGATTTTACGGGTTTGCTGCGTTTTTTATCATCTGGCAGCTTGCACCGGTATTTAATCTTATTGATACCCAATTTATAGCTACACCTGCAATGATAATAGAAGCAGCTGCAAAAATACCTACGGACCTTTTAATACATATTTCAACCAGCGTACAAAGGGTGCTTTTAGGATATTTTGCGGCAATATTGACAGCAGTGCCATTGGGATTTCTTCTAGGTGGATGGTTTCCCAGGTGCAATAAGTTCTTCAGCCCTTTATTTCAGCTTCTTGGTCAAATCAATGCATTTTCTCTTTTTCCGCTGTTTATACTTTTTTTTGGAACCAAAGAACTGTCTAAATTTTTTATTATCTACTGGTCCTGTATATGGCCGATCCTGTTTATGACAACTCTAGGTGTAAAAAATGTAGACCCTTTGCTTATTAAAAGTGCCAAATCAATAGGTGCCGGCAATCTGGTGATATTTAAAGAAGTAATTCTCCCGGGTGCTGCCAAGCCGATTTTTTCAGGACTGAGCGTGGGAGCTTCGAGAGCTTTCTTGATGATTATAGCAGCGGAGATGTTGGGTTCAAGTGCAGGATTAGGCTGGTTTATAAGCAATTCCAGCCAGAATAATGTTATACCTAGAATCTATGTAGGAGTACTTATTATAGCAATACTTAGCTATTTGTTCAATTATCTTATAAAGTACATTGAATCTAATGTGATTACCTGGAAAGAAGATGTGAACGTATAGAGTAATTTAACTATCTAATTATCTACTATATATCTATTTGTAAGGAGGGGAATTATGGCCGGTAACAATAATAAAATTTTACAGAGAATAAAGGATGGACTTTTTAACAGTCTTTCTGTCATATTATTCTTTGTTGTTTGGGAGTTAGGTCCGAGGCTGGGTTTTCTAAAAAGCACCCTTGTATCACCTCCATCTGAAATTTTACTGTGTTTTGTAAAACTTATTGCTGACGAGAATCTGTTTACCCATATACAAGCAAGTCTTCTAAGATCGGTTGTTGGGTTTATTATTGCAATAATTGTTGGAATACCTTTAGGATTTCTTCTCGGAGGCTGGTTTAAGACATTTGAAAAGCTTGTTGATCCACTGCTGAAGTTTTTGGGACAGTTTAATCCGTTTTCACTTTTCCCTATTTTTATACTGATGTTAGGAATAGGAGAGGTTTCAAAAATCGCTATGATTTTTTGGGTATGCCTGTGGCCTGTAGTTTTTAACACTACCACAGGCGTTAGAGAATTAGATCCTTTACTGGTCAAATCCGGAAGAGCAATGGGTTTGGGAAAGTTCAAGCTTCTTATTAAGATTGTTTTACCCGGTGCAACACCATATATATTCAACGGCTTTAAATTGGCATCGAGCACTGCATTTTTTATGCTCATTGCTGCCGAAATGATGGGTGCAAGCAAGGGATTGGGATGGCTTGTGTGGAATGCACAGGTGAATTTCCAGATACCGAAGCTATATGCAGGAACTGTTTTGATTTCCATCTTAGGGCTCTTGATAAATTGGTTGTTTAAGAAGTGGGAGAAACAGATACTGGTATGGAAGGAACATGCAGTTAATTGACAATTCATAGTGAAAGGAGTTTTTTTATGGCTATAGTTGCAGTTGCAACCACAGATGGCACTACAATAAATGAGCACTTTGGAAGGGCATTGGAATTTAGCGTTTATGAAGTAAATGCCGACGGTACTTACACACAAGTTAGAAAAATAGCAGTAAGTGAAAGACAAGGGGGAGATTCCCATGAATCATTGGAGGATACAGTGAAGGCTCTTGAAGGCGTAGAGACGGTTTTGGCTGTGCAGATTGGACCAAGGGCAATAAAAGCACTTCAAGAAAAGGGGATATTGGGTTTTGCAATAGGAGGCCCTATTGACAAAGCACTGAAGTCCTATGCAAAACGAGGTAATTTGGTAAAGAACATTGCACAAATTCCTGTAAATGGTTGTTCTTCATCGTCAGGATGCGGCTGTAGCGGTGGCAGTTGTAAATAGATTAATGAACAAAACAATATGCATAGAAAATTTAGAAAACAAGTTGACAAAAGAAAAAAGTTCTATGATTTAAAAGATTATGTTAAGAAATGTGTTTAGGAGGGAGTATAGATGAGTAAATTTGTTGAACGACCCAGATATCTATGTGCACTTGGAGGTGCCATTGCTACACTTAAAGCACTGCCGAGAACCATTGCAGTACTTCACTCGGCCACAGGATGCGGCGGTAATATTGCAAATGCAATAAACAATGGTGCAGGATATCTTGGAAGCGGTTATTGTTCAGGGCAAGCGTTACCCAGTTCAAATGTTACCGAGAAGGATATAGTCTTTGGTGGAGAGGAGCGTTTGACTGAGCAAATAGAAAATACAATAAAGCTTGTGGATGGTGATTTATACTTTGTAGTTACAGGTTGTATGGTTGAAATGATAGGTGATGACATAAATAATGTGCTCAAAAAGTTCCAAAACGGAAAGGTAAAAGTCATTGGAGCTGAAACAGGAGGATTCAGGGGGAATTCATACAAGGGCTATGAAACGGTGATGGAAACTCTATTCAGAGATTTTGTTGAACCTAAAGATGAAAAGAATCCAAAGCTTGTCAATCTATTTGGAGTTGTGCCCATTCAGGATGTGTTTTGGAAGGGAAACCTTACGGCATTAAAAGCTCTCCTCAATAAATTGGGGTATGAAGTAAATACATTTTTTGGAGAGGGAGAAACACTGGATAACTTAAGGAATTCTGCAGCTGCAGTTTTAAATATAGTAGTATCTGAAACATTTGGTGTAGAGGCCGCAAAGGTTTTTGAAGAAGTACATGGTGTACCGTATATCACAGTTCCGTTTCCAATAGGGGACAGAGGAACAGAGAATTTCTTAAGAACTGTGGGTAACGCACTTGGAGCGGAAAAAGCCTTTGTGGACAAAGTGATTAAAGAAGAACAGGCTCGTTACTACAGCTATTTTGAGAGAATAGCTGATGTATATCACGACCTTGATTTACAGAGGTATGCAGTTGTTGTCGGTGATTCAAATTACACTCAGGCACTTACCAAGTTTTTGGCCGATGATCTGGGATGGCTTCCGGAATTAGTGGTAATAACCGACTTTTTGACCGACGAACAGAAGGAGAGAGTGTCTGGCTCTTTTAGCGGATACGAGTCGGGGTTAACTCCAAAGGTGGTGTTTGATACTGACGCATCAAGTGTCGGGAGATACATAAGTGAGCATTGGGGTCAGAGCAATGGAGAGAAATATTTTGAAGGCTTTAATCCCGGATTTATTGTAGGAAGTGCATTTGAAAGAGATGTAGCGGAGAGTTTTGGAGTACCGCAGCTGACAGTAACATATCCCATTACAAACAGGATTGTTATGGATAGGGCGTATGCGGGATATTCAGGAGGGTTAAGGCTTACGGAGGATTTGATTGGAACATTGGTTGGAAGTCGATAAATTTAAGTTTGGAGGGAGAAATTATGGATTATATTAAGGAGAAAGCACCACCTATTCGTGAAGACCGTCTTGCTGCATGTCAGGCTTATGGAGGTTCGTGCTGCGATTTAAACAGAAAATCAAAAAAAGGATGCCTGTACGGCTCAAAAAGAACATTTTCACAAAGCCAGGGATGTCAGTTAAACTTAAGTCTTGCAATATTAAACACAATAAGAGATTCGGTTATAATTGTGCACAGCCCAATTGGCTGCGGAGGCGGACTTGTAGCCAATGCCGGAGTATCTAAGAACTTTCAGAAGCTAAGGGATTCAAATGCTTTTGGACTTCGCTGGATAAATACAAATCTTGATGAAAATGATGTTGTAAACGGTGGGGAACAAAAGCTCAAGGAAGCAGTTCTCCATGCCGACAAGGAATATCGCCCAAGTGCCATCATTGTTATGAACAGTTGCGTGCCTGCACTGATAGGTGATGATATTGATAGCCTGCTTGAGGAGCTTCAAAAACAGGTTGCAGCAAAAATAGTTCCTATTCACTGCGAGGGATTTAAAACAAAAATAATGGCTACGGCTTATGACGCAGTCTATCACGGTATACTGAGAAATCTGGTTGATCAAAACGACGATAGCAGGGAAGAAGAAATTATTACAGATGAATTTGAGGAATTAAAGAGAAAATATCGTATAAGCCGTACTGTAAACTTGCTGAATGTTTCTTCAATGAGTCGTATCGATGAAGTTGAGCTTGTAAGGCTGCTTAAGGCTTTGGACTTAAATGTAAGAATTCTTCCGTGCTATGCACATCCTGACGATTTTGAAGATTCCTATGAGGCTGCCCTAAACGTAAGTATCTGTGCTACTCACGATGATTATTTTGTTGAACATTTAAAATCCAAGTACAATATTCCTTTTATATTGAGGACAATACCTATAGGAATTTCCAATACAAATAAATGGCTTCTTGATATAGCAAGGTTCTTTGATCTTGAAGAGCAGGCTCAAAAGATTATAGAAAACGAAACAAGGGAATTGGAGAATGTTTTGGAACCATACCGTAAAGAGCTAAAAGGAAAAACTGCATTTGTAGCAGGCGGTGAAATAAGGATAATAACCACTGCCGAGCTGCTTCATAGTCTTGGACTGGAAATATTGGGACTTAGAGGGTATCACTTTGATGTTTATGGTGAAAAACTGCTGGAAGAGTATTTAAACGAAGTTCCCGACAGCGATAAGACCATAATCAATATTGGAACCAGCCAGCCTTTTGAACAGGCAAACCTTTTGGCAAGACTTAAGCCTGATGTATATGTGGGTCATCCCGGCGGGAATGGATGGGCTGCAAAACAAGGTATTCCTGTTTTTCCTCTCTTCGGTCAGCAATATGATTATATGGGATATCTGGGAGTTTTCGAAGTTGCCAGAAGACTTGCAAGGACTCTCAGGAATACAAGCTATAGCAGAAATATCTCAAGACATGCAAAGCTCCCATACCACAGTGATTGGTATTCACAGGATCCGTTCTCATATATAGATGAAAATATCCCGGAGGACATTGCATTATAACGGAGCAAACGAAATGGATATAAGGAGGATAATTCCATGTCTAACATAGTGCAGAAATTTGAAACGGTATCGAAAGATACGGGGAAAATCGAAATAAAAGGCATAAGTCGCGTATTCAACATCAGAAGAAATAATAATCGGGAAAAAAACGAATTCACAGCATTAAAGGATATAAACCTCACTATTTACAAAGGAGAATTCATTTCAATAGTGGGTCCGAGCGGATGCGGCAAATCCACTTTGCTTGACATAATAGCAGGTCTTGCCAAACCCAGTGAAGGTGAAATATATATTGACAACAAATTAATCACCGGACCTGATCTTGACAGAGGAATTGTTCTTCAAGGCTATGCATTGTTCCCTTGGAGAACCGTACGGCATAATGTTGAATTTGGCCTTGAAATAAAGGGAGTTCCCAAATCACAGAGAAAGGATATAAGTCAGAAATTCATTGAATTGGTTGGATTGAAGGGGTTCGAGGACAGATATCCGTATGAGCTTTCGGGAGGTATGAAGCAGAGAGTGGCTATTGCAAGAGCACTTGCATACGATCCTGAGGTATTGCTTATGGATGAGCCCTTTGCAGCTGTCGATGCACAGACAAGAGAGACTTTGCAGGATGAGCTGCTTAGGATATGGGAAGAAACCCACAAGACCATAATTTTTGTAACACATAGTATAGAAGAAGCGGTATTGCTGTCCGACAGAGTTGCTGTCATGTCGGCAAATCCGGGATCTGTAAGGGAAGTAATCGATATAAACCTTCCGAGACCAAGGCGTGCGGGAGATGTGAGGACTTCAGCCGATTTTGCATGGACAACTCACAAGGTTTGGGAGCTTCTGCATTATGGTGAGATTGAAGAACGAAAAGTAGCCACATCAAATGTAAATTTGGCAGAAGAGATATCTACTTCAGCAGCTCTATAAATGTATAAGAACTAAAAAGTAAATAAAAAAGTATCACATTATAAATGTATAAGTAAAAGGAAATTAAAAATTTAGGGGGGAAATATATATGTGCGAGTGCTGTAACACAATACATACAAATGAATTGGAAAAAGTAAAAAACTATATCAAAAACACAAAATATGCAACTTTAGGCTATGTTTCCACAACGGGAGTTCCATCCTTAAGGGCTATGGGTTCTTTTGATATTGATGAATTAAACCTGTATTTCTCATCTTCTAAGACTGCTGAAAAAGTATCCAATATAGCAGTTAACCCAACAATAAGCTTTTTATTTCAGCATGAAGGACAGGAATTAGCTACTTTTAAAAATGTTACGTATGTTGGAATAGCTAAAGAAATAAAGTGCGAAACCGAATATAATAAGGCTGTTAAAATTTTAAGCGAGAAAAGCCCAAGATTTAAGGAGAGGGCTCAAAAGGGCCAATTAGGGGATACTGCTATATTTAAGGTGGTTCCTAAAAGTATAAAATATCTTGATTATTCCAATGGTATAGGTCCTCACGCTGTAAAAGAAATTGAATTTGCAAACGAATAGGTTGAGTAGGTTTTAAAAAACATAAGTGGCATAATTGGATGAAATGTAAGGGGGTTCGCTTATGAATCGTTTTAATAGGAAATCAAAAAATAAAAATGACATTCATCTTGAGTCAATTATTTTAAAGCTGGCAGAGGGAATCAAAAACGGTACTTTGACAGTTATTAAGCAGGATAGTGTAGTCATCCAGATCAATACATCCGAAAGAATTATACTGGATGACGAATATCTGGCGGTAGGTTAAATTTATACTTATAAAATTGCTTGACATAGTGTGAAATATGGTGTAAAATAAATAAAAGCGATAGGAATAATAGGGTTAATGAAAACGGTAGTTGACCAGATAACTGGAGGCTAACTTTTTAAGTATCTTTTTTTAGATTCTTAAGGTTAGCCTTTTTTGTTGCTAAAGAAGCTAAAAGCTTTGATAATAAAAATTAATTAGGGATAGGAGAAACGTTATGGCTAAGAAAATAAAACAAATAGCGATTTATGGAAAAGGCGGAATAGGCAAATCCACAACCACCTCAAATATAAGTGCAGCCTTATCAACTGCGGGGTTTAAGGTTATGCAGTTCGGATGCGACCCTAAAAGCGATTCAACCAATACACTAAGAGGTGGAAAGTACATACCCACTGTTTTGGATACTTTAAGAGAAAAAAGTGTTGTCAAGGCTCATGAGGTAATATATGAGGGATTCAATGGTATATATTGCGTTGAAGCGGGAGGACCGGCTCCCGGTGTAGGATGTGCGGGACGTGGAATTATAACTGCTGTCCAGTTGTTTAAGCAGCAAAAGGTATTTGAAGAGCTTGACCTCGATTATGTAATATACGATGTATTGGGAGATGTTGTCTGCGGTGGATTTGCAGTACCTATTCGTGAAGGAATCGCAGAACATGTATTTACTGTGTCCTCTGCAGATTTTATGGCTATATATGCCGCAAACAATCTCTTTAAAGGAATTCAAAAGTATTCAAATTCGGGAGGGGCACTTTTAGGCGGTGTTATTGCAAACTCAATAAATGCACCGTATGCAAAGGAGATCATCGACGACTTTGTTAAACAGACTAATACACAGGTGGTTGAATATGTACCGAGATCGGTAACCGTTACTCAAAGTGAGCTTCAGGGAAAGACTACAATTGAAGCTGCTCCCGATTCAAAACAGGCTGAAGTGTACAGAAGTCTTGCCAGAAAAATTGCCGAGCATGATAATTCAAAGATTCCGACACCATTGGAAATATCAGATCTTAGAGAATGGGCGAAAAAATGGGGCGATTATTTATTGGCATTAGAGACTGGAGAAGTTAGAAGTGAAGCGGTGGGAATTTAATAAATATTATTTAATACATATTTATGGGAGCTAAGATCAGAGGATTTTCTTCTGGTCTTATTATTTTACGTTTATTAAATATGTTAATAATCTTACATTTAGAGTATATAAATATAAAAATTAATCATATTTGATTCGTTTGAAAAAAGTCTTTTTATAAACTCACATAATATTCATAAAATACAAATATTTTACTATTGACAAATAATGTGTAAAAATATATAATTTAAAACATAGTAAATATATAGGAAAATTTTTTAGGTTGACTGGTGAACTGGAGACCATACTTTACATGGAAGGAGTAAAGTATGGTCCATTTACATTTAAGGGGGGATTGAAATGTATCTGAAAAATGCAAGGCTTGGAAGGATAGCTATTTCAACGATTGCTTTTGGTTTGGGAGGGCTAATTATAATTGGTGCCGGATTTTATAGAAAAACTCTGGCAAATGAAGCACCCAGCTTTAAAGCAAGCTTTGAAAAGGGGAATGAGACTTTTAAAGAGTTTGTATACGACATCAATGACCAAGGGCTGCCAAAAAGACTGATGCAGCCGGGAAAGATATCAGTGTCCACAGGACATGGCGGCGGAATAGTAAATAAAACCGGTAAAGCAATATTGGTTAATGTCAGAACTGAGGGATTGCCGGGAGAAGCTGAGGTTGAGTCCACTAATCCGGCATTTGATAAAAAGAGCAAGAAATTTGTAAAGCCAATAAAGTCTGGAGAAACATTAAGTATTGGAGTGGTTTTGGATATTCCAAGAAGTTTATTGAGCAAAAATCGTATTATAGGTCAGGGAAGTGTTATTTTTGAGAATGCCGTTGATGGTACCGTACTTGGTACTTTGCCGATTAAGATAATCAATTCTGCAGTTGAAGAATAGTTGTAGCAATTAAATTACAGGAAAGCAGGTCGATAAAATGAATAATGTGAAAAAAACATTACTAAAAAGAGGAATAGGGTATATTATAGGTTTTGGTCTCTTATATGCTCCTTTTGGGCTTCTTCAGATATTTTTGACCGGAGTATTGAAATTTACAGGCAGAGAGGATATACACGGCGCATGCTTCAGGATGGCATTAGGAAATCTTATTAGCGGTAAGGGACTAAATATTTTAACCACTTCAGGGATTATAACATTTGCAATTCTTATTGTCGCGGTTTTCTTTGGACCTCAATTTTGCGGAAAGCTTTGTTTTGCAGGTGCATTGCCTGAGTATGCAAGCAGGATTGTTCCCGATAAGCTCAAAATAGATTGGCAAAAATATATTCCTTCAGCACCGGTAAGATACGGTGCCCTAATAGGTTTTTTAACGGCTCCTGCACTGGGCATTTCCGTTGTTTGTGCTTATTGCAACTATTCACTTATGGAAAAGATTGTGCTTGGAGGTATCAGTTGGAATTTGGCTACTTTGGGTTCAGCAGCAATATTAACCGGATTTGTATGGCTCTTTGTACTTGGGATATTTACAAAAGGAGGGAGAGGTTATTGCACATATTTGTGTCCCATAGGAGCAGTTCAAAGCATACTTCACAGAGTAGGAATTTTACTGCCGTTTACATATAAATTGAAACTTAATAAAGAAAGCTGCATATCTTGCGGTTTATGTGCAAAGGAGTGTCCGACGAGAGCCATTACATTAAAGGATAATTTGCTTAAGTATAATGTACATAATTGCATAGCATGTTCTCAATGTATAGGCACATGTCCCAAAAAAGTCATTACTTTTGGCAGAGGAAAGGACAGTTGGGCAGGCGATAAAAATGAGCAATATGTCAATGATACTGAAGGAGTTGCATTATGAGTAAATTAAAGGCTTTCGTGATAGGAACGGGTGTTGCCGGGTTTAATTTACTGAACTCGGCAATTTCAATATTGAGACCTGAAAGATGCGGGGGAAGTTGTGGAAATTGTAACTATGCTTGTGTACCTACCATCTTTGTTCTGGTTGGAGCAGGCGGTCTTGTGGTAGCGTACAGAAGATTGAAAGCCAGATTTTTAAAAAGGAGGAGTGAGGTATAGATGGGTCATTGCAGCTTTTTTGAATTTATAAAAAATCTATTCATGTTGAAATACATACCTGAAATCAATAACGATACAGGTTTGGGAATTTTGTTTGTTTTGGGCCTTTTGACGTCACTGCATTGTCTCGGTATGTGCGGGGGAATTGCCATTTCACAGACAGTAAAAAGTCCAAAAGAAGGTTGGACAGCTTCAAAGTATCGATGGATAATGCCATCTTTTTTGTATAATGGAGGAAGGGTTATAGGTTATACTGCAGTAGGTGCGGTTATTGGAGGCATTGGGAGAGTTATCGGGTTTAACGGTGCTTTAAAAGGATTGGTACCCGTGGTGGGCGGTATATTTATGATTATAATGGGAATTAATTTGCTTGATATTTTGCCGCCTCTAAGGAGATTCAACATAAGAATGCCCTATTTCATAGCAAGAAAGCTGACGGGAAAGTATAGCTTCGGACCGTTTATCGTAGGATTGCTTACATCTTTGATGCCCTGCGGGCCATTGCAGATTGTGCAGCTTTATGCTATGGGCACCGGAAGTGTTATAGGCGGTGCATCAGCCATGTTTGTGTTTTCGTTGGGAACATTGCCACTGTTGTTTTCGTTTGGAATTGTGAATTCACTGATAAGCAAAAAACATACAAATATAGTTTTAAAGCTTAGTGCGGTTATAGTGATTGTTTTGGGCTTTGTGACGGTGGGAAGAGGACTTTCTCTTTCGGGATATTCTGTTAATATATTATCATTTTCAAGTAGTGAGTCGGTAGAATCCTCCATTACAAAAAACAATTCAAAAAATGATTCAAAAAGTAATTCGAAAGGTAATTCGGCAAGCGAGGGAATTGCAAAAATAGAAGGCGATGTTCAAACAGTAACCACATCAATAAAGTCGGGAAGCTTTCCTGAAATTACAGTGCAAAAGGGAATACCTGTAAAATGGACGATTAAAGCCGATGAAGACGAGCTCAACGGATGTAACAATGCTATCGTCATACCCAAGCTTAATATTGAAGTATCTTTCCAGGTTGGAGACAATATTGTTGAGTTTACGGCCCACGAAGCAGGTGAAATCACATATACTTGCTGGATGGGCATGATAAAAAGCAAGATTCATGTTGTGGATAAGCTCAAGTAGCTGGTGCTTATTATATGCTTATATGCTGCCATTTTCCATATTTATAACGGAAGTATATTACAATGGCCCTTACAGACTGGTCTATAGCAACAGCAACCCATGCACCGGTTAATCCCCAGAAGAAAACCTTTACGAATACGGCACCGAGTATCATTCTGATTCCTATAGTACCGCATGTGGTTGCGATTAAAGGCCATTTTGTGTCACCTGCTCCTCTTAGACTTCCTGTTATGGTGAGCTGTGAGCTTTGAATGGGCATTATTATCGCAATTATTTTTAGTATGTCTGTTGTTAAATTTATTACATAAGGGTCGTTGGTATAGAGGGATGCTATCTGTTTTGAAAAAATGAATATTACAGTTGAAACGACAATTGATACTACAAAAGCTATTTTTCTGATTTTAGCAGTATATCTTTCTGCCATTTCATAATTGCCTGCACCGAGACTCCTGCCTACAAACGAGGCTGAAGCTATTCCGAACGGCTGGCTTATATTGTATGTAAATCCGATTATGCTTATGCCTATCTGATGTGCTGCAAAAGGGAGTGTTCCAAGGCTGGTTACTATCTTTGTAAACACAAGAATTCCTACACGCAGCACAAGCTGTTCTCCCGCAGCACCAAGTCCAACTCTTAAAATGCGTTTTATCATGCCGATATTAATTGCAAACAATTCCTTAAAGTTGATTTTTAGCACATGCTTTTGAAAGAAAATTGTATAAAGTGACATTATGCAGGCTACAATTTTTGCTACGGTAGATGCGATGCCTGCACCCTGGACACCTAAACCGGGGATAATCCATAAGCCGTAAATCAAAACATATCCCAAAGCGGCATTTACAATATTGGATGTTATATTGTAGTACATGGAAGGTCTGCTGGAGCCGGCACCTCTTAAAAGTGCCGAAACGGCTGTAGGTATGGATTGAAACGTTACTCCTATGGACATATACTTCATGTATAAATCGGCATAATCAATTATATCGCTCTGTGCACCCATGGCACTTACAATGAACCTGGAAAAGAAAAATCCCAAAAGGCTCAATGTAATTCCCGATGCCAATGAAATAATAAGTGTTTGAGTTACCACTATTTTTGCACTGCCGTAGTCTTTAGCACCGATAAATCTCGAAACTAATGCGGTGCTTCCAACATTTAAGGCCTGGAATGCAGCTATGCATATAAATATGGGCTGAGTTGTTATACCCACTGCTGAAATTGCATAAGCACCCAAATGACCGACCATTATAAGATTTACAATAGATACCATGGATATAAGAAACAGTTCAAGCATACAAGGCCATATGAAAGAAATAATCTTTTTTTGCATTTTCAAGTTGCAATTTTTATGAGCCTCATTGTCGGCCTTTAGTTCGGGAGCTTTATATCTGTCGAGTTCTATTGGCAAATCACTTTCGTTTAAAACGATTTCAACATCATCTAATTCTTCCGATATGTCGTTTATGTTTTTGCAGTCTTTATTGTCCATACCATAACCTACTTTATATAAAAATTAATAAGATATAAAAATTAAGAAGCCAGATTGTTTTTTAACAATTCGGCTTCTGGGCTTTCCAGTCAGCAATTTTTTTACATGACTTTATTTAATATTTCTATTTTATGACTTTGATAAAACAATGTCAATATAATAAAAACCTATTGACAAATATTAAATTTGTTAGTAAACTTAAAACCAAGTAAATAACTTGGAAAACTAAGAAATGTGCTGACTGGAAAACCAGAGGCTGAATCAGCCCTTTATGATGGGGCTAATTCAGCCTTTTTTAATTAAGGAGGCTATTATGACGGTAAATTTTAAAAGTAATGAGGCGGAAGCAAGAGAAAACAGACTCGGTTCAATTACCGGTTATTACGGAACCCTCAGAGACCTTGGCAAACAAGCAGGTTGTGGGGGGCTTAGGGATAAAGAAAGATGCTATAGCCAGGCAAGCCTTTGCAATGCAGCATGTGCTCTAAGCCAGTTAAGCTTTATAACTGATGCGGCAATAGTACATCATTCGCCGGCAGGTTGTGCGGTGACAGCTATGGCTGTCAGCAATTCAAAAGATCAGTTGGCGGGAAAATTAAATCTTGATAATTCCAGATCCTGTTATGTATCAACGGACATGAATGAGTCGGATACGGTATTCGGAGCAACAGATAACTTAAGGGATGTTATACGGGAGACCTATAACAGGTACAAACCGAGTGCAATATTTATCGGTGCTTCCTGTGTAAGCGGAGTAATAGGTGAGGATTTGGAAAGCATTGCAGCTGAAATGAGGGAAGAACTTGATATTCCCGTAGCACCTGTTCATTGTGAAGGCTTTAAAACAAAAATATGGGCATCGGGCTTTGATGCGGCCTTTCATGCAATACTGACACATATAGTAAAACCGCCTGAGAAAAAGACCAATATAGTAAATGTTATAAACTTTTTTGGAAGTGCAAGAAAGGAGATCACTGAAATATTTAGAGAGCTTGGTGTTGAGCCGCTGTTTTTGATATCGAATACTACAATAGAGCAGCTATCAAGGCTTTCTGAGTCAATTGCTACGGTGAGCACTTGCGGAACACTTGGTACATATCTTGGGAACGGTCTTTCCGATCAATACGGGGTACCTTATGTAAAGTCTTTACAGCCCCATGGAATAGCCGGGTTTGAAAGCTGGCTCAGGGGTCTTGGAAAAGTTATAAATAAAGAAGCGGAAGTAGAAAGATATTTGGAAAGAGAAAAAGCCAAATACTTACCTAAAATTCAAGAAGTAAGGGAAAAGCTCAAAGGATTGAGAGCGGTTGTAGGAATGGGCCCCGGCTTTAATTTTAACACAACAAGAGCTCTTCAGGAGCTGGGAATAGAGATTGTATATTCTGCTGCATGGCATTTTGATAAGCAGTATGATGACGGTCAGGCTCCAGATGCTTTTAGGTACCTTTTGGATAATTCGCCAAATGATTACAGATTATCGGTAAGCGATTTGCAGAATCATGAAATATTAAACATATTAAACGAAGTGAAGCCTGATATTTTCTTTTCAAGACATACCGGCTCTACTGTATGGGCTATGAAGCTGGGTATTCCCGCACTTTGCGTTTTTGATGAATATGCAATTTTCGGATATAGAGGTCTTTTAAACTTTGCTTATTCAGTTTATGACGTAGTAACAAACAGAAGCTATACCGAAAACCTTTCAAAGAGGGTAAAGCTTCCGTACACCGATTGGTGGTTTAAACAGAACAACAATCATTTTTTAAGGAAGACCAGCTAATTAAAGTCAAGAGTTTATAATAAAAATTTTGAGAAATTTTTTTAGGCTCCTGACGTTAATGAAACGCATGACAACAAGACCACCTAGGTGAGGTAGACATAAAATAGCTGGTCTA
>Ga0208695_1002081_pt1 | contig 15276 bp, 23 predicted proteins | sample AD_UKC111_MetaG_FD_184449 | JGI IMG/M metagenome (GOLD analysis project Ga0208695, IMG submission 184449) | Active sludge microbial communities of municipal wastewater-treating anaerobic digesters from Hong Kong - AD_UKC111_MetaG (SPAdes)... | ecosystem: Engineered > Bioreactor > Anaerobic >... | reverse complement strand
GATGAAGTTCCAGAAGAAGGTGATGAAATAACCTTATTTGAAGCTATTCCAGACAATAGCAATCAAGATTATATTTGGTGTACACACTACCATGAAATAGTTGATAAAGACCAATGCAAAAAGTCATTTTGCCCTCATTACGAATCAAAAAGCGGTAGAGGTGTATGTAAAAACAAAGGCAATCTTTTTGAAGTAGGAAATCCTGTGAAATTCAAACTTATCGACAACAAATTAATTCAGCAGCCATGAAAAACATACACAGAATTAACGGACTGATTTATATTACTTCGGATGTAGAAGTTCTTGACGGGCAATACGGAGCGTGCCTTAACTTGATAAGAGAAGGGCTATCGGCGAATTTAGCTATTTTTAAAATGGATAAAAAACAAAGACGAGCTATGGAAGAACTCGGAGGACGTAAAAAAGCCGAGGTAGTTAAATTAATCCTCACCAACGACCCCGCTCTAATCTCCGAAGGCATCCAAGCAATAAGCCAAACCGATGAGAATTGGCTGAATGATAATCCGAGTTGTGAGTTGGTGGACTTAGTTTTTGTTTGTGAAAGAGGGCATAGAGAAATTGTTAAAACTCATTACAAAATCAACCTACCAACCCACCAAACCATAGAGGATAGGTCTTATCATCCTATATCTTTAAACGAGGTTTCAGAAACAAAAACCATCGAAGAAGCGGCTGAAACTTATACAGAACAACAAGTATTTAATTTGATACTGTTATCATCAAATATGCAATTCAAATCAATTCAGGAAGTAAAAATATGGATAACCGAAAACAATCAACAATGCTAACCATCTACAACACCACCGTTCCTGTCAAAGACCAAGACCAAGCCGATAGATTGAAGAAGGCTTGTGTTTATAATGGGTTAGCGGTTTATAATGACTTTTCGATAACAGAAAGAGGCATAAAATTTAATTTATTTGGATTTAGATATGGTGTTTTTTCAACTTGGGCAATTATAGAAAATAGCACCAAAATAACCGAATCCGAGTGGATGGAATTATTAACTAAATATAAACAGAGCCAGCCGAAACTCTAAAAATGAGGCGTAAATTTTATTTATTATGAAAAGATTTTTTTTGATTTTACTTTCTGCAACTTTATTAAGTTCATGCCAAAGAGGTTGCGAGAAAATAGACAAACAATTCCAAACAGGTAAAAGAAATTACACAATTACCGTTTATAGCGGAGGTAAAGAAATTTACAAAGATTCTTTTGTCGGAATATTAAACGATTCAGATGGTTCAGACGGTTATTACTACACAAAGGACGGAAATTTGATTGAAGTTTCTGGCGATTGCGTTATCAGCAGTAATTAATAATTCCCTACCTTTGCTTCAAATTGAAGCCTCGCAATTAGCTCAGTTGGTCAGAGCCGCGTTATGCGTAGGGTCACAGGTTCGAGTCCTGTATTGCGAGCAAAGACAGAATGGCGGAATAATTTAGCTTTGACGGCAAATCAAAGTATCTCACGGAGTAGATTTAAATAGTATAGACGCTGAACGTAACCACAGATTGGGTAGAGGTACATTAGCTTACAACTGGATAATCCCAACTTGCAGGTTCGAGTCCTGCTTCGGTCACACATCGGCTCAGCCTTTAGTTATTTAAGGAGTGTGGTGTCCGCGCTCGAAACACAAGCCACTTTAACAGGTGGCTTTGTTTTTTAAAATAAAGTTGTATATTTGGGGTAAATTATGGCGTACGACAGATTAAAAATATTTGAACAAGCTAAAGAAGTAATAGTTGAAAAAAAGCTATTCTTTATAGAAGATATTGTTGCTTATTTACCAATATCAAAGCCAACTTTTTACGAATATTTTACTATTGATTCTAACGAAATTAACGAACTAAAAGAACTTTTAGAACAAAATAGAACAGAATTAAAAGTGTCAATGCGTTCTAAATGGTACAAATCAAACGCGCCAGCATTACAGATGGCTTTAATGAAACTTATCGCCTCTCCTGAGGAATTGAAAAAACTTTCAATGCAATATAATGACCATACAACAGGAGGGGAAAAAATACAAGTCATTTCTCTAGGCTCTGGAAAAAATCCAAATGAAGCTAATACCTAAACAGGAACACGCAGTCTATTATTTAAAAGACAAAATAACTAAAGAAATATTATACGGAGGCGCTGCTGGAGGCGGCAAGTCAGCTATTGGAGTTTTATGGCTTATAGAGCAATGTCAATTATATCCGGGAACTCGTTGGCTCATGGGTAGAGCAAAACTTAAAACACTAAAAGAAACAACTTTAAATACTTTTTTTGAGTTAACTACTAAATTAAAGTTGTCAAATCAATTTAACTACAATAGTCAAAGTGGGGTTATCTATTGGAATAACGGAAGCGAAATACTTTTAAAAGACTTGTATAGCTATCCGGCAGACCCTAATTTTGACAGCCTCGGTTCGTTAGAAATAACAGGTGCATTTGTGGATGAGTGCAATCAAATCAGTTACAAGGCTTGGCAAATAGTAACATCGCGTATTCGTTATAAATTAAACGAATACAATTTAACGCCTAAGATTTTAGGAACGTGCAACCCTGCTAAGAATTGGACTTACTCAAAATTTTACATTCCGTATTCAAATGGAACTTTGAATGAAACTAGAAAGTTTGTTCAATCATTACCTACCGACAACCCTAATTTGCCAGCATCTTATCTTGATTCTTTACTTGCGCTTGATGAAAATAGCAAGCAGCGTCTTTATTATGGGAATTGGGAGTACGACAATGACCCAAGTAAATTAATTGACTACGATAAAATTATTAATTGCTTCAGCAATGACTTTGTTGATTCAGGCGAAATGTACATCACAGCCGATATTGCTCGTTATGGTAGCGATAAAATGGTCATACTTGTTTGGTCTGGATTTAGGGTTATGCAAGTGTTTAGTTTAGATAAATGCTCGGTAATAGAAACAGCCGAGGCAATAAGAGGCCTAGCTACAAAGTGGAAAGTGCCAAATAGCAATATTGTAGCCGACGAGGATGGAGTCGGTGGTGGCGTTGTTGATATACTTAAATGCAAAGGGTTTGTTAATAATTCAAAACCATTAAAAGAAGAAAATCAAATAGTCGAATATCAAAACCTTAAAACACAATGTTATTATAAACTAGCCGAAAAGATACAAAACAACGGTATTTATATAAATTGCCCAGACGGAACTATTCAAGATGACATTATCAAAGAATTAGAGCAAGTTAAAAGAGATAAAATTGATAGTGATGGGAAGCTAAGAATAGTGCCTAAAGAAAAAATTAAAGAGTTTATTGGACGCTCTCCAGACTACTCTGATGCTATGGCTTTTAGAATGTACTTTGAGTTAAAGCAAAACTTTTTTACTTTCTAATTTATAATTATTCTAAATAATAATTATTTTTATATCTTTGGTACAAACTTAAAGCAATGGCAAAGAATAGATTTCAATTAGCTTTGGAGGCATTTAAAAACCCTACACAGTTTCAAAATCTTTTTAACAAGGTTATTTATCAATTCGGACACACTTTTACTTCATACAATCAAGACCTAGAAACGTTAATGGTAAAAGGATATGGTGAAAATCCATATATTAACGCTATGATTAACCAAATGGCCGCAAAGAGTACTTCTGTGCCATTTTACATTAAAAAGATAGTTGACGAGGGAGCGATGAAAAGAATCAAAAGCTACCCTATTGAAATGACTTATCAGCAAAAGCAAGCCGTTAGAAAACTTAAATCATTAGCCTACGAAACGGATACGGAAATGCCAATGCCATTAGAGCGTCCAAACCCTGTGCAAACTTGGCATGACCTTGTTTTCTTATACAAAGTGTATTTAAAGGTTTGCGGTAATGTTTATTTTTATTTGATGTCACCTGAAGACGGAATGAATAAAGGTGTGCCGTTACAGGTTTATATGTTGCCAGCGCAATACGTTGATATAGTACTTAAATCAAATGCAAATTTAATAAGCGTTGAAAGTCCGATTGATTACTACATTCTCAAACAAGGAAATCAATATATAAAGTTTCCAGAGCAGTCTATAATTCACATCAAGCGACCAAACCCAATGTTTGACTTTTCAGGTTCTCATTTGTACGGACGAAGTGAACTCATGGCGGCCATTAGAAACATTAACAGTTCTAATAGTGGGATTGATTTAAACGTTAAAACACTTCAAAATGGCGGGGCTTACGGGTTCATTCACGCTGGTGATGGTCAAACACCATTAACCGCCGAACAAGCAAAAGAATTAAAGGACAGACTTGTCGAAATGGATAATAGCGAGGCAAAGTTATCTAATATTGCAGGAGCAAGCGCAAAACTAGGGTTCACTCGTATTTCGCTCACTACTGACGAAATGAAACCGTTTGACTACCTCAACAACGATAAAAGAATACTAGCCGATTGTTTGTCTTGGCCTACTGAATTGCTTAGCGAAGAACGTAGAGGAACAGGCTTTAATGTCGATGGAAAGATTGAAGCAAAAAAACAAGCTATAACTGACAATATCAAGCCGGATTTGGATTTGTTAGCATCGTATTTAAACCCTCTATTTATTCGCAAGTTTAAAGGATATGAAAAAGCAGAACTTGAGTTTGATATATCTGAATTGCCTGAAATGCAGCCTGACATGGTTAACATGGCTAAATGGGTGAATGAAGTCCCGCTAACATTAAACGAGCGCAGGGATGTGTTTGATTATGAAGAAATAGACGACGAAATGATGAATCAGATTTACATACCTAACAACTTGGTTAATCTGAATGACCCAAATATTGTTGATTTGCAAAATCCTGTGTAATTATGGCCTGGTCAAAAGTAAATAATAAATATAGAAAACCATGGCAATGGTGGATGCATAAAATTTTTTGTGAGTGGGGCTGGTTAGTTAGAAACAAAGACAATTACGCAACATACTATCATCATCTAAATATGTGTTGTAAGTATGGCTTTAATTTATATGGAGAAAAAATGTAATGGATAAACTAAGAATAAGACAAGAGGTACAAGCATACAGAATTGTTAGACGAAACGTTTTGAATATAGTCAAGTTTATTCCGTTTAACAATATGGCTAAGCTGACATATACCGCTCTTATTAACTCAAACGTAACCGAGCGACAAATCAAAGATATGTACAGCGAAATTTACACATCTTTGATTCAACCACAATACAAAAGAACCGAACGTCAATTAAAATCAGATATTGACTTTAACATGATTATAGCTAATTGGCTAAATACAAACGCAGGGATTCGTATTGTATCGGTTCATCAATCTCTAATCGATGCTATTATAAAAGTTATCTCCGATGGTTATGAGCAAAATTTATCGGTTGCAGAGATAACTAGAAACCTACAAAACCGCTTCGGATGGTTTAAAGCGCAAGCGTTAAGAATAGCGCGAACCGAAACAACAACGGCCACAAATTTAGCTACAACACTAGCGGCTGAAAACTCAGAATATCAACTTCAAAAAACATGGATAAGCGCGCAAGATAACCGAACGCGCAGGCCACCGAAATCACCGTTTGACCATTTAGATATGAATGGCGTTACAGTTGATGCGGAACGACCTTTTTTTGTAGGGGGTGAAGAGTTGGAATACCCGGGCGCGCCAAATGGTCAGGCAGGAAATATAATCAACTGCCGATGTAAAGTAGTTTATACAGTTAAAGAAGATGCGGATGGACTTCCGATGAGAAAAATAAAATAATGCTTATTTAGACTAATTCTAAATAATTTATATATTTGCGTTATGGAAACAATGGAATTTAAGCAAATAGCTTACGATTTAAAGGAGTTGGATGAAACCAAAGGCGTTGTAACAGCTTACGCTAACGTTTACAACTTCAAGGATTCTGACGGTGATATTTCGGCTTATGGTTCGTTTGACAAAACTGTAAACGAGAATTTCAAACGCATTAGGGTATTGAAAGACCACAACCCGACAATGATGATTGGAGTACCGCTTGCTATTGACACAAAAGATTCTTACGGGCTTCTTACCACTACACAATTTAACATGAACAAGCCTTTAGGCAAGGATATGTTCACAGATGTTAAATTGATGCATGATACAGGTTTGAATGCTGAATTATCAATCGGTTATCGTGTGATGCAAAGAGACCAAAAGAATAAATCCATTATTACTGAGTACAAGTTAATGGAATATTCATTCTTGTCTAGTTGGGCAGCTAACGAACTGAGCACAGTACAAAATATCAAATCTATTAAAAGCCATTACGCGTTAATGGAATTGATACAAAAAGCATACGATTTACCTTATTCAGACACAAGATTAAGACAAATCGAAACACTATTAAAAGCACTATCCGATGAGCCGTCAGAAACTGACACTTTAAAGAATCAGCCGCTTATTGACACATTAAAATCATTTAGTAATTCGTTAAATTTAAAGTAAAATGGACGAAAAATTAATGGCTGAATTGGCCAACATTAAAAGCGGCTTAGAAACAAAAACTACCGCTGAAGTAAAAGCAGCTATTGATGCTTTTGAGGCAAAATTGCCGGATGCAATTAAATCAACTTTTGATGCCGAAATCAAATCAGTAACCGAGGCTTTGGAAGCTAAATTCGCTGCCGATTTAAAAGCGGTTCAAGACCATGCAGACAAACTAGATTTGAAACTACAATCTGGAGGTACTGCAACCAAAAACGAAGATGTTTTAGTAAAAGCAATTACAGAAGGGTTTGACGGAATCAAACAAGTTGGTAACGGTTCTAAATCATTCCAAACAAAAGCCGTTGGCGATATGACGTTGTCAGGAAACTTAACAGGCGACCAACCTAGAAGCTACAACAACAACGTTGTGATGGTTCCAAGCCCTCTCATTAACTTTTCTGACCTTGTTGGAACAGTAAACATTGACGGTGGAACTTATACATTCCCGCGCGAAACAGGAGCAGGAGAGGGGTCTATTTCATCACAAACTGAAGGAAGTTCTAAATCTCAAAGAGATTATGACATTACAATGGTTGATGTAAATACCAACTTCTTAGCTGGTTTTACACGTTACTCTAAAAAGATGGCAAACAACTTGCCGTTCTTAACTTCGTTTGTTCCTGCTGCATTGCGTAGAGATTATGCAAAAGCCGAAAACAGTTCATTCAACACTACTTTGGCCGCTGCTGCAACCGCTTCTGCTCAAATCATTACTGGTAAGAACAAAATCGAAATGCTTATCAATGAGATTGCTACGTTAGAAGGCTCTGATTACGCTGTTAACGGTATTGTTGTACGCCCTGCCGATTATTGGGATATTCTCAAAACTGAGAAATCAACCGGAGCAGGTTACGGATTGCCTGGCGTTGTAACACAAGACGGTGGCGTATTGAGAATTAACGGCATTCCGGTCTATAAAGCTACTTGGTTGGCTGCTAACAAGTACTACGTTGGTGATTGGACTAGAATTAACAAAGTTGTAACTCAAGGTTTATCATTGGACTTCTCAGAGCAAGAAGGTACAAACTTCGTTAAGAACATGATTACTGCGCGCATCGAGGCTCAAGTAGCATTAGCAGTTGAGCAACCTGCCGCTATCATCTACGGAGACTTTACAGCGACCTAGTAGATAGTATTGGGGACACAATTATAAAAGCACTCATTATTGGGTGCTTTTTTATTTTAAACTTAAAGTTACCTTATAAGTTTTCACATTTCTGATAAAATCATCATCACATATCCCATTGCTTATGACTGTATTTGGCAATGATAATTTATACTTTTTAAAAAGTTGCTTCTTAGCTAAAATTACTAAATCATTCAAATGTGTGTATAAATCAGTTGTCAAATTAGATATTTTACAATGAGCTGCAAAAGTTGTTCTGCCTAGTCTAAGGTCATTTTTCTCCCTTATAAATTTAAGTTTTCTGTTTTTACGATTGTTTTTCATAATTTTATTTATTATAATAACCAACAATACCAAAATATCCAAAAGGTATTTCAATTTCTTTAACTTCAAAAGGACTGTCTACTGATGGAAAATCTATATACTTCTCAACAGCGTAACACAAAAACCTTGATTTAATAACTTCATAAGATTTTATTTTATCTTTAGTTTTAAAAAGATTTTCCAAAATACCATGCTTGTTAAAATCTTCTTCTTTCATAAAAACTAATTCAAATGTATCTGTTGTCATAATTAACAAAATAAAAATGCCTTTCAATTATCGCAAAGGGTCTGATGCTTCGCTCAAATCAAAAGGCTAATATTTTTAAGTTGCCAAATTTCAGACCGCAACTACATGACAAACTTAATTCATTTTAAGTTTAGAATGAATATAAATAACAAAAAATTTATATCTTTGATTTATGAAAAAATTATTAATCATTTCGACTTTCATTTTGTTTGGGTGTAGTACTGATAAATCAGAACCACAAACGCAGCAACAAACTTGCTATCCTATTATTTCAAAAGGAGTTGACGCAAGAGGCAACTATATAATTATCAATTATTCAAACTTTGCTCAAAAGCGTTATTTAGTTGGTGATTATACAGACTATATCAATCAAAACGAATTGTGCGAACCAATAACATTAATACAGCAACCATTATGAAGTTTACAGTATTAAAACCGTTTTTTAAATTATCGGAGCAAAAGAATTACAATGTAGGCGATGAGGCTGACTTTTCAAAAGAAGAAGCCGAAGCGATGTTGAATGAGGGCTATTTGGAATTAGCCAAAGAAGGTAAAACAAAGAATAAAAAAGAAAATGACTAACTACACCGATGTTATTTCTCTGGAGCAGGCTAAGGATTATTTGAAGATTGATTCGGGTCAAACAGAAACTGACAACGAAATCACTCAAATGATTAACTCAGCCTTGTCTTTTATTGAAAAGCGAACACAGCACATTTTCAAGACGCGCGATAAGGTTTACTATAAAGATTGCAACCTTGTTGAGCAAGTAACTGTTTACGATTATCCAATAAACAACACTGACATCGATGGAATTGTTTACAAGACAAATAAGGCAATTGTACCTACCGTTAATGGATTTGTAACTTTGAATATTGGGTATGACAGCTTAGACGATATACCAAGCGAGTTAATTGATGCTGCATTGCAATTGATTAACTTCTGGTTTTACAACTCAGAAACAAAGAACGCGGCTAATACAGTACCGGACTTTGTTGTAGCGAATATGGATGTTTGTAGAAGATTTGTATAGTTATGACACCAAATGAAAAAGCAGAATATTTAGTTAATAAGTGCAATAAAGAAAAGCATTTCTCATCTATTGAACAAGTAAATAATGCTAAATTTTACGCTAATTTAATTGTAGATGAGATAATAAATTCATGGAACGAAGACGGTAATAAAAGATTAGACGAAAGTATAATTTATTATTGGAAACAAGTTAAGACTTTTTTACAATAAATATGATAGCACGTAAATACACTAAAAGAATTGAGTTATGGCAAACGACTACCGTGCCTGATGGTTATGGCGGCAATACTGTTACAACTGATTTAGTCGCGCCTTTATGGGCTAATGTTACAGCTAAACGAGCCACACGAACCAATGAAAACGGTCAGAATGATAACTTCGTTCAAACGGTATTCACTATCCGAAACCGATACGATTTAGACGTATCAATCAAAGATAATTTCATTGTGTATAATGGACTTACTTATAACATCGAAAGCGTGCTCAACAAAGATTTGAATAATATCGATATTGAATTAGTAGCGACACAACGAGAGTAATGCAAGTAAAAGGGATTAATGAGGTAATATCTAAACTCCGCCAATACGGTAAGGAAGCCGAGCGCGATATAGAGGGAGTTACCCAACAAGTCGCTAGAAATATTGAAAGATATGCTAAAGAAAATGCAAACGCTTTTACAGATAATGGAGATTTAGCGCAATCAATAAACGCAGTTGAACAAACTAAATTAAATTGGAAAATCATAGCTAATAATAGCGGAGTAGCCCCTTACGCGCCATTTGTTGAGTTTGGAACGGGCGGTTTAGTTGTAGTGCCTCAAGAGTTAAAAGAACTCGCTATAAAATTCAAAGGCAAAGGGGTAAAAAAAATAAACCTACGTGCTAGACCGTATTTATACCCTGCTTTGCTTAAAGGCAGGGTTGAATACCTAGACAAGTTGAAAAAAGTTTTAAGTAAATACGGAAAAGTTACATGATAAATCCAAATAAATACGTTAGAAAAGCCCTTTATGATGCAATTAAAGACACGTACACGTGTTACGATATGCAAGTAACAGGGAAAACAAATCCAACGCAGTACGTTCTTATTTCAACACAGAATAAAGAAATAGACAAGGCTACTAAGTGCGGAGATAGGTTCATTTCTTACACCTTGTTGGATATTGTTTGTATTTATAACGGAGCGGGCAACGTTGGCAGTAGAGCAGCTAACGACGATATGGAAAATACAATACTCGGTTTAATTGAAAACATAACAGTCGATGGTTTTAACATCGTTAACACTCGATATGAGTTTCCGCCAAACCTAGATAGCAGCACAACAACGCAGACCGTTTACAGAAACTTTATTCGTGTTATTTTAACTTTGGAATAATTTTTATTTAGATTAAATCTAAATAGTAAATAATTTGTATATTTGAAAACAGTTTTTAATTTAAAAAATAAGAAATCATGAGTCAATTAGGAGAGGTAAGTATTTTGTATGTGTGGGATACTGCCGCATACAAGCCTATTGCTTGTTTAACATCAAACGGACTTAGCTCTAGCTTGGCCGTTACAGAAAGCACAACCAAATGTAATCCGGGCGTTGTAACACAAACTCCGGGCAAATTCAGCTATACTATTCCGGCAGAAGGCGAGTATATCGATACCACTTCAGGTGCTGGCGACACAGCCAAAGCGTCTCACGATTATCTATTAACTAAGCAGATGGCTAAAACGCTTTTGACTTGGAAAATCGATACAAACGTGAACAATGTCGATTCAATTAAATATTACGGCACGGCTTATATCACAGATTTGGAAGCGACTTTCCCAAGCGGTGATGAAGTAGCTACATTCTCAACTACTTTGGCGGGGAATGGCGCAATCACTCAAGTAGACCCTAACGACTAATATATGAAGCAAATCACACTTGATATTGGCGGAGAAAGCAGAACGTTTTATTTTGGGTTGGGATTTTTAGGCAACTTGCTTGAAAAGGAAAATATATCCATTCAAGAAATAGGATACAAGGCAGTTGCAAACCCTTACAAATGGAATCCTTTAATCATGTTCTATTCTTTAGAATATGGTTATATAAGAAGCGGAGAGGAATGTCCGTTCACAGTTGTTAACATTACAGATTGGATTGAAGAAGCAGGCGGGTTTGAATCTGATGTTTACCGTTCTTTTGAAAAGGCTTTTGCTGATTCTTTAACTAAAGATGTCCCAAAACAAGAAGATAAAAAAAAAGCAGCGACAACGAAAAAATAAACTGGGCTGAAGATGTAATTTCTTTTGCAATAGGCGAATTGAAAATGTCGAGTTTGGAAGCGGTTTACGATATGACGTGGGCAGAGTTTCAAATTCGACTTTTTGCATATAAACGGATGGATTTATACCGATGGATGCAAATTAGAGAACTAGCATGGAACTCTTTTATTGCCCCGCATCAAGACCCTAAAAAAATGCCAAAAACTAAAGAACGGTTTTGGCCTTTGAATGGTGATAAACAAAAGAGCGGAGGCGTGTCCGACGAAATGAAGCAAATATTCTTAAATGAGTACAAAAAATGGCAACAGGCGGTAAGTTAGAAGTACAAATAGGGGCTGACAAAACGGACTTTGACAAAAAAATCAAAGAGGTTGAGTTTGACATTCAGCAGTTATCTAAGGTTAAACTTGAAAAAATAAGACTAGGCTTAGATACTACTGAAATAAATTCGCAGATTAAAGATGCTAAAAACAATCTTAATCAGTTAAAGTCAGCGGTAAAAGATAGCGGTCAAAGTTTCAATAACTTTAAACCAGCGGTTGCTAATGGTGGCAACGCACTCATGCAATTTAGCCGTATTGCTCAAGATGCGCCGTTTGGTATCATTGGAATTGGCAATAATTTAACAGCTACTGCCGAAGCATTTTCAGCCTTAAAAAATCAAACAGGAAGCGCAGGCGGAGCGTTAAAAGCCATTGGAAGTTCAATACTTGGAAGCGGTGGCATTTTGCTTGGCGTTTCTTTACTTACAACAGGGCTTACTTATTTGGCGCAGTCTGGGCTTAGCGTCGGTGATGTTATCGATAAAATAACCGGTAACTTTGATGAGTTTACAAGAAGCATTCAAAAGGCAAATGAAGAAGCTGCCAAAACATCCGGTTCAGAAATAGCAAATTTAAAGGCTTTAGTTTCAGTTGCACAAGACGAAACAAAATCAAGGCAGGACAGATTGATAGCGGTTAGACAATTACAGAAAGAATTTCCTGCTTATTTTGGAAACCTTGCAACTGAAAATATATTAAATGGAAATCTTACAGGAACTGTAAAAGAGCTTACTAAAGCCATAATTGAAAGAGCAAAGGCTAGCGCATTTAGTTCTAAAATTGGCGAGTTAGCACAACAGGAAGTATTGCTTAACAATAGGTTAAACAACGAAATTAATGATATTGCAAAAAGCTATAAACTTTCGAAAGATGAAGCAGAAAAGTTTAGACAAGAAGTTTTAAGCGGAGCTAATGTTTTCAAACTTTTAGATCCGTTTAAAAAAAGAGTAGGGATATTCGATTTAGCGGGAGCAGTTGCTTCTTCTAATGCAATAAAAGATATTAGACAAGACTTAATTCAAAACGAGGCTTGGCAAAATAAATATACAAAAGCCATTGAAAGGTCAACAAGCGCAAGTATAAAATTGCAAGCTGAAACTCCGGCAGTCGTTAAAAAGAAAAAAACTAAAAATAAATTTGACTTTGAACCAGGCTTTATAGCCCCTTTTGTTAGTTCAATTAGCGGATTAGGCGATACAATGGCAGGGTTTGAAGAACGGACGAAAATAGCTTTTGAAAATGCATCAGCATCTGTTAAAGGCAATACTGATAAAATGAAAGCAGCTTTGGCAGATTTTAATAATCAAGTAAATGACTTAATAACAAATAGCATTGCATCTACTTTTACAAATTTAGGCGAAGCAATCGGGAGCGCATTAGTATCAGGAGGTGATGTTCTTTCATCAATAGGGCAAGGACTGATAGCTTCTTTGTCTAGCTTTTTGTCGCAATTGGGTGATAAATTAATAACTTATGGTCTGTTATTAGCTGGTTTTGGAAAAGCAGAATTAGCCTTTGCTGTTGGAGACCCAGTCACAAAAATAGGCGCTGGATTAGCTATGGTAGCTTTAGGGGTTGCGGCAAAAGCTGCTGGCGCTGCTGTAAGCTCTTTTGGCGGTGGCGGACTTAGAGGCGGAGGCGTTTCCGGTAGTTCTGGCTCAGGAGCAAACAATAGTTCGTTCACCAATAGCGGCTTTGCATCGAGCGGAGGTGGAGGCGGAACGGTAGTTTTCGAAATAGCCGGAACCAAACTTATAGGAGTATTAAGCAATACAATTAACAGCAATAAAAGACTTGGCGGTCAATTAGGTTTAGGATAATGGCAAAGAAAATAATTATCGCATTTTCAGATCAGCCCGTAACAACAGGAGCAGGGTTTAAATACAATATTCAAGTTGGTGGAATAGCCATTACCTATTCAAACGGTGAAACTGAGTGTTTTGTAGAGTTCATTCCTAACGGAGACACACCAACAGAGTTTTATCAAGTACCTATTGGTGTTGATTTGGCGCAAACGCTTGATATTACAAAGACATTCTTAAGACAAAACTACATCAACTACATTATTGATTACAATGTCGTCGGAAGCACTATTGAGGTTTTAGTACAAGCCGACGTAGTTGTAACAATAGACCCAGACATAAATGACAATATAACAATCACAACTCAAGATGTTGAGCCGTCAGGAGAAAACTTAAAATACTTCCTTGTTTTTGGTAGTTACACTTTAAACATTTACAAAAAAAACTATCTAGGTTCTGCAACCGAAATAAACGGCACGTTCACCTTAAAAAAATCAGGCGTTGAAACTATATTATCGCAAATACGAGGCACAGGTATTGATTTATCACTTGAGGCAAATACAGCTTTAACATTTAATGAGTTTTTACTTGAGGATGAATTTACGTTTAAAGTAGAACTACTTAAAAGCGGCACTTTAGTTTATAAAGGATATGTAAAGCCAGACGGATGCCAACAAAGTTTTGTAAATGATTTATGGTATGTAAACATTGAAACAGTTGATGGACTAGGGCTTTTAAAAGATTTGTCTTTTGTTCAGCAAAACGGCCTCCGGTTTACAGGCATGATGTCTATTTACGATGTTATAAAAGGGTGTTTAGACAGAACTCGTTTATCAATGGATATAATGACAAGCGTACAAGTTGAATACGTTGGATATACAGGCACAAACATTTTAAAAGATGTTTTTGTAAATTCTGATAGGTTTATAAAGAACGAAGCCGATACTGTTATTATGGATTGCAACGAAGTATTAACATCTATGTTAAATCTGTTTTCGGCAGTTATTACTCAACAAGACGGGAAATGGTGGATTTATAGACCGAATGATTTAGCTTTAAATGGTTATACAGAATTCATAAACCAAACAACAAATACAACTGCATTATATAATCTTAATGCTGTATTAGGAAGTCAAATAAACAACTTTTACCCACATCATTGCGGAGCAAATCAGCAAATAGAAGTAAAAGGGGCTATTAGCGCATATAGATTGAATTATAAATATGGTTTTCTGGACGGATATTTAAAAAATACAGGATTGTTTCACGATTCTGATATGGTTTATACAGATTGGACTACAAATCCTGATTTGCCAATTATTTACACAGAACCAACTTTTCCGTTTGCGTCATACCCAATACTTAAAATAATAAACAACCCCCTAACAACAACCGGACTTGAAGTGCTTGTTAAGTCAGGCGTTCCTGCTTTAACGCCAATTTTAACATCTACACATATTGTAGGATTTCAAGACCAAGTATTGACTTTTACATTCAAAGGTTCGACAAAAAATACATTACACGTTCTACATTTTCAAATAGTAACAAGTGATGGGTATTATTTAAAAAGCAGCGGTTTTTATTCAAATTCAACATTTGTATGGACTACCGATAGCAGTTCAAGCGTGCAAATATTAACAGGTAAAATAAGTACTTCTGAACATTTTATAACATATAATTTAAAAAT
>Ga0208695_1002075_pt1 | contig 15310 bp, 16 predicted proteins | sample AD_UKC111_MetaG_FD_184449 | JGI IMG/M metagenome (GOLD analysis project Ga0208695, IMG submission 184449) | Active sludge microbial communities of municipal wastewater-treating anaerobic digesters from Hong Kong - AD_UKC111_MetaG (SPAdes)... | ecosystem: Engineered > Bioreactor > Anaerobic >... | reverse complement strand
ATCTGCTGTTTCACAACAGCCGGAAAAATATATGCATTCAGCAGCATCACTATTATCAATGTAACAATGTAAAAATAAATAATCGGCTTCCTGGGGTTATTATGTTCTTTCATGCTTGTCCTCTCCTAACATTAGTTAAATTCAACCTCATTCATTGTCTATTATTCTTGTCAGCAGTTCATTTAATTTCTGCATACCTTGGATAATATCTTCAAAAGTCTCTTCAGACTCATGCTTCAAACACTTTGAAATCCTCTCGTTAAACAATTCTTCAAGTTCCAAAACAGTCTCTTTCCCCAGCCTTGTAAGAACTACACGTACAACCCTTTCATCATTCCGGTTTCTGATGCGTTCAATAAAGCCTTGTCCCTCCAATTTTTTACACATTGCAGAAATATTAGCGCCGGCAGCACATATACTGTCTGCCAGGCTTCCTATTGTATGGGAATCGCAGTGATACAGTTCCATAAGAATTCTTGTCTGCATCATAGTCAGCCCTCTGCTCCCAATTGCAGGGCTAAAGGCGCAATTCAGGCTTTCATTGATCCTCCTTGTGTAATTGAAAACAATGTTTTTGAACTCAGTTACTTCCATAGTATTCCTCCATATATAATATTATTTATGATTGATAATATATATGTTATATATATAATATTATATATAACTATAATTGTCAAATAAAAAGAGCCCGAAGCCCCAACCGTAATTGCCCGCGCTTTGGACCCCTTTGTCAATATATGAAGGACTTATTTCTTATCTTACAAAGTCTCATAATAGTATCCTTACCGGTAATCAGTGCCACAGGCAATCCTCCGGGGGGCTGCAGCCACTGTCCGCTTAAAAATATGTTTTCCAAACCTTTTATTCGGCCCGTATGGATCATCATCTTTCCTTTAATGGTGGGCAGGAACGGCATAAATGCACCCCGGTATGCATTGCAGTACCGTTCAAATGTTTTCGGCGTTGCCACATCCAGTAATTTTAGTTTTCCGCTCATATGATGGAACCGTTTTTCAATCCCGGCAATAACTTCTTTGCCTATTCTTGTTTTTTCCCGGCTGTAGGCCGAAGGATCTTCAGAAAGGGCATTCCATGCATCATAATCAGCATGGAACTGGTTGATGCTGCAGGTAATTAAGGTATGACCTGCCGGGGCGAAGTCCGGCTCATAGCCGTAATGAGTTATCGTCAAATAATTTATAGGTTTTCCATTGATATTAATAGGAGCAGTCGGAAATCTCAGCGTACGCGGAATTTCGTCCATCCTGCCCTCATAACCTATTGCTATACGAATTTCCGAAGCTAACGGATAATCTTCAGGATTATTGAACCGCTTCTGAAATTCGGGATCAGAATACTTTCCTTTCAGCAGCTTCTCGAATAGCACGTGTGCGTCACAAGCAGCAATATAATAATCAGCTTCAAAGGCTTTGCCGCTGCCGGAAATGACACGGAGGACTTTATTTCCTTCAATGCTCAATTCAACTGCCTCACAGGGAGCTTCTATATCGCCGCCCAGGGATAAATAACGTTTAACCATGCGCTGGGCGAATTTTTTTGAGCCCCCGTATGGAATTGATGCCTGACCTTTAGTAAAGGCTGCCAATGCAAAGAAAACTGTTGAAGCGCTGTAGCCCTCCGGAAGGAAAGATGTCAGGGCTTCCCGAAGTGCCGGGTGCTTAAAGGTTCTGGCATACTCCGCCAAACTGATTTTTCCGTACTTTTGCATGACCTTGCCCGCGTCTTTCATAGAAAGCATTAGTTTGATTTTTTCCATAAGCCCCATCATGTCCTCAGGTTTTCCCACCGGTGTTTCAAAAGATTGCAGCTGCTTTACGGTACTGCAAAAATTATTGATAGCAGCTTCGTCTTGGGGTGATAATTCAAGCCAGCTGGATTTCAACCGGTCAAGATCGCGGTACAGGTGCACTCTTATGCCGTCGTATTCAAAAGCCAGGAAGCTTTCCGGGTGGTAGATTTCAACCCCGTCCAAGGCCCCTACGGCGCTCCAGAGATCATGGATAGGAGTTCCCACTTTTGTCCCCACCAGCCAGTGAATACATCCGTCGATGTGATACCCCTGACGGTCCCAACCGGTGCATTCACCGCCTAAAAAATTGTGCTTTTCCAGAATCACACTCTCAAAACCGTTTTTTTGCGCGAATATGCCGGCACTCAACCCTGCAATGCCTCCGCCGATAATAACTATCTTATCCAAAGTTTTTTCCACCTTTCAATTAATTCTCAATATTATTATGCAAAAAACATATATTATATAACGTTTGTTATATAATATATGTTATATCAAAAAGCAAATTAATACAAGAGATTTTTAAAAAATACCGCTCCTCTTCTGACAAAAAGAAAATGTCTGAGAATGCGATATTAATGTCGACTGCGACATGGGTGGGACAAGAGAAACGTCCCCGTGTCCCACTTTATATGAGACAAGAGAAACGTCCCCGTGTCCCACTTTACAATAAAAAGGGCATGAAAGACTGTGCTTTCATGCCCTTTTGTCCTGCTTAATACTTATTTCAGGTTTTCGAATGATGCAACTGCAATCTTAATAGCCGCCTCCCTGGTTGCCTGGCCGTATGTAAGGGCTGCATTTGCAGGTATATTGGCACGGTTGGGAGCAAACATATTGTTGCCTACACCGTTTATGATATTATTCTTAGCCATGAAATAGACAGAGGGTTTTGCGTAGGCAGAGATGCTCGCATCATCCGCAAAAACTGCAATTCCGCTGTAATCCAATGTTTTTGCCGTGTAGCTGCTGTCCTTGGCAAGTGTCCAGCCCTCCCAATAGGTGGCTTTATATGCACGGGTCAGCATTACCGCAGCCTGCTCCCGGGTAATCAGTGCATCAGGGGAGAACTTGTCCGCAGAAGTACCGTTAGTAATACCTATATTCACAGCCTTCAATATTTCAGAATCAGAAGTATCTGTAAAGGGATTGCTGCCTGCAACGGCTTTCTTTCCGCTCATGCCTTCATAAAGCTTCACGGATAATGCGGCAAATTCATGCCTGTTTATTGGCTGTGTCATATCGGCGCCTATCAGCACATCCGGTATCAGATCATAATCTTCAGCCTTTTTCAGCCATTCCTCAGCCCATGCAGAAGAATCGCTCCAGGAGGGGACATTGTATTTTAAGGTCTCACTCCAAGGTGTTTGGAAATTAGCTGCCTTACTGCCTGTATAGCTCAGCCTGAAGCGATACTCCAGGGAGGATTTATTGGCCAGTATATCGTCATCTATAAATATCTTGCGCTCACCGTAGTCATAGGGGAACTCATTGTTTGTGATCCTGCTGTTGGTCCACTCTCCGCCGTTTACTCTGCGCTGTACATCAAAATTCATTTCGGCACCTTCACCTTGTACTTTAAGGGCAAGGGCAGCTTTTTTTATGCTTTCGGGAAATTCCAGGTAGAAGCTGAGATAAGGCTTCCCCTTATCATCATTCTTTACCTGCTCTCTGCTTACAACCGGGGCATCAAGCTTGGAAAAATCATAGGTTTGATAAATGCTTTTTCCGTTATATACATCATTTATCAATGCAACCTCCGACCAGCCGGAAGTATAATATTTGTATTCTTTTCCGTCAAAGCCCTTGTCAAAATCACGAAGCTCCACAATAAATCGGGTGCGCAAATACAGCTTATGATTAGCAAAATCAAACTGGTTTCCGTTTCCGGAGTCCTTATAAACATATCCTCCCAGTGCGCTGCAATGGTTATCATATGTCAGCCAGAAAATTTCCCCTTTGTTTACGATTTTATTGGTTGAGCGGGTGCAGGTGACTGCAGGGCTGGTGCTGCTGTCCCAGTCGCCGGTGTAGTGCCAATTGCTGGTGGAATCAAGAGACCAGTCAGTCTGCTGAAATATTTTATATTCGTCATAGCCGTAAATATCCTTAAAATCATCATAGTCCAGGGAGATAATCTTCAGAAGCTCCTCGGGCATAATGTAATAAGCTGCGATTCTCATATGGCCGCTGGCTTTCTCCAAAAAATAAGCTATCTTCTCGGGCTTGCTGATTCCCTTTTCTATGGGAAGCTCCTCTGCTGCCAAAACCTGCATCGGTATAAATGTACATATTAATACTACTGTAAGTATCAGGGACATAATACGTTTTTTCATTTTACTGACCTCCTTTAAATATAAATTATGATTTTTGATATTATCTTTTCATTACTTCCAATAAAGCCATATAACTGTAGGTAGTTGACATATCCTTCATAACCGTAAGCATAAAATTAGAATACTTGTCCGAACGCCCCGAATACATTACCCCGTCAGGAATATCCAATTTTTCGACCTCCGGCTTTTCTATTATATATTCTTTATAAAACTCCAGTATATCCTCAAGAGAAGCGTTGGTTCCGACCATAACCCTGACATTCCTCTTGTCTTCACTCTCGTAGGTATTGATGACTACACTATTCGGAAGTATCGGGAATTCGTCTGCCGGAAATGATGCAGGTATTTCCAGGCTGCTTCCGAATTTGCCCATTATTCCTCCTATGCTTTCCCTACTGCCGTCATCGGGTGAATCCGGCTTTGATTCACTTTCGGCAATAAGCTCTTCAATCTTTTCCATTACCTGCCGATACTCTTCATTGTTCCTTTTCGGATCCCCGGTTATAAGCCCTTCAAAGCTTCTGTCAATATTGAAGGCAGGTATATCCACATGCACCTTACCGGAGTAGATTGCAATTTTCATTGCCACCGGCGATGCCCCTATGCCTGAATCATTATAACCTCCCTGAGTGCCGTCAATTGCTTTGACATCCACACCGATGATTCCGCCCCCTTTCATTTCCGGTGACAGCAGCGCCATGGACTCATATTTCGCAAGAGGCGCCAAGGAAGCTTTGTCTTTGCTGCCGTAAGCGGAATACCTTTCCTTGTCAAAGGGCTCAATTTCAAAGCTGAGATTATTTGCAAAAGCATTCACATCAAACCCGCCGTCTATTTTGATAAATTCCTTCGACAGTTCCGAAGCATCCAGCTGGCTGCCTATGTATGCAGCCCCCTCATAGGTGCCGTATACATCGGTGCCGCCTATTTTCTGTGCAATAAGGACCAGGGAATAGTTTACCGTTACATCGCCTTCTTTTATGGGAATGGTTTGATCCACTTTTATAGTCCAATCACACTCAAGAGGAGCTTCAGAACATCCCCCAAGCAGTGTCAAAAACAAAAAAGTGATAGCAACCAGAATACTAATTGTTCGTTTCCTCATTGTAACCACCTCATCTTAACTAGTATTATTTATTTATTAATATCACTTAATAATTCCAATATAACTAAAACATAACATTTTTCGATATATTATTCCTTATTTTTTTTGCTCATGTGCCTATGTAATATTGCTGAATGAAAAAGCTTACCGTTGCCGGTAAGCCTATGACAAGCATTCTTTCCTGTACTTCTGTGGTGAGACCCCAGTCTTTCGTTTGAAAACCGAGTTAAAATGAGCCGGACTGCTGAATCCCAGCGCAGCGGCTATTGATGTAATATTATCGGATGTACATTTTAACATTTTTTTTGCTTTTTCTATTTTAATGTCCATCATGTAATTATACGGAGTCTTTCCTGTAAATGCTTTAAAAACCCGGATAAAATGATAACGGCTTATATTTGCCAGGGAAGCAGCCTCATCCAATGAATAATCCGAACAATGTTCGTCATTCATATATTCAATGACACGCTTTATTCCTTCATTTTCCCTGTAATTGCGTTCTACCAGGGGAAATGACCTGTTTGACCTGAAGCAGCGGAAAAAGTTGATTACAATAAGCATTGCAAGACACTGTTGCGCAAAGCTTGTGCCGCTCTGCACATGCTTCGACTCATCAATAAACAAACGTATCAGATTTTCAAGTTCAGGGCTGATCTTATATTCACAGCATTCAAATTCAATTTGACTATGACCGAATACGGACATGCTTAAATCTTCCACATAATCCTTATCCATCATTATGTCCATGGCAGTAAACCTTGGAACTTCCCTTGCCAATCCGTGGGTTAAAAAAGAATTAATAGGAACTACTCTGTTTTTGTTCAATATTATTGTTTTATCTCCAAAAATATGGGGTTGTCCTTCAACAAAGGGAAAATAAAACTCATAGTCACTATGGGAATGAGTTCCCGAAGGCATGTAAAACTCCTTCTTCGATATAGTAACCATCATTTTTTCACTGGTATAAACATTTTGAAAGTTTAACAGTATGTCATTAGGATAAGGTTCTGTACCAATCTGAACTAAAGATAGCCTATCCCTTTTAATGTTGTCCTCCATATTCCTTTCTCCTCGTTCTGCCAATAATCCCAAGAAATTGAAGCAACATGGATAATACCTATTATCATATTATACCGGGCATGATGGCATGTCAATAGATGTAATGCTTCACCTTATTGCTATACTAATCAAATCTTTCAATAATAATTTTAGCAGCTTTCCTTGCCATAGCCATTATTGTAAGTATAGGAGGATTCCCCAGGGATTCCGGAAACAGGGTTGCATCTGCAACATACAGGTTTTCGGGAAGCCTGGGATTGTGGAAGGTCTCCGCTTCCTTACTTGTAAGCGGCAGCATACCGCCGGGATGTCCGGCATTTATCGTTCCAAGGAAAATATCGTCCTTTTTTATACCAAAGTTGTCAAGTATCTCCCTGCAAATCCCGACTCCCTCCTGCAGCCTTTCTTTATCAATACCGGTAAGCGTTTTATCGATATTATTTTTATCAATACTTCCGGTGCTTGAATCCGCCAGCTTAATCATCAGTGACAGAGTATCGGAAGCGAGATACCGCCAGCTTTTATTAAAGAAAAAACTCAGGTAGTCAAAATACGGAGATAAGATATAATGCTCCCTCTGCACGGCAAAGGGCATTGAAAGCTCTTTATTCTGAAGGCTTCCTTTATACTCGGCCGCTATGCAGAGAACCGGATCGACAAACAGCCTGCTTTCACATCCGATGCCCGAATTCTGAAGGATTACAGGGGTAGAAAAACCCCCGGCTGCCAGTATGACAATATCAGCCGGATAGAAGCCTTTATTTGTATGTACTCCCTTGGCATACTCCTTTTCGACAACCACCTTCAAAACCTTGCAGCCTGTAATGAGTTCCGCTCCTGCATCCTGTGCGGCTGCAACCATTTGACGGCTGTCCCATTTAGCACCGTATCTGCAGCCCAGTACACACCTTCCGCAGCCTGTGCAGTTCCTGTAATCTCCAAGCTTCGGTATGGGCTTTGGATCCAGCTCCATTTCCCTGCATATTTCAAACAACTTTTTTGTTGTGTCTCTCCATTTATTTTGATGATCATACGTAATTGGAATTTCCTCGTAAAGCTCCCGGAATTCTTCCTCAAGCTCAATTCCAAGCATATTCAGCCCTTTGTCCAGCCGGAGGGCATTTCCTGCAGAAATTGTGGTTGTCCCGCCCAATCCGACCCCGTTGACCAAAACCATCTTATTCTCGGTTTTACGGACTCTCATTGACGGAAACAGCAGCCGGATTTCTCTTTCATCAAAGAAAAGGCCGGTCTTTTTAAGCTTTTCCAGGACGGACAAGCTGAAAGAAAAAGGCTTGAACTCTCTGCCTGCCTCCAGGATGGTTACATTAAATTTCCCCTGCAGCATTGATGCAGCGGCTGCTCCGCCGGCACCGCTGCCGACTACAATCACTTTCTTCATTTTCAGTCTCCCTGCCTTAAAAATCCTTTACAGCAGCCGAAGCCTTCGGTGATCCTCCCATTAAAGCACAGCCTGCCGCCTCCTGAAAGCCCTGCTGCCATTCCTTCATCCAGTGAAGAGATAAGCATACAGGCTTCCTTTGTATAATACCTGCTGAAAAAACACTGTTTAATAATGAATTCGCCCTGTCCTTCATAATGAAAATCTATACCGATAAGCCTGTAAATAATACCAAGGGCTTTAACAGACTCCTCCCATTCTGATATATGAAAGCTTTTCCTCAGGTCCTGCCCATAGATAAAAGAATTCTGGTACAACCGGTGTTTTATTTCTTCAATAGGGGCTCCGCCTGCCAAATAACTCTCAGCCTGTTCCCTTGTAAATAAGGCGTATTTCGACAGGCAATCCGCAAAAGAAAGCCCCCTGAGCTCCGGCGGCCCACATTGAAAGGCATCAGCCGTCAAGCGGAACAATTCATTGAGCTTCCTTTTCCTGATAGGTTCAGGAACGTAAATCTGTATTATTTTCAGAAGCATAATAAAACCTCTTTTTTTTCATTTTCACGAGGCATAATACTGATATGCCTATGAAGCCGTCAATGACAAAATTGGCGAAATATATAAGGTAAGGCCGGTGTATCATGAACAGGTATAGGGAAATCACAGAAGATGCCAGTTTAGCCTGTACCAGCAGCAACGGGTAAATATTCTCCTCCGGATGGCGATACATCAGATATGCAAGCAAAGTTACAAAATACATATAAGCCGAAGCCAGTATAAGATAAAATCCGGCACCTTGCAGCGGGGCCTGGGGTAATCCGAAATAACCCGAAATATTATTAAAAAAAATCAGAGCTGAGTCAGGGAAAAACAGAAAAATAATGCCTACAACTGCAAATATTGCCGCTGCGGCAATGCTGAACAGTTTATAAATTCTCATGCACATACCCCCACAATCTTATCTCTTATAATACAATCTGAAGAATTCGGACATCGGGCTGAACCGGACCTCCTTCATCATCTCCAGGGTATCTTCTTTGCTGATAGGTGATTGCCCCTTATAATGCTTTTTCAGCAATTCGTAATTTTTATTAATAAAGCAGCTGCTTTCCGACGGAAAATGCTCCTTCATCTCCGAAAAAACGGTTTGCGCCGACTTATCCCGCACATTTCCAAAGGTCATGGGTGTAAATACACAGGGGCTTACTTCTCCGAATGCATCAATATATACCATTTTATTGCCCGCATTACAGCCGAAATGCTCTCTTCCTTCAAAATGTCCAAGATAATTTACCGTTATCCTTCCCTCTTTGTTGTATTTATCCTGCAAGCTTACCAGGCTTAGCCTTTCCTCTTCGGTAATAACCGAAGCCTCATTCCAGAAAGCTTCTACCGTCGGCTTTGTTTCACTCAGCCAGGCTTCGTGGATACCAAGGCTTATCAGGAACTCCAGCAGTTCACTCACCTTGTTTTCTTTTACCATCTCCCGGGAAATAACCGATGACACACTGGTATGAATACCATTATTCTTAAATATTTCTATTGCCCTGAGTGCCGTACGGAATGCCCCTGCATATCCCCTGATCCGGTCATGTTCTTCTTCGTTCCAATGGTCCAGGCTGACTGTAACATACAGAAGCCCTGCTCTTTTAAGCTCCGCTGCCAAATTTTCCGTAAGATTTACTCCTGTGGTAAACAGCTTTATTGCGCAGTCATCTCCCACACTTTCAACAATCTCAACAATGTCTTTGTTCAATAGGGGTTCTCCCCCGGTAAAGCCGAGCCAGACAACACCCATTTCCTTCAGTTCCTGTATAAGCCGCTTGATTTCGTCCTTATTCAGGAGCTCACCGCTTCTGTTCTTGTTGTAACAATACCTGCAATTCTGCGGGCAGGCATTGGTCAGGCAGATTTGTGCATGGGAGGGCCCTTCGGTTTTTGCCAGCAGATGCTCATTTATGAAGCGGCTGAATGCTTTGCTGTTTATTGAAGGCAGATGGGAATGGATTATCAGCTGCCCGCCGACATTCAATAATTTGAACTTCTTCATATAATCAGCCAGGAACAGGTTTATAGAAGGTTTTACCCTTATTATCCTAATGTTTGACAACAGTGCTTTTGCTAAAGCAATTTTATTCTTGAATTCAGACATGTGCTGACACCCCATAATTTGGATTTTTGCGCATTATAAACCAATTATACAACATTAATGATTCAATGTTTACTATTATTTTTGCCGCAGCAAAAGGGTGCACCTTATACTTCCGGGCACATTTCGAATCAGTCGGCATATAATGGTAGTATTAGTCTGTGAAAGGAATGATAGGTGTGTATAAAAAGTATCCATGCCCATACTACCCCGGCTTGCCGGCGTATCACATGCCCTGTCCCATGATGGGCTATGAAGCATTTGAAGATGATTCTACTGAAATTCAGGACTATGGGCCGGAGCCCTTCGTGGTGAATATTAATGAGGCTTCAAAAGAGAATAGTAACTTCCGCACCGCTATATGGACAGGACGGCATTTGCAGGTTACATTAATGAGCATCAATGTCGGGGAAGATATCGGTTTGGAAATCCATCCCGAAATTGATCAATTCATACGCATTGAAGAAGGGCAGGGAATCGTAAAAATGGGTGAAAGAAAAGACAGACTGGACTTTCAAAGAAAGGTCTATGATGACTTTGCCTTTATTATTCCTGCAGGTACATGGCACAACCTAATCAACACCGGAAACAAACCCATAAAGCTGTACTCCATTTATGCACCTCCACAGCATCCAAGAGGCACAGTCCATAAGACCAAAGCAGATGCTGAGGCTGCCGAAAAGAAACGCGGCTGATGATGCCGTAAGAGGCACACAGTCTCAACGGGATGGGGAATTTTCAAGCGACATCAACAGAAAACCGCAGAAAGCTGTATTGTCAGTTTGCAGAGATGCATCGACCCCTTTTTTTATCAGGTTGATCTGCTCCCGGTAAGCCCGATAGAAGTCATAGGTGGGTTTCGGGCTGTATTTGAGCCCTTCCAGCTCAAAATATTCAATTACACCTTTAACTGTAGTCGGTTTGATGAAAACTTCCACATCCGGCCTGTAGTATACGGGACATACAGTTAACAACGGCCACTTGGCAAGCTTATATTCATCCAGCAGGCCGGTCATCAGCCCGAAGCCGGAAGCCTGGTCCCCATGCAGAAATTCCCTCAGCCCTTGGGATAATAGTGCCCTTTCCCCGGGGCTTATTGCCTTGACAAGGTCTCTGAACTTAGGCTTCTCAAAAACCGATACCATTGAAGACTGGCTGACAATCCTGCTCATTGAATCAGCAATTTTATCCGGATCATCGAAGTTTTCAGCTGCAAAGCTCTCCTGAGCCGCTTTGTGCATTTTGTCCACCTTGTGCTTCTTTGCAATTTCAAGCATCAACGGATCTGAAAATCCGCCGGGATATTTAAGGAAAAATCTTTCTTCGGCCTCTTTAAGCTTTACTTTATTCAAATCTGTTCCCCCCCATTCTCCTGAATGGTGCGAACCTTTTTTGATGTATCATAGCCCAATTCATAATAGTTGTTGTTGTTGAACACGAAGCTTTTTATTACATCAAGGCCAAGCTTTTTGGTATGGGCATTGTATGATCTGGAATTTATATGGTTAATAAATGTTATAAGTATGGGATATTTGTTCTTCATCTGCATCCTGGAAAAATCAAAAATCATTGGGAGTACTTCCGTTCCCCTGTAATCCTTATCAATACAGATCGGCCCATATTGATAAGAGTTTTTCACGGAAAGTATCTGCCCCATATATTCAATATTCTGCAGGTCTTCAATCATATACTGAAAAATCGGCCACTTTGACCAGTATTCCCAGGACGCAGCCATGGCATAAGCAGCAATCTTATCACCATCACAGGCAATTGCTATGCCGTCTTCTTTCTCTATAAGTTCTTTAAACTGTTCTTCTGTAAATAAGGTAGTAACAAATCCGTCAGGTTTGTCTTCTTCGCTGATGGTTGCAATATGGTATTTTTTCTGCAATTCTGATATTGCAGGTATGTCTTTAATCACAGCATTTCTATATATCATGCTTTTTTTCATTTTTCACCCCTTTATTCTGCAATCTGCTTATCCCTTTTCATGATATGCTCTATCAGCCACGTATTCAAAAAATCTACCAGCTCCAAAAGTGATTCCTTTTGGCCTTCATCTATTTTTTCAGAATCGTACCCATCAATTTTTTCAATAAAATCACTGTGAGCTACTTTCTGCGAGAGAATCCGTCTATAGCCTATACTTTCCATATATTCTTCTTCGTGCTTGAAATGATACCTGGCATAATCCTTCAATTCATTTATTACATTTATTATGTAGTCGTACTTGTCCGGCAGGAACTGATTGGTCAACAATTCATAGCATTCATCCGCTATGGCAAAAAGCTTTGTGTGCTCATCGTCAATAAACTTTATTCCGGTAAGGTATTCCTGTTTCATCTCATACATAATTGTATCCCTCCATAAATTTATTTATGATAAAGTTTCTTTGACTGGTAATGGGGCTCACAGGTGATATTAATGCCCAGCTTCTGGAATATGTTTTCGTCAACCCTGGATAGAATAACCGTGGAATGTGCCTCGCAGCCTTTCAGCTTGGAAAGCTGCTGTATAGCCAGCTCTGCGGTGGGGTTTGTCGTGGCGCATATGGATAATGCTATCAGTATCTCGTCGGTATGCAGGCGAGGGTTATGATTGCCCATATGCTTTAATTTCAAAGCCTGAATAGGTTCTATTACGATGGGTGAAATCAGGTGCATATCATGATTGATGCCGCCTAATTCTTTCAATGCATTCAACAACAGTGCAGCAGCAGCGCCAAGTAAAGGGGTGGTCTTTCCTGTTACGATACGTCCATCATGAAGCTGCAGTGCTACAGCAGGGCCACCGGTAGCTTCAGCGCGCTCCAATGCCGCATTCACCGCCGGACGGCACTCGGTTGTAATACCCAATGTATTCATTAGGAGCTCCAGTTTGTATACCTCAGATTTTTCAGCCAAACCTTGCCTTTGGGCACATCTGGTATTGTAGTACCTGCGAATAACCTCCTGCTCTGATGCTCTGCACACAGCCTCATCGTCAGTAATGCAAAAGCCTGCCATATTTACCCCCATATCCGTTGGGCTTTTATAAGGGGATTTCCCTAAAATCCTGTCCAGTATGGTATTCAGCACAGGAAAAACCTCAATATCCCTATTGTAGTTAACGGCTGTAGTACCATAGGCATCCAGATGGAACGGGTCTATCATGTTCACATCATTCAAATCAGTGGTGGCTGCCTCGTATGCAATATTGACGGGATGCTTTACGGGTAAGTTCCAGATTGGGAAGGTTTCAAACTTCGCATACCCCGCCTTTATGCCGCGCTCGTGCTCATGATAAAGCTGCGAGAGACAGGTTGCCATTTTACCGCTTCCCGGTCCGGGGGCAGTAACAACAATTAGAGAGCGGGTCGTTTCAATATAATCGTTTTTGCCATATCCATCTTCACTAACAATGAGCGGTATGGCAGCGGGATAATCTGCAATGGGATAATGCCTGTAAACCTTTATGCCGAGGTTGTTGAGGCGTTTTTGAAAGGAATCCGTGGAAAAGTTAGGGCGGTAGCGTGTAATTACAACACTTCCTACATATAATCCAATTTCATTAAATGCGTCAATCAATCGCATTATATCCTGATCATATGTAATTCCAAAATCACCGCGCCGCTTGCTTCTTTCAATATCATCCGCCGAGATTGCGATTACGATCTCCACCTTATCCTTGAGCTGCAGCAGCATTTTTATTTTGCTGTCCGGTTCAAAGCCCGGAAGTACACGGGAAGCATGGTAATCATCAAAAAGTTTTCCGCCGAACTCCAGATATAGCTTACCGCCGAAAAACTCTATCCGCTCCATTATTTTCTCTGATTGCATCTGAAGGTATTTTTCATTACTGAATCCAATTTTGTTCATATATATTCTCCTGTACTATACTTTTGTTAATATAAGCTACTCATATTTGTTCCAATTATCCTGATGAATAACTATAAGTATTTTTCCTCCTTATATAATAATATATTGAAAGCATGTCGAAATACAACTGTAAATCACATTTTTTTGATAAAAACGGTTGAAATTTCACTCCAAATAGTAAAGGACTGACCCTGTGGGTAGTCCTTTATCGTAAATGCTTAATTAATATTTTGTCATTTCAACCTTACCGTCTTTAACAACCATCCTGGTGGCTTTCTTATATCCTTCCGCCATGCTTTCCGGTGCAGCATCTGCTTTTCCTGCTATGGAATTGTAGGTAAAGTTCACATCCGGATCAAAGTAAGCCTTTATTATTTCAAGCTCATTATTGTTAAAGCGTCCAAACCAAGCGACACCTCTGTCTGTCGCCCTTTCATTAATCGGCTTCAGCTTTTTTAAATTTTGAACTATATAAGTGCCATCCTCAAGTATAACGCATTCTACCACATTGCGTGAAATCAGGGCTCCGTCACGTTCGGTTTTGGATTCATATGACAGTGTGTTGGTGGATGTATTCAAAGTGCCGCCTTCGCTTATGATGTCACCTTTTTTCTGAGTTCCGCCGAATCCGTCCTCCTCCATAGTCTTCTTTCTGCTGAAGGTTATAACATCTCCGTTTTTCTCTCTAACGGCATCACCCTTGGCAACTTGTCCGACTTCCTTTGCATTATCGCCGGGCTGTATATAATCATATTGGACAATCATGACCATATCTAAGGTCATGGCAAGCAAATCGCCCCTTGGATCTAATTCCAAATCTCCTGATTCATAGCTGTTGGCAGCCTTTTCAAAAGCACCCGCTGCACTGTTTACGGCATTATAAAAGTCTTCCAGTTCTTCTCCGGGTTCATCGTAAATGCCTTTTGGCATATCACTGGCTGCCGGTTCCGGAGCTTTATTTTCATAGGGTGGGTTTTCAGCGGCATTGGAGCTGCTTGCCGGTTCTGAGGTACTTGGAGCAGGCTCGCTGCTTTGAACCGGAGCTTTGCTGCCGCAGCCTGTGAACAGCATCACTAACATCAGGCATACCAGTACTATACTAATTATTTTCCTCATTGTAACCCTCCTTATAATATGATCAGCTGCTTCAACCTGGCAAAATATCCACCCTAATATTAACACAAGGACCGCTTTATATCAATAAGTGAATATATTGGAAGCCTTACCATTATTATTTTACCTGAGATTTCTTTACTTCATAACCCAGCCTATTAATTGCGTTTTCGATATCCTTTATTGATATTTTTTCGTCGTCAAAATCCAGTTTTACTTTGCTTGAGTTGAATGAAACGCTTAAAGTATCTCTCTCTACTCCGTCCAAAGATTTTACCGCATTTTCTATTTTTTGCATACATGAGGGACAAGTTAATGTTTCTAATTGAATAGTTGCCTTTTTCATTTTCATCTCTCCTTGTATAATATCTTTTATGTTAATAAATTAGCATCTAATAGTTACTCAATCGGTTTGTTTATGCCCATGATATAATTGACCCAGTGTCAATCAGGTAATAGTTCTTTTTTCTCCTGTTAGGC
>Ga0208695_1002065_pt1 | contig 15416 bp, 7 predicted proteins | sample AD_UKC111_MetaG_FD_184449 | JGI IMG/M metagenome (GOLD analysis project Ga0208695, IMG submission 184449) | Active sludge microbial communities of municipal wastewater-treating anaerobic digesters from Hong Kong - AD_UKC111_MetaG (SPAdes)... | ecosystem: Engineered > Bioreactor > Anaerobic >... | reverse complement strand
AGCATTATATCGGCGCGGCAGGAGGGGACGATAAACTGGATGGGCGTGTGGCACCCTTCCAGAGCATATCCAACGTCATGTGATTTCAGCTGCTTGATATCACCCGCGGATTTTAGAGAATTTGTTGTGCCGGAACTACTTGCACAACTGGACTTTTTAGACGCATCTATCTATCATCTGGACGGCCTCGGTGCTTTGCGTCATCTTGACCCGCTGTGCGCAATACCGCAGCTTAAAGGCATCCAATGGGTGCCGGGAGCAGGTTCAAAACCTGCTCGGGAATGGCTTGATGTACTTAAAAAGATTCAGGATGCAGGGAAAATCATTCAAATTACCATAGAGCCTGAGGATTTGATACCGATTTGCAAAAATTTGGACCCGCGAGGCCTCATGCTGGACTGCTACTGCATATCAGAGCAGCAGGCGGATGAAATGATTGCGTATGTCAAAAGGTGTTATTCTTAAGAAATAATTAGTTAAATTGGATAATGAAAATTTCAGTATCAACGCCCGGTGCACAGTAATAACAACTATCAGCTTCACCTGCTCCGGGGCGGTCTGGCGAAGTTTGCATATATAGGAGGACAATCATGGTGTCTATGAAAAAGCAGTTTTGCACACTGGCTATGTGCCTCGGATTTATAAGTATTTTAGGAGGAAATTCGGTTATGGCTTCCAATATGGTAAAAGCCCAAATTAAAGAAGATACGACGTCTATTCTGAAAAATCCGGCCATGGGCTGGGCGCTGTATATCGACACCGTGGGAGGCCGTATCGATATCGGCGATTATATACCGGAAGCCGAGTTTTACTGGGAAAGCGTTGAAAATGCCGTGCCGTATGTAAGCCATCTGTATCTGCGCGTAGCGTGGGCGGAGCTCGAGCCGCAAAAAGGCCGGTATGCGTGGATATATGACAGTAATTTTAAAAAACTCATCCAGGGGGCCAGGGACAGGGGAATTAAGCTGTGCTTTTCCATATACTATTTGTCTAAAGACGCGGCTGTTCAGGCTACCCCTGATTATGTGAGACAAGCCGGGGCGGAGGGACATGAGTTGTACAATTTAGGCGGCCCCGGCGTAAAGGCTTGGTCTCCTTATGAATACGATCCGGTGTTTCAGAATGCATTCAGCATTTTTCTAACCGAATTCGCAAAGGCCTTTGACAACCCGGATATTGTAGATTATATTGACGGCGTAAATTTGGGTTGGTGGGGAGAAACCCATTGGATGGAGAAGAGCGGGGATAAGGATACGGACAGCAACGCGCTGTATACCAAGGCGCAGAAGCAGCAGATGTACGATTGGGCCGTCAACCTGTATTCGTCCAAGATAAAGCATGTTTTGCTGCTTGACCACGCTTCGGATTTTGGCTTTGATTTTACATACCGCGAAAAGGCTTTGGCAAAAAATTACCAGATGCGCCGCTGCAGTGTGGGCAGCAAGTGGTTTTGGCCCCAGGAAAAGGAATTTGTCAGACAGAACTGGCCCAAATATGCATTTTTTGCGGAGAACGCCTTCCATCATTTCTATGAAAAATGGTGGAACAATACCGATGCAGGCATTAACGGCTATACTATCCCCGAAATGATGCAGGCGGTGTATGACGACGCCTTGGCCAGCAGGGCAAACTCTTTGGAGCTGCGTATTCCGGTGGACGTCGACATGTGGCTCTCGGAGCGCCCAGACCTCGTGCAGAGCTTTGCCATAAAATGCGGATACCGTCTGTCGCCCACCGATGTATCCTACCCGAGCAGCGTAAAGGCCGGTCAGAGCTTTTCCGTAACACATTCCTGGAAAAACGAGGGCGTTGGCAAGCTTCCAAACAACAACAGCGCGTGGAACGGCAAATATAAAATAGCCTTTGCGCTTTTGGATAAAGCTACCGGAAAGCCTGTGTCTGTCGGCGTACAGAGCGGGTATGAACTCGGCACTCTCATCAAGGAGAATCCGGCCGTCGGCCTGTCCGCCGGCATATCGGCGCCTTCCCTGCCGGGAAGTTACTATTTTGCCGTGGGCATTGTGGATACGCAAAAGTCAAACAGGCCGGACATTAAGCTGGCTCTGAAAAATGAAAATAAAAACGGCTGGTATGTATTAGGCGATATAAAGGTGGCCGGACCTGCCATAACAACCGCCAGCAGCGCGGCGAGTGTATCATCCGGCAGCGAGACGTTGTCCTCAAAAACGCAGACCCAAAGCGCAGAGGACGGCAGCGGGAGCAACAGCCGCATCGACTCTGCCCAAGTTGAGGGGGGTGGCACAGTCTGGTCAGCGCCTTTGCTGATAGCGGGAGCCGGCGCGGTGCTTATCAGCCTTGAAGCAGTGGGGATATGGTATTTTAAGAAGCGTAAAAAGGAGCGGAATTAAGTATTTTTAATAAACCGGTAAAGCCCTGCGCTTTGATAATCCCCAAATAACACGATAAGCCGCTCGGAGGCCATCTTTTTGCATTGTTCAGTACCATTTAATAGACGCTGCTTCCAAAACCGCAATATTTGCTTTGGGAACCAATGATTCTGCTGATTTTATTTTACGGTCTCCTTGACATTGAGGCTCGATTGGCGCGTGTTTTCAACGCAAAAGCGGCAAATTGCACCGCTGCGGCGGCTTTTTTACCTTGACATGCCAGCCGAACACGTACGAACTCATGTCAAGGAGCTTTTACAGCAATCCTTTCCAGCAATTGGAACAGACCTTTTAAATAGCGTGGCTTTACTAAACACTCTGAAAATGTTATAATCAAAATTGACAACTATCATTAAAATTGACATGTTTTTGTGTGAGACATATACGAACAACATATAAAATTTAGACAGCGCCAACTTATAATATTCCTATTTCCTTTTATTAATCACGCTGTGGGAAAGGGACTGGACAGGACGATGTATAGGCCGCGGCAAACCAAATACAGCGGGTTTTATCAAAAGGCTTTTGGTAGGCTTAGTTTTTCCACTAAGCTTGTTTTAATTTTTTTGCTCATGGTCGTTTTGCCGGTGTATTTTATATTTAATCTGCAGTATGCTATCACAGCCCAGGGGGTGGAAAATGAAATAGCCGGTGTGATGGGCAACATATCGAAAAATCAAGCTGATGAGATCAATCGGACATTTGAAGAGATGGATACGGCGGCCCGGGAGCTTAGGAACGATATAGCCCTGCAGAATATCCTGCTAGACGGCAGCGGCGGTGACAGTGACACCGAGTATCTCAGCCATATCTACCGGCTTTACAACAACGAATACAGACATCTTATCCTATACGCTTCCAGCGCTTTTTTCTCTCGCGGATACGACGCACAGCCGGGTTTTATACGTCCGCACGTCAAGGCGTACAATGAAAGAAGCGGCAGAGTTTTCGGCGCCGACAGATGGCTTAAACGCGGATATTTTTTGGACGGCGGAAAGCTGTACATAACTGTTTCAGACGATTTTCGGGATGAGCGGGGCATAGCGTTCGGTTCTTTTAAAATCATTCTTGATGAAGAGGCGCTGTACAAAAGGCTGCTCAGATTATCCTCTTCCGCAGACGATTATTATCTGATAGACAACGCCTTTTTTATTGTCTCGTCCTCAAGACGCATATTGCTGGGAAAGCCACTGAAGGATGAGGGCATGCGCGCCCTCATTGAGAAGGGTGATAACAACAGGGTTATTGGCGGCAGGCGCTTTACAAAAGAAAACTTAAAGGAAAAACAGTGGTATTTTATCAAGGAGATTGACATGGCGCAGTTCGAAGGCAGAGTTGTGTATGTGAGGGGTGTGACGGCGGCGGTTTTCATATGCGTCATAGCTATAATGCTGATTGCAGGGTTGTTCTATTCACGCAGCGTATCCCGACGTTTGAAGGGACTTGCGCTCGCCATGTACAACAATGTCCCTTATTCCAGCGAACTGTTCAGCTCCGATGAAGCGCCTGATCATTTTTTTAATGAAGGTGACGAGGTCGACAGTTTGGTACGGGGCTACGGTAGACTTCGCTATCAGATACAGACTTTGATTAACGATGTTTATAAAGCCGATAACGAACGCATAAAATCCAGGCTACAAACCTTACAGGAGCAGATCAACCCACATTTTCTTTATAATATTCTCGATTCCATCAAAAGCTGTATTGAGCTTGGGCGCATCGGCGAAGCCAACAAAATGGTGAAATCGCTGTCCCAGTTTTACCGCAAGACGTTAAGCGGGGGTATGGAGAAGATAACCATAAGGGATGAGCTTTCCATTGTACAGGCTTATGTAGAGCTGCAAAAGATGTGCTATGGAGACCGTTTTGATCTTACCGTGGAAGTACCTGAGCAGCTTCTCGAGTTTACGGTGGTAAAACTTATCCTCCAGCCCATAGTCGAAAATGCCATCAACCACGCCTTTCCGGAATCAGCGGAGCGTGCAACCATTCACATTTCCGGAAGTTTATGGAGGGATGACATTATGCTCTATGTCCGGGATAACGGGTGCGGCATGCTGCTGGACAAGCTAAGGCAGGTCCGCAGGGGCTTGGAGAGCGATACCACCACCACAGGCCGTGGATATGGGCTGCGGAACGTCAACGCGCGCATGAAGCTTCATTACGGACGGGGTTATGGTATCGTGGAGTTATTCAGCAGTCCTGGAAAGGGCACTACTGTCGCGGTGCGTATTCCGCCAGAGGTGTAGAGAAGGGAAGAAACATAATATGTATCAGGGCAAGGAAGACATTACCATAATCAAAACCGATTATACCCTTCTAGTCGTGGATGACAATCAGTATATAAGGGAAGCCATATGCGACAACATCAATTGGAATGCGGCCGGCATCGGAAGGGTGTTGCGGGCCGCAAACGGACGGGAAGCTATAGACATTATTAAGGATAATGCGGTGGACATCGTCGTCACAGATGTACTTATGCCTGTTATGGATGGCGTTCACCTCGCACGTGAAATTCGCAAGAATTATCCCGGTATCGTGATTATATTTATTTCAGCTTACGACGATTTTGAATATGTGCAGCAGGCAATCAAGACAGACGCTTTCGATTATTTCCTAAAACCGGTGGATAGCGAGGTCTTGTTTAAAGGCGTCCAGGCAGCTATCATGGAAAAGGAGTTGGAGGTAAAGCTACGCCATAAAATCAAAAGCGGACAGGAATTTTTAACTGAACGTTTTTATCGCCGTCTGATTGAAAAGAAAAACGGTACGCTGAATATGAAGGACGATGCCGATTATCTGAACATCACGTTTAAAAAACAGCTTTATGTCTGTGTGGTGTTGGATATAGATGACAAGGACAGATTCAAGTCGGTAAGCAGCATAGAAGATTTTGAGATGAGCATCCTGATTATCCGTGAGCTGGCTTTGACAGCCCTTGCGGATTATGAGACCCATATTTTCAACGGGGACAACGACACGGTGGTGATACTTGTAGGCCTTGACGGGTACGGTCAGTGCAATGATCTTTTCTTCGCATTGGAAAAGATGGAGATAGAGTTGGAAAAGCGCTGCCATATCACCCTTACCGCGGGAATTGGCAATGTGAGATCGAAGATTGAAGACATACGGTATTCTTACCAGGAAGCAAAGAAAGCCGTGGAATACCGTTTTTTGATGGGGTTTGGGAAAGTCCTGCCCTATCAGGATTTTAACGGTCGGGCGCCGGCGGACGGTGCGGTTAATTGGCAAAAGCATGAAGAAAAGGTGGTTAAATACCTTAAACTCGGAAGAGCTGAGGAATTTGATAAGTTTTTGGACGAGTTTATAAGCAGGATAGAACGGCTTCAGACGACCCGGGAAACTCTCTACGCTGCTGTTATTGGCTTGGCTATCAAGGTGTATCAGACGGTAAATGAACAGGGGGCGTCAGGGGAGACCTTTTCGCCGGCGTTTATATACAGGATGTACGACGAGCTGCAGAAACTGCAGACAAAGGAACAACTCCTTAGCTGGCTTAGAAATACAATATCGGCGGCCTTTTATGAGGTGGAGACTTCCCGTAAGAATTATTCTTCCGGCATTATTAACAAAATACTTGATTTTATCGAGCGGAACTATCACATGGAGAATTTGAATCTGGATTTGATAGCAAGGGAAGTGGCGTTCAGCCCTTCATATATCAGCCTGATATTCAAAAAAGAGACCGGTATAAATCTCTTTGACCATATTACCAAGCTTCGTATCGAAAAAGCCATGGCGATGTTGAGAAACAGTTGCCTGCGAATTTCCGATATCGGTGAAATGGTCGGTTATCCTAACCCGTCTTATTTCACTAATGTGTTTAAAAAACACACCGGTAAATCGCCCAAGGAGTTTCGAGACCAGTTTTTATAAACATAAGAATTGTGGTGCCGCACACAAGCTGGGCTGGCGCCGCTTGGCAGGGAGCGCTGAGAAACACAGTAATATATCAAAAGAACATAAAAATATATTTCATTAATTTCCACATCTTTTTATTATAAAATAATAGTGTTCCAACAACCTTGGGTGGCTGAATGGAGTGAGCATAATGAATCTCGTTTTTGTCCGCAGCAGGCTCCTTCCTGTTGTTCTCGGTGCTGCCGTCATATTTTCATCACAAAGCCCTTTTATCATGACGCCGGTTGCTCAGGAGACTGAGTCCACAGACGATACAATTTTAAAAACATCCTCCTATAATGCCTATCTACAGGAGCAGGAGCAAAAGCGCCCGGATTTTTCCGTGACGCTGAGCGCCGATGATGTAACGGACACAAGTGCAAACTTTATCAAAATGCCCATTTACAACGGCGAGAGAGACGTCATGCTGCAACAGGGGGAGGAAAACGGCCATGTGACGTATTCGGTCGACATACCCGAAAGCGGCTTGTATACCATCGCAATAAAATACGCGCCGCACACCGTCAGCCGGGGGAGATTGGAACTCAATTTATTACTGGACGGGGAGCTGCCCTTCAAGGAAGCGTCGGGCATCAGTTTGCCGCGTTTGTATACCGACAAGGAGGGCATCAAAAGCGATGTAAACGGGCATGATATCCGACCTGAAACCATAGAGCTGGATTGGTTTAACACTGTTGAATTTATAGACACCGAAGGGTTTGGCAGGTATTCCTACGAATTTTATTTGGGAAAGGGAAGACATACGCTGCGCATAGAAAGTGTAGGTGCGCCAATAGCCGTAAAATCGCTGTTTTTATACGGCAGACAGTCCATTCCTTCCTATACTGATGTTTTGACCGGCTGGCAGGGAAAAGGCGCCAGGCCGGTCGAAAGCATTTCTGAAAATGTAATACGCCTGCAGGCCGAAGGGAATTTTTATAGGACCGACAGCACACTTACGGCTATGAGCGACCGAACTGACCCCAAAACCGAGCCTTTTGAAATAGGAAAGATCAAACTCAATTATATGGGCGGCTACAACTGGTCCCGTGTCGGTCAGAAGGTAGTCTGGAAGTTGTACGCTCCTTCTACGGGACTGTACAAGCTGGCCTTCCGTTACCGCCAAAATTATCAACGAGGGCTATCCACAGTGCGGCGCATAAGTATAGACGGCAGCGTCCCCTTCGCGGAATTTGACGCCGTGGAATTCCCGTTTAATCAGGGCTGGAGCCTTAATATTCCGTCTGACGATAAGGGCAATCCTTATTACATATACCTCGAGCAAGGCGAGCACACCATTTCCTTGGAATGTACGCAGAGCCCTATGGCCGAGCATTTACAGAGCATAGAAACCGCTGTTTATGAGATGAACGAGCTTTACCGCAAGGTGATAATGGTTACCAGCGTACAGCCCGACATTTTTCGCGATTATATGTTGGAAAAGGAGATACCTGATCTTAAAGAGAGACTTTCCGTGATTAAGGGCCGCCTTCGCGACGAATACGCCTCTTTTTCTGAGTGGTCACCGGAGGCCGCCGGCGAAGCGGCTATACTGCTGCGCACCGCGGATGTTCTGGATATTGTTTCGGAGGATCCGGAGCAGATGAAGGAGTATCTCTCCGAATATAAAAATAACGTCAGTGCAATCGCCTCTTGGCTACTTTATATGAAGACACAGCCGCTGGATCTGGATTATATTTCATGTTTGCCCCCTGACGCACCTGAACCGGTTTATAAGGCTGGTTTTTTTGAATCGGCGAAGGTGTTCGTCATGTCTTTTATCGCGTCGTTTTTTGAAGATTACAGCTCTATCGGCGGCAGCTATAAAAGCAGCGGTCAAGCTATCACCGTATGGACGGAATGGGGCAGGGACCAAGCTTCTATCATAAAACAGCTGGTAGACAACGATTTCACGCAAAAATCTGGCATCAAGGTCAATGTTAAACTGGTACAAAGCTCTCTAATCAACGCCATACTGGCCGGTGTAGGGCCGGATGTGGCAATAAACGTGGGACGAGGCCAGCCGGTGAATCTCGCTATGCGCGGCGCTGTGGCCGATTTAATGGCTATGAAGAACTTCAATGAGATTAAGACGAGGTTTTCCGATACCGCTTTGGCACCCTATACCTATAACGGCAGTGTATACGGCCTGCCGGTTACCCAAAGCTTTTTCATGATGTTTTACCGCAAGGACATATTTGATGATCTGAATTTAAAGCCCCCCCAGACCATGGACGAATTGTATGATGTGCTCTCTGTGCTCCAACGCAACAACATGGAAATCGCTATGCCCTTCGCTTCCCCGAACGTACAGAGCCTCGTTGATTCAGGCATGGGTTCGCGCAATATGTTTATCACGCTGCTTATGCAAAAAGGCGGGAGCGTCTATACGGAGGATTTGAAGTATTGTGCTCTGGATTCTAAGGAAGCAGTAGAAGCATTTAAGCAGTGGACGGATTTGTATACCAAATACAAACTGCCATTGTATTATGACTTTTTCAACCGGTTCCGTACAGGTGAAATGCCTTTGGGAATTGCTGACTATACGGTATATAACATGCTTGAACTGGCCGCGCCGGAGATCAGGGGATGTTGGGAGATGCTTCCGATACCCGGCATACCGGACAATCAGGGTAATATCAACAGGGCGCAGGGGGCCTCCGGCACCTCCGTTATAGTGTTGTCGGGAGCTCAAAATAAAGAAAGCTGCTTTGAGTTTTTAGATTGGTGGACCAGTGATGACACACAATTAACCTTCGGATTGCAAATGGAGGCTGTAACTGGCCCCGGAGGGCGATACGCCACAGCTAATATTAACGCTTTTAAGCAGCTTCCTTGGAGGAAGGCTGAAAAGGAGAACATATTGTCGCAATGGCGTTATGTGCGTGAAATAGAAGAGATCCCAGGCGGTTATTACACCTCTCGCTCCTTGGAAAACGCCTTTGCCGAGGTTTATTACAACCGTGCTGTTCCGAGAGACGCTTTGGCCTCCTGGATTGAAAAGACCAATGATGAAATCAGAAGAAAACGGTCTGAATTCGGATTGGAATAACGGGGGAAGTGTGCATATGGAGAAAACGCTTGTTCACAAAAGGGAGAAATGGCAGAGCTTTTTCAGAGGGCTTGTCTTAAACAGACATTACTATTTTATGCTTGCTCCCTTTTTTATATTGTTTTTTATTTTTACAGTGGCACCTATAATAAGTTCTGTTTTCATTAGCCTCACTGACTTCAACATGATACAGTCTCCAAAGCTTGTCGGCTTGTCCAACTATTTCAGGCTTTTTCTCAATGACGACGTATTCCTTACGGCCATCCGGAACACCGTCGCAATCGCGCTGGTAGCGGGCCCCATAAGTTATCTGGCCTGTTGGCTGATTGCCTGGCAGGTAAATGAGTTCGGCTCAGGGCTGCGCACCCTCTTTACGCTGGTGTTTTACATCCCATCCATGACGGCCAGCGCCATTGAGATGTGGCGATATTTCTTCAGCAGCGATTCCTATGGGCTGGTAAATGCATGGCTGTTTAAATTGGGTTTTCTCAAACAGCCGGTCGAATGGCTGACCAATCCCAATATCAACCTCTCCGTCATCATCGGCATAACAATATGGCTGAGTCTTGGCGTGCCTTTTCTTGCCTTTGTCGCCGGGCTGCAGACGCTGGACCGTTCACTTTTTGAGTCGGGTGCGATAGACGGTATTCGCAACCGATGGCAGGAAATGTGGTTTATCACACTGCCTCAGATGAAGCCCCAGCTTATGTTTGGAGCGGTAATGCAAATTGCAGCGTCTTTTTCGGTGGCCAGCATCCCCATGTCGCTGACAGGCTTTCCCAGTATCAACTATTCAACTCACACCGTCATCTCCCATGTTATAGACTTCGGCAATTACCGATATGAGATGGGATATGCCTGCGCCATATCCACTGTTCTGTTTATAATGATTATATTGGCTAAACGGCTGCTCACTGCGTTTCTCAATCGTGTAGGTACATAAGGAGGCAGCACAAATGGCGTTTTTACACATGTTCAAAAAGCATAAAAAAATCAACCGTTCATTTGGCGGTACCCTGCTGTTGCTTTTTTGCCTGTCGTCACTGGGTATTGTCATGGTGCTGCCGCTGTACCTGCTGGTGATATCGGCCTTTAAGCCGGTGGATGAGTTGTTTGCCTTTCCTCCGCGCTTTTTCATCATCCGCCCCACTTTGTTGAATTTTGATACTATGTACCGGATTGTGTCAAACATGTATATACCCTTTTCCCGTTATGTCTTCAATAGCTTCTATGTATCAGTCGTTACCACATTTTTTCATGTACTGATAGCCTCCGCGGCCGCTTATCCGTTAGCCAAAGGCAAATTTAGCGGTAAAAGCTTGCTTTTTAACCTTGTTGTATGGTCTCTTCTTTTCAGCGCGCCGGTCACCGGAGTCCCCCGTTATGTCATCCTGGCTAAGGGAGGATTGCTCAATAGCCATTGGGCGATTATCCTACCGCAGATACAGTCGGTTTTAGGATTGTTTCTGATGAAGCAGTTTATGGAAAACATCTCTGACTCCATTCTAGAGGCCGCCAGAATAGACGGCGCAAACGAATACCGGATATTCTGGAGTATAGCCATGCCCCAAGTCAAACCCGCCTGGCTCACGCTTGTGATTTTTGCATTTCAGGCGGTATGGGCCGACAGCGGGCAGAACGTTCTGTTCGAAGAGACCCTTAAGACCATACCGGTCGCGCTGTCTCAGCTCCAAAACAGCACTATCTCCCGCGTAGGAGCCATAGCAGCGGCTTCCCTTATCATGATTATACCGCCAATTCTCGTGTTTGTCTTTAACCAGAGCCGGGTTATAGAAACCATGACTCAATCGGGCATCAAAGAATAAAGGGCGGGGGTGCGAAGATGTCAATAAAACGCATAAGTGCTTTTATATCGGCATTATGCCTCATGCTGTTAACGGCACCAGCGGGTTATGCCGACAACGGCAGCTACAACAGCTTTCTCCGGGATGATTCCGGCAAGCCGGTTCCCGCTCCGTATACATATACTCCGCTGCGTGTCATAAGCGGGACGTCTCTCGGGACGACAAATATGGTCACGCCCTCCGATATGTATGTCACCAAAGACGATATGGTCTATATTCTGGATTCGGGTAACAAACGGATATTGAAGTTGGATAAAGAGCTGAGGCTTATCGGAGAGCTAAGGGAATATAAGGACCTTTGGGGCAATGCTGTGGAATTTAAAAAAATGACAGGCCTGCATGTCTCGGATACGGGTGACATACTGGTGACCGATGCAGAGCTTGGTATGCTATCGATCATAAGCCCGGAAGGCGTTTTAAAAAAACGCATTGGAAAACCGGTGACCGACTTGCTGCCAGACGACTTCGTATATAAACCCGACAAGGTTCTGATGGACGATAAAAACATCATTTATGTACTGGCGACAGGGCTGTATCAGGGAGCCGTCACAATTGACGGGGAGGGAAAATTTTTAGGCTTTTATGGCGCTAGCCCAGTGGAGGTGACGGCAGCGCTCAGGTTTGATTATTTTTGGAAAAAAATATTTAACAAGACCCAAAGAGGTAATCTGGCAAGCTACGTGCCTACGGAATACAAAAACTTCTGTGTCGATAGGGAAGGGTTTATCTACACCGTTACCAGCGTTTCGGAGTTTGATACCAACCTTATACGTCGCTTCAATCCCAAGGGCATGGATATCCTCACACCTGTAAATCCCTACTACGGCGATTACAAGAAGGTCCAGTACCTTAATGAAAGCATCAAGACCTCGTTTGTAGATGTGGCGGTAAACAAAGAGGGACTGGTAGCGGCTCTGGACCAGACGCGCTGTCGAATCTTTGAATATGACGAGGATATGACCCTTATCGGGACATTCGGCGCTAAGGGACATCAAGCCGGAACATTTCTCGCGCCCGTAGCTATAAATTATTTAGAAGACAGGTTGCTTGTACTCGACAGTCAAAAGGGAACTCTCACCGAATTCGGGCTCACCAATTACGGACGCAATATGCATGACGCTATTTTCTACTATTCTGACGGGCAGTATCAGAAAGCGCTTGCGCCCTGGAAAGAGGTGCTGCGCCAGAACGTCAACGCTGATATAGCCTATACGGGGATAGGAAAGGCACTGTACGGTCTCAGACAATATAAACAGGCCATGGAATATTTTAAGCTGGGCTACAGCAGAGAAAATTATTCCAAGGCTTTTAGGGAATACCGTTCACAGTTTTTGAGGGAACACTTCCTGCCCGTTGCCGCCGCGGTGCTGCTTGTGCTGGGACTGGGTTTTTATCTGAGCTGGTACAGAAGAAGAAAACATCGTTACGATGATTCGGTGAAAGAGGTGAAGTGGTACCTATATTGCTTTCGTATTATGGAACGTCCGTTCGGCGGTTTTGAGGAGCTTCGGATGTCAAAAAAGAAAAGCTTTAAGCTGGCTGCTTTCATCGTTGCACTTTGGTGGGTAGCCGAGATACTCTCAAGGCAGTATGCAGGCTTTTCCTTCAACTCCGTAAAGAGAGAGGATATCAACATATTATTTTTGCTTGCCGGCACGGCTGGGCTGTTCCTTGTCTGGGCTATTTCCAACTGGGCGGTCGGCACTCTTAGCGACGGCTCGGGAAAATTCGTCGATATCTTCATATTTAGCGCCTATGCGCTGACGCCCTTTATTTTATCGAAATATACCAATCTGATACTTTCCAACATACTTGTCCGCGAGGAAAGCATACTGATGAGTCTCGTAAGCGCGGTTGGTATCGCTTACACGGCTCTTCTTTTAATAAACGCAGTGATGACGGTGCACGAGTACACCTTCGGCAAATCTGTAATTTCCTGTCTGCTCAGCATACTGGGAATAGCGGCAGTCTTATTTGTCCTGCTTTTGCTTTTTAACTTGATGCAGCAATTCGTCATGTTGGTAAGGGATATTTTCACCGAAATCAATTTGCGGCTCTGACGGGCAGAAAAGAGGTGTATGCTATGAGGAAAAACAGAATCATTCTCCTCCTGCCGGCGCTGCTTCTTGCTATATCGGCGGTTTCGTGCGGCGGAAACAAAAAGGACCTGGAGGCGTTTGTCCCCGAAAAAACCGATATGGCGCAGGGCAGGGTCCTCTCAGGTAAAGAATCGGTGGAGAACGACGGATACTTGCTCACTATAAATGGAGAGGACGGGCATTTTGTTATCAAGGACAAGAGAACCGGGACAGAGTGGCCGGATACCCCTTTCATAGCGGAGACAGACGACAGCATGACTCCTATAAAAAAGGCAGAGCTGCAATCCCAGCTTATTATCCAGTACATCAACAAATCGGAAAGAACGTTATATCAGAACTCCACCATCGGATGTGTCAGGAAGAGCTCCGTGGAGGTACAGCTGCTGACCGATGGATTTCGGGTGCTCTATCGGTTTCCCGGCGAGGGCTTTGTCATACCCGTGGAATACCGCCTTGTGCCGGAGGGCTTTATCGCGGAGGTTATATTCGAGCATATCAGCGAGCAAAAGGAGAACAGACTAATTTCGGTAAATCTGCTGCCCTCCTTTGGTGCGGCGTCGGTTTCTGACGAGGGGTATATACTGGTCCCGGATGGTTGCGGGGCGCTTATCCGGCTCAATAACGGAAGGGCCGCGCACGGCGAATACCGACAGCAGCTTTATGGCAGGGACTACTTCCAGAACATGGTGTTTAAAAACACCAATGTGCAAAACGCTTCCATGCCGGTCTACGGTTTAAAAAAAGGAGATTGCGCTTTTCTGGCGGTTATTGAGCAGGGTGATGCGTTAGCCACCGTGCGGGCGTCGGTATCAAGCAGCACCTTCCCTTACAATTTGGCATATTGCGAGTTTGCATACCGCTCGACTGACAGCAATGTTTTTCAGGTCGTCACGCGGGATGTGGAGACGCGCTATGTCAATCTGTTCGCGCCCCGGCCGGTGGTTGCGCCGCGCGCATCGGTAAGATATGTGTTTTTGAGCGAACGGTCGGCTAATTATGCGGATATGGCGGCCGCTTACCGTGATTATTTGAAAAACAAGAAGGGTATGAAGCCGGCCGAGAGGCTCGGCATGGGTATACAGCTGGAGTTTATTGGTGCTGTTCAACGGAAGAAGACCTTTATGGGTGTCCCCTATATCGGCGTTCAGAGTTTGACAACCTACGAAGAGGCAAAGACAATATTGACTGAACTCAATCGGTCGGGTATTTGTCTGAGTGCCGTCTACAAAAACTGGATGGATTCCGGGCAGATGGATAGGATTATGACCCAGCTCCGTTATTCATCGGCGCTGGGCGGGGAAAAAGGCTTTAAACAGCTTCAAGCATACGCCGACGCACAGGGCATAAGGCTGTTCAAAGCCTTCGAGCCTTTGCAATACAAAAAAAGCGGCAACGGCGTATCGCGGCTTAATGACAGCATTCACAATATTCTGGACAGCGTTGTATATGAGTACCCGTTCGATATTGCCGTGCTCGAAAGACGCAAGGAAAACAAGCCAACGGTGCTTCTCAGCCCCCCGGTGGCGCTCAGCAAAGGGGAGAGCCTGTTTGCGGCTGCCGTAGAGGACGGTGAAAAACGGATTGCCTTGACCTCCATAGGCGATATGCTGTATTCCGATTATTCAAAAGCGCTAATCACGGACCGCTGGCAGGCTATGGAATATTATAAGCGGCTGCTTATGCGCGGGGAGTCGCTGTTTAATGATCTGATGGTCTTTGGAGCTAATGCGTATGTTTACCCGTATGCGGACAGTATCAGCGATGTTCCGCTCACCAGCAGTGGCTTCGATATAGTGGACGAGGTTGTGCCTTTTATGCAGATAACGCTGAAGGGCTGCAAAAACCTTGTTTCCACACCCGTTAATCTGGAGGGAGATTATCAAAAGATTTTGCTGAAGACCGTCGAATACGGCGTGACTCCGGCTTTTGTTATCGTCGGCGGAAATCCGGCGCTGTTGAAGGCAAGCATGGCGGATTGCCTGTACAGCTGCGGGTATTCCGATTGGAAGGATTATATAACGGAGATTGCCGAGGCGCTTAACGTTTTGAACGCCAACGTAGGCGAGGCCCA
>Ga0208695_1002062_pt1 | contig 15427 bp, 14 predicted proteins | sample AD_UKC111_MetaG_FD_184449 | JGI IMG/M metagenome (GOLD analysis project Ga0208695, IMG submission 184449) | Active sludge microbial communities of municipal wastewater-treating anaerobic digesters from Hong Kong - AD_UKC111_MetaG (SPAdes)... | ecosystem: Engineered > Bioreactor > Anaerobic >... | reverse complement strand
GCGAAGAGGCCTTGAGAAGGCATATGGCTTCAGAGCACTTCAGAAGAATAGTGCCCCAGCTAAATGAGTTGAGAGAAAAACCATCGGAAGTCAATATATTAAAAAAACTCTTTTAAATAAGCAAGGATTGATTTGGCTTATCAACTTGCTCATGCAGATCAACCAGGCATCAAAATTGTATTTATGTTAGGGGTGTGTTGTATGGAAGAGGATAAAATGAAAAATATATGGGAGAAATTCCAGACATATGGAATCATAGATGATTCATTACCGGAACGTATTTCTGCATCATGGATACGTTCAAAAGAAGCAGGAGTCAACCCTCACGAGATATGCTTGGAAACAAATATGTATACAGATGAACAGCTGCAGAAATCCCTTAATAAGAATAAATGGATTTATGAAATTGTTGAACCTGTGATGGCAGAATTGTGCAGGCAATTTAAAAATCAAAAATTGACGGTTACACTGTTGGATACCAACCTTTGTGTGTTGAAAGTACAGCAAAGTGATGATATTGAAGATTGCGAGATATTGAAGAAATGCACAAAACCCGGTTTTTGCTATTTGGAAGAAAAGGTGGGTACTACTGCTACCTCAATGTGCATGAGGAGCGGCAAGGTAGAGACAGTTTCCGGCTATGAGCATTATTGCAGAGAATATTATAATATGTTCTGCGTCGCAGTGCCAATCTATGATGAAAGCGGCAAAATATGCGCCGTATTAAGTACAACTGGGCTTTTGGAGAATAAAAGCAATAATCTGGATACTGTTCTGGCCATATCAGGCAGAATGATTACGAATAGTATAAAAATGTATATGGTTCAAAAAGAATTCGACAAGCAAAGCAATTTGCACAGTCTTATTGTAGACGCCGTTTCTGACGGCATGCTTAGTGTCGATATGAACGGTATCATTACGTTTGTAAATCCGGCAGGCATGAGAATACTGAATATTGATAAATCCTGCATAGGAAAACACATAACAGAGGGTGTTGATTTTGAACCTACAATATTGCATGTTGTAAAAACACAAAAGGGCTATATTGATAAAGAATTCAGGCTTGAAAGCAAGCATGGAACGGTGCATTTCATGAAAACAGCCATTCCGCTGAAGGATGAGCAGGGGAATATGATAGGCGTTCTGGATATATTCCGCAGCATAAACCAGGTAAAGTCCATGGTCAACAAAATGACGGGAGCACAGGCTAAATATACGATTTCAAATATCATAGGCGAGTCCGAGGCAATGCATAAAATAAAAAAGATGGTAAAGCTGGCCGGCTTGAATGAAAGCACGGTATTAATCCAGGGAGAGAGTGGAACAGGTAAGGAAGTAATTTCACAAGCCATTCATAATTATGGTCCTCGCCGCGAAGGCCCCTTTGTTGCAATAAATTGTGCTGCCCTGCCCAGAACCTTGATTGAGAGCGAATTGTTCGGCTATGAAGACGGCTCCTTTACAGGGGCAAGCAAAGGAGGGCACCCGGGCAAATTTGAGATGGCCAACGGCGGAACTTTATTTCTTGATGAGATAGGAGATATGCCTCTGGATATTCAGAGCAAACTGCTTAGAGTATTGCAGCAAAAAAGTGTGGTAAGGGTCGGCGGGCATATAGAAATACCTATAGATGTCAGAATAATTGCAGCTACCAATAAGAACCTGGCAGAGATGATGAAAGAAAAGAACTTCAGAGAAGATCTCTATTACCGGATAAATGTGATTAATATTGTAGCACCTCCATTAAGAGAAAGGGAAAATGATATTGATCTGCTTTGTGATTTTATACTAAAACAGAATAATTTGGTCAACGGCACTCATAAGACTCTTTCCGATGAAGCCAGAAAAGTGCTTCATGAGTGGAATTGGCCCGGGAATGTCCGTGAGTTGGAGAATGCAATAGAATATGCATGCTGTATAGCTGAAAGCCCTGTTATTTTACCTGAGCATTTACCAAACAAAATTTACAAGGGAATGACAGCATCGAAGCAAAATGAAGTTATGACACTGAAACAGGCGGAAATAATGGCTGTCAAAACTGCATTAGAATATACAAAAGGCAATATTTCCAAGGCAGCAAAAATTTTGAATATCGGACGAAATACATTATATGAAAAAATTCGGACAAGCGGTTTATATAATTACATTAACAATTAAATCTAAAATTGCTCTAAAATCGAACACTGTTCGAATTCGGAACAAATAGAAAGAACCCTTCAAAATGAAGGGTTCTTTCTATTCTGTGTTCGATTTGCGAACACTATCTCAGGATATTATATAGGTATCAGGTTATTATATTAAGGATAAAGCCTAAGGTTTAATAATGTGTAAGGTGCAACAGAACTATGTAGTTGCAAGGGACAAGGCTGTTAGTGCCTGTGTCCGGTGAAGCATAGTGTGTTAATTATTTTATAGTTGGTATAATACTTGCATGATTATTTATGCAAACTATTTATATAAACCATTAGAAAGGGTGAATATATTTGGACAAAAAACCATATTCAAAGGAAATGCTTCTTGATATATATGAGAATATGTTAAGAATCAGGAAATTTGAAATTAGATTAACAGAATGCTTTACGAAGGGCATGCTTGCGGGAAACATCCATACTTCTGTCGGTCAGGAAGCTATTGCTGTCGGAGCTTGCAAAGCTTTAGAAAAAAAAGATTTTATTACAGCTACCCATCGCGGTCATGGTCAGTGCATTGCAAAGGGTGCAAAGACAGATATAATGATGGCTGAGCTTTTTGGAAAAGTTACGGGATATTGCAAAGGCAGAGGCGGTTCTATGCATGTGGCCGATGTCAGCTTAGGCATCCTGGGGGCAAATGGTATTGTCGGTGCCGGTATCCCTATTGCCACCGGTTCCGCTTTAACATCAAAGATCAGAGGCACGGACGAAGTCACACTTGCATTCTTTGGTGACGGGGCATCTAACCAGGGTACTTTTCATGAGGCGATAAATATGGCAGCAGCTTGGAAGCTTCCTATTGTTTATCTGTGTGAGAACAATCAATATGGTGTATCTGTTAACATACACAGTGTTACAAATACAGACAGCATTGCTGTTCGTGCGAAAGCCTACGACATACCCGGTGTAATTGTTGACGGGAATAATCCCCTGGAAGTATATGAGGCGGTAAAAAAAGCTGTTCAATACGCCCGGGAAGGCAACGGGCCATCTATTGTAGAATGCAAAACATACAGGATGCGGGGACATTATGAAGGTGACCCTGCAGCATACCGATCAAAAGAAACAACAGAAGAGTGGAGAAAGAAAGACCCTATTGACAGATTCAAAGAATATCTGCTCAATGAAGCCATAGACGAAAAGGAACTGATTGCCATAGATGAGGCAATGGATCGGGAAATCGAGGCTGCTTATGAATTTGCAAAGTCTTCTCCTTACCCGGATGCCAGTGAGGTAACTATGTATGTATATGCATCTGATAACGAAAGGAGTGTAGCTCGATGAAGCAAATGAGTGTCAGCCATGCAATAAGAGAAGGATTGCATGAAGAAATGTCAAGAGATAAAAACGTTATTGTAATGGGTGAAGACATGGGGAAGATGGGAAACCCTTTCGGTATTACCCTGGGCTTCCTGGATGAATTCGGACCAAACAGAGTAATAGAAACACCAATAAGTGAATCAGGGTTTACCGGAATGGCAGTAGGTGCGGCAATGCGCGGAGTTCGTCCGGTAGTTGAACTGATGTATGTTGATTTTGTAAGCGTAGCAATGGACCCTGTTATGAATCAGGCTGCAAAAATGAGATATATGACCGGCGGCCAGGTTACTATTCCTATGGTGCTTCGTGCGCCTATGGGATCAGGGAGAAGAAATGCAGGACAACACTCACAGTGTCTTGAGACATTGTTTACCCATATTCCCGGTTTGAAGGTAATATGTCCTTCTACGGCTGCTGATGCAAAGGGCTTGATTAAGGCAGCCATTCGTGACGATGATCCGATAATATTCCTGGAACATAAGCTCCTCTATGCAACAAAGGGCGATGTACCTGAGGAAGAGTATGTTATTCCTATAGGTAAAGCAGATGTTAAGCGTGAGGGGAAGGATGTTACGATTATAACCTGGTCCCGCCAGGTATTCTTCGCATTGGATGCGGCAAAGGAGCTTGAAAAGGAAGGCATAGATGCAGAAGTTCTTGACCTTCGCACCCTGGTTCCTTTGGATTGGGAAGCAATAAAGAAATCGGTCTCTAAGACACACAATGTGGTAGTAGTGCAGGAGGGTGTTAAGAGAAGCGGATTTGCCGGTGAGATTTCCGCCCAGATCATGGAAGAATTATTTGATGAGCTTGATTCCCCGGTAGAGCGTGTAGCAGCATTAAACATAGTTCCGCCATTCAGCCCGACATTGGAAGACGCATTTTTCCCGCATACCGATGACATTGTTAAGGCAGTGAAAAAAGTAGTTAACTTAATATAGGGGAGGAAAAGACATGGCAACAGAAATTAAAATGCCCCAGTTAGGCTTGACTATGACGGAAGGTTTGATTGGGAAATGGAAAAAGCAAGTAGGCGATACGGTAAAAAAAGGTGATGTTCTTGTAGAAATCACTACGGATAAATTATCCAGCGAAATTGAAAGTGAAGCAGAAGGAGTACTTCTTGCCATTATTGCAAAGGAAGGCGATGAGGTCCCTGTTCAAGGATTGGTTGCTGTTGTAGGAGAGGCAAATGAAAAGATAAATATTGCTTCCGGTGTACCGCAAGCAGAGATTAAAGCAGAGTCAGCAGCAAGAGAAGAAAAAGCGCCGGTTATTGAGAAAACGATGGGAGGACGTATTATAGCCTCGCCTTTGGCGAAAAAAACAGCAGCAAAAATGGGCGTAGATTTATCAGGGATAACAGGTTCGGGGCCTAATGGACGTATTATCCAGAAAGACGTCCTGTCACAGGGACAAAAGGCAAAAGCAGCAGTATCACGGGGAATAGAGGATGCAGCAGTTGTTGTGCCGGCAGGAAGCGGAGATATTATAAAACCTTTAAGCAGCATGCGTAAGGTTATTGGCAGGCGGATGACAGAAAGCAAGCACAGCGCTCCTCATGTTACAATCACCACCGAAGCGAATGTTGACAAGACTATTGCACTTAGAAACAAGCTGAACTCAATAAATAGCGATATGCGCTTCACCTATACTGATATACTGGTAAAGATGGCTGCAACTGCTCTAAGGAATATACCCAGGATGAACAGCTCCATTGACGGAGATAACATCATTATTCATGACAGGATAAATATAGGTGTGGCTGTTGCACTTGAAGACGGACTGCTTGTTCCTGTTGTAAGGGATGCAGACAGAAAAGGCTTGAAGGCGATATGCAGCGATACAAAAGAACTGATAGAAAAGGCAAGAGGAAATAAGCTTACCGGAGATGAACTGATAGGCGGAACATTTACAATAAGCAATCTTGGAGGATATGACATAGATGCTTTCACTCCGATAATCAATTTGCCCGAGTGTGCTATTTTAGGGGTTGGACGGATTGTACGAAAGCCTATTGTCAATGAAAATGACGAGATTGTCGTAGCATCCATGATGACTCTTAGTTTGTCCTTTGACCACCGGATAGCAGATGGAGCATTGGCAGCACAGCTATTAAAATTGATCAAGAATTATCTGGAAGATCCCGATCAAATGTATTTATAATGCATATACAGTTTCTGTTAAGGAGGATACTTTACTGTGGATATAGGCAATAAAAAAATCATGGTAATAGGAGGCGGTCCGGGAGGATATGTTGCTGCCATAAGAGCTGCCCAGCTGGGCGGAGAAGTAATACTTATAGAAAAGGACCGCATAGGCGGTACCTGCCTGAATGTAGGCTGTATTCCGACAAAAGCCCTGCTTCATACAGCAGAAATATATGAGGAAGCAGTACATGGAGCAGATTACGGTGTTATTGCAAATGTCAGGCTTGATTTTGCAAAGGCCCAGGAAAGAAAAACAGCAGTGACAAATCAATTGGTCAGCGGAGTTGAAGGACTCTTAGCGGTTAATAAAGTAAAAGTTATTTCAGGGGTTGCTTCATTTATAAGTAATGACACAATTGAAGTAAAGGCAGCAAACGGAGGTACTGAAACAATTAAGGCAGACAGGTTTATTATAGCCACAGGCTCCGTGCCGGTTAAGCCCCCATTACCTGGGATAGAGTCAAAGCAATGCATAGACAGCACAGGAGCTCTCAACCTTCAAGAAGTTCCAAAGACCATGGTTGTTATTGGCGGGGGCGTAATAGGCGTTGAGATTGCAACTTTATACAGCACTCTTGGCTGTAAGGTGATAATAATTGAAATGCAAAACGAAATATTGCCCATGATGGATGGAGAGCTTACAAGAATTATTCGTTCAAAACTGGCCCTGAAGGGTGTTGACATTTATACCGGGGCAAAGGTTACCGGTATTAAGGATGAAGGGGCGGAGGCAAAGGTAGCTGTTCAGATGAGCGACGGCAGAAGCAGTGTGTTTTCTTGTGAAAAGGTATTGATTTCTGTCGGCAGAAAGACAAATACGGATGCATTGGCACTGGACAGAGCGGGAATTATTAATGACAGGGGAAGAATTACAGTAAATGATAAAATGGAGACAAATGTAAAGGGGATATATGCCATCGGCGATTGCACGGGAAAAGGAATGCTGGCTCATATTGCATCTGCCCAAGGTGAAGTGGCTGCAGAAAATTCGTTGGGCCATGAAAGTGTGTTCGATATCAGGACAAATCCGTCCTGTGTATATACTAATCCTGAGTTTGCTTCGGTGGGACTGACAGAAGAAATGGCAAAGGAGCAGGGCTTGGATTATCTGGTGGGTAAATTCCCGTTATCCGCAAACGGCAGGTCGCTTATTATGGGGGGCGACGGCATAATCAAATTTATTGTGGGAAAAGAGTATAAGGAAATATTGGGAGTACACATCTTGGGGCCAAGAGCAACGGACTTGATAGCCGAATGTGCTCTTGCAATACAGATGGAGGGTACTATTGATGAAATAATTGCTACAATTCATGCACATCCGACAATAAGTGAAGCTGTCAGGGAGGCTGCATTGTCCGTGGAAAAAAGAGCAATTCATATGCCAAATAAATAGCAGTATCAATACAGATAGAGGAGCAGGTTCAAAATTATGAAGAGTATCGGTTTTGTGGGATTGGGAATAATGGGACTACCCATGGCAATCAATATGGTGGGAAAGACCGGCCATTCTGTGATGGGCTTTGACATTCTTGAAGAGAAAAGAAAAATATTTCAAGAAAATGGCGGGGTATCCGCAAACAGCGTACAAGAAATATATAGCAAATGTGACATTATATTTATTTGCTTACCAAGCAATGAACTAGTAAAATGGACTATACAAGAAATCATTGAAACGGTAGGAAAAGAAGCCGTTGTTGTCGATTTTAGTTCAACAGCTCCGGATATTATAAGAGAAATGTACGCAAAAGGAAAAGTGAAAGGTATAAGGCTTCTTGATTCTCCTGTAAGCGGAGGAGAAGCCGGTGCTGTTGCAGGAACTCTGGCAATCATGTGCGGCGGAGATAAAGAAATATTTGATGAAGTTAAACCGCTGCTGCTTTCTGTAGGGAGCACAGTTACATATATGGGCCCGGCAGGCTGCGGCAGTGTTGCCAAGCTGGCCAATAATATGATTGTAGGATGCAATATTGCCGCAGTAAGTGAGGGTTTTGCCTTTGCAGTCAAGGCAGGCCTAGACCCTGAAGTCCTTTTTAATGCAATAAAGGATGGATTTGCGGGCAGTGCGGTAATGAATGCCAAGATACCCAAGATAATCAGCAGAGACTTTGAAGCAAGCGCAAGAATTGCCGTGCATCAGAAGGACCTGAAAAATGCACTCCGTCTAGCAGAAGAATTACGTGTTGAGATACCAATGTCAAAGATGGTTTTGGAATATATGAATGAAATGGAAGCAGAAGGCAGAATCAATGAAGATCACTGCGCCATTGCCAGGGTATATGAAAAAAACATGGGCATTGAAATAAAAAAACCTTAGGATTTATTATTGCAGTTCTAAGGTTCGACAGAAAAATCAGGAAAGGAGTGGTTAAATAAGTCATTGATTATCTGAAGTAGGCGAGGTTGTCAAAAAAATATAAAAAATGAGGAGGAATTTCAAGATGAAAAAGACAATAACCCTAATACTCGCAGTAGTTCTAATATTTAGTTTTGGTTTGGCAGGTTGCGCACCAAAACCTGCAGCACCGGCAGAACCTGCACAGCCTGGTGAACCGGCAGCACCACCTGCTGAAAAATTAACATTAAAGATGAGTACTACTACTGCTGATACTTCATCCTGGACAATAGGTGCAAAGAAATTTGCCGAACTCGTAAATGAAAGAACCAACGGCAGAATAGAAATAAAAGTATATCCAAATGAGCAGCTTGCCGGCGGAAGCCAGGGCAAGGGCATTGAAATGCTGATGTCGGGTGCAATTGATTTCACCTACCACTCAAATATAATATACTCTATAGCTGATGAAAGATTTGGCGTTATCAGTCTGCCATGGCTGATTCCGGATATAGAAACTGCTGATGCAAAACTGAGCGGACCTGGCGGAGAAGCTATAAACAAACTATTGCTGGAAAAAGGCATTGTAGGTCTTGGCTTTGGTGAAAACGGCTTCAGACAAATAACAAACAACGTAAGGCCTATAGTTACTCCGGATGATATGAAAGGATTGAAGATCAGAATCCCCGGTATCAAAATGTTTATATCATTATACAAAGCTTTAGGTGCCGACCCGATAGCAATGAACTTTGGTGAAGTATTTACGGCTCTGCAGCAAAAAACAATTGACGGTCAGGAGAATCCTACAGACGTTATCAATTCATCAAAAATAAACGAAGTACAAAAATATATGACAGTTTGGAATTACTCTTATGATGCAATAATACTCGGTATGAACAAGAAATTATTTGACAGCCTTGACAAAGAAACGCAGGATATAATCGTACAGGCTGGAAAAGAAGCTTGTGAGTTCCAAAGAAATCTTAACAGAGAATTATCCGCTAAGCAAACAGAAGATTTCATAGCAAAGGGAATGCAGGTAAATGAACTGACACCGGAGCAGATGAAGCCTTTCAAAGAAAAAGTTCAGTCCGTATACACAGAATATGAACCAATAATGGGCAAAGAGCTGATAGATTCTTTCAGATAATATCAAGCTTTGGGAAGGAGATAAGTCCTGTATGTATACAGGGCTTATCTCAATACAAAGCAGTATGATCAAAGAATACGGAGGTAGTAATTTGAAAAAGTTTTTGGATAGTATCGAACAATATATTATGGCTGTAGGATTAACTATCATGACATTTATCACTGTAATAAATGTATTTTCCAGGAAAGTATTGCACTTATCAATGTCATTTTTAGAAGAAATCACAACAATAATGTTTATATTAATCAGTTTGCTGGGGGCTGCTGTAGCTGCAAGAAAAGGCGGTCATTTAGGCTTGAGCGTTTTTACTGACTTTTTACCCAAAAAATATCAGAAATATGTAGCTTTATTTACCTGGTTTGTTGCTGCATTTTTCTGTTACTATTTAGTCAGATATGGATTTGTGATGGTTGCCGGAGAATATAAATTGGGTGTTACTACACCGGCTTTAGGATGGCCTGAATGGATATTCGGTTTAACTGTGCCAGTCGGTGGTATTTTTATTTTCTTAAGGTATACTCAGTACACATATAGAATGTTCAAAGCCAAGGAGGTGGAATAATGCCGATAGCCGGAGTTCTTTTTTTATCCTTTGCTCTTTTTCTGTTTTTAAACGTACCTATTGCTCTAAGTCTGGGAGCGTCATCTATTATAGCTATGTTAATGGCAGAAGTACCTTTGGATTTGCTGCCCATGAGCATATATACAGGTATCGGTAAGTTTACATTATTGGCCATTCCATTCTTTATCCTGGCAGGTAACACAATGGAAAAAGCCGGTATATCCGATAAACTGATTGACTTGGCTAATAAAAGCGTTGGCCATAAAAAGGGCGGCCTGGCAATTGTCTGCGTAATTACTTCATGCTTCTTTGCTGCAATATCAGGATCAGGCCCGGCTACAGTTGCTGCTCTTGGAGTTATAATAATTCCGGCTATGATTAAGTCAGGCTACGGAAAGGGTATGCCTTCTGCTTTGATGGCTACATCCGGCGGCATTGGCGTTATCATTCCGCCCAGCATTCCTTTTGTTGTATATGGTGCAATAGCCGGAGTTTCAATTGGCAGAATATTTGTAGCCGGAATTATACCGGGTATTTTGATGGGCGTGGCTTTAATAATTGCCAGTATGTTTTTAGTAAACAAAATGGACATAAAAAAGCAGGACAAGGCTTCTCCCAGGGAGGTATGGAAGTCATTTACCGACGCATTCTGGGGCCTTATGATGCCGGTTATCATTCTTGGCGGAATATACGGCGGATTTTTCACACCTACAGAAGCGGCAGGAGTAGCTGCAGTTTATGGGATCCTGGTCGGCATGTTTGTATACAGGAAAATAAACCTAAAGGATTTGTTTAATCTGATGTATGAATCCGCACTCCAATCAGCAGTTGTTATGTTTATCGTGGCATGTGCCAGCTTCTTTGCCTGGTTTGTTACAACACAAGGAATTTCAGAGATGGTCAGCGAGTTCTTGATTGAAGCCTCAGGCAGCAAGTATTTATTCTTAATGATAATGAATATTATATTGCTTATAGCAGGATGCTTCCTGGATGCGATATCGGCTTTATATATTTTTACACCAATATTACTTCCTGTAGCATTGAAGTTTGGTTATGATCCGGTTCTGCTAGGCGTTGTAATGACTGTGAACCTTGCTATCGGAATGGTTACGCCGCCGGTTGGAGTTAACTTGTATGTTGCATGCGGGATTTCAAAAATAAGCCTCAAGGAAATATCGCTGAGTGTACTTCCATTTATACTTGCATCTGTTATTGCATTATTACTGACAACTTATGTACCGCAAATAGCATTATTATTGCCTGAAATATTAGGTATAAAGTAGAAGCTTCAAGGTGTCCGGAAAATTATATTAATGGAATGAATGGAGTGATAATGTGAATGTAAGGGAACATACCAGGGAATCAAGTATTAAGCGAATTATTGCAGGGAGGATACCCAGAGGGGTTGACCTGATAACTGGGATTAAAGAAATATGCAGTGAATACGGTATAAAGAGCGGGTATATAGCAAATCTGATAGGAAGCCTTGATAACGGAAGATTTATTTATGCTATTCCTCAAGAGGAAGCTAAAATCGGGATTGTATACCATGAACCGGTAAACCTGGAAGGCCCTTTGGAACTGCTCGCAGGGCAGGGATTTATCGGAACGGAGGACTCCGAGGAATTGTCCGTTCATCTTCATGGGCTGGTAAGCGATAAATATATGAGAATATTTGGAGGCCATTTTATTCAAGGCGGTAATGATATTGCAGCTACAGCAGAAATCATAATTCATGAAATAGATAATGCTGAGCTGCGCAGAAGCTTTGATAAAGAGACGGGATTTCCGCTCTTCAAGATAAAATAGAATACTGAGGAAGGTCTGATTTTATGAAAGCAATAGTAAAGGAAAATCCTGGTAAGGGAGCTTGTTTGAAAGAATACCCCATGCCTGTACTTGGAGAAGGTGATGTATTAATAAAAATCAAGGCTGCTGCAATTTGCGGGACAGACCTTCATATTTATGACTGGAATAACTGGGCTCAAAATGCCGGAATAAAGCTTCCGACAGTATTGGGGCATGAATGCAGCGGTGAGGTTGTAGAGGTCGGAGCAGCAGTAAAGACCTTGAAGGCAGGAGATTACGTAGCATGCGAAACCCATATACCTTGCGGTAAGTGCTATCAGTGCAGGAATGGATTGCAGCATATCTGCGCAAATCTGGTCATATATGGAGTTCATACTGACGGTTGTTTTGCCGAATACTCAAAGATTCCGGAGGAATGTGCGGTAAGGATTCCTGAATCAATAAACCCAAATGTTGCCGCAGTATTAGAGCCTCTTGGTACTGCAGTAAGAGCCTGTATTGAGATTCAGGCATCGGGGAAGAATGTGGCGGTTATCGGCTGCGGCCCCATAGGGCTTATGGCAGTGAATGCAGCAAAGGCCTTGGGTGCTGCCAATATTATTGCTGTTGATGTAAACAGCTTGAGGCTGAATATAGCCGAAGGATTGGGAGCCACACATATAATAAATTCTGCAGAGGTTGATTCTGCAGGGAGAATTCTGGAAGTGACTAACGGAGTCGGTGTGGATGCATTTATCGATGCATCAGGGAATACCGGTGCCATACTGAATGGATTCAAGAGTTTGAGAAAGGGCGGAAGGGTAGCTTTGATAGGACTGCCATCCAAGCCTTTGGAAATTGATCTGGGGCCTTATGTTGTTTTTAAGGAAGCTTCAATTGTGGGGATACACGGAAGGCGTATGTATGAGACATGGACTGCGATGTCGAATATACTTGATAAAGGACTTTTAAATATTGATCCTATTATTACGCATGTGATTAAGCTTGAAGAATATGAAAAAGGGTTTGAAATATTGGAAAAAGGATATGGCGGAAAGGTTATTTTAGTACCATAAAAACTAACCGAAGTTATATTTCAGGCCCCACGGCAATATTTACCGTGGGGCCTTTCATTATGAGCTCTGCTGTTGATTCTGCTGCTGGTTGTTTTGTCCTTTGCCTATTATCTGAGGCAGCTGATTTATCAGTTGGCTCACATTGCCCGGATTGGCGTTGACAGGCAGGATGGAGACATTTTCACCATCTACCAGCGCCAAAGCGTCGGTACTGATTCTGGCACCAAGGCCTAGAGCATCCATTCCTGCATTGCTGGTTCCCTGGTTCGAACCTGCAGCTCCTCCGGACATTTTACCGGTGGTATTGCCGCCTCCATATCCGATTGTTACGGAGATAATAGGTATTAAGGTCTTATCTCCTTGAGAAAAGGGTTTTCCCAGTAATCCTTCATTTTGAGTAAATGTTTCAATATTTGAGAACAGTGTATCAATATTCTGGGTTAGAGAAGTATTTACTTCCATGGTTTTCCTCCTTTGATATAATTACTTGTCATATAAGCTTCATCAACGAGTAGCCTAAGTTGAGCTTTGCAGTGGCATCCAAATTGACATAGTCGCTATTTGCCAGAAAGTCCGGTTTCTGATGCAAGGATTCTACATTAAAGAACTGTGAAACCGCGCTTACTGCACTGCAGGCCAGGCCTGTAACAAAAGGATCCCGGAATCCATATTGAGTATTCACATGAATTTCGGTTGGCTTGAGGCTTCTGAGAATATTGCCTTTTCTGCCGGTGTATTGTTTTGGTATTATCAGTTTTGTCAAAATCCTTTTGTTCAGAAGGTATACTCGTATAAGAAGTCTGCTGCCTTCCTTAACTATTACTGACCTCAGCAGAGGATGCAGCCATTTCAATGTCAGGTGCATGTCTGATTTAGCAGAGTCATAGCTTAGATTGATTCTTGATGCCACGGTGAACAATAAAACAATAAATAGCAGAAGCAGCATTAAGAATATAAACAATAAAGTCATGGAATTTACCTCCATGTCCGCATTTGTTCGACCCTTATTAGTTTAACCATTTCGGACTTATTTACTGTGTCAGAATATACTGCCTCTTACATATATGACTATACAGCATCCTGTCATGTATTTTATTAATATTTAAGAACTGTTTACTTGCCATGTTAAAAAAAGTGATAAAAATATACATATAAGGAAACCTGTGCTAAAATTTAAACAGATTTACTATATAATATGGGGGGTTAAATTGAATAAAATGCATAGGAGACTTATCAGCCTTATAGTTACTTTATTATTGATTTTCACTATAATGACGGGGTGCACGCAAGAAAATGCCGGAGAAACTTATATTGAAGCAATAAATTTGGGAAAAGAAAACATTCAGCAAGAGAATTTGATGAATATTATTAAGGAGCTTACCTCTGAACAATACAGGGGAAGGCTGACCGGAACCAAAGAAAACAGGATGGCTGCTCAATATATAGCGGATTATTTTAAAAAAATAGGCCTTGAAAATCCTGAGGGGTTGGATATGTATATGCAGTCATATGTTCAACCTTCAATAGTATTATCAGATAAACCGGTGCTGCAGGTTATTGGTGAGGATGGAAAGGTAATAAATGATTTTAAATATCCGGATAACTTTGTTCTCCGCAGATTGTCCAGTGATACTGATGCACTGGATATGGAAGTTTCCATGTGCCTGATTGAAGACTCTGCGATGCTGCGGCTGCACAATAATGAGCTTACAGAAAAGGCTTTACTGTTGCCATGGAAGTATTACAGTTTACTTAACAGCCAGAATAACCCGGCAGATTTAGCAGAAATGTTCGGTGCCAGTCTTGTTATAAGCGAATTTAATTTATCTGAGAATGATCTTGGCTATAATTATCTGAAAATAAGACCACTATTTGATGCATGGATGACATCAAAAGAGTATAAGCCTTTTATCTTTGTTAACAGTGACACTTTTTCCAAGCTGGAGGAGGGAGCGAAGAGCGGCAAAAAACTGAAATTCAGTTGTAATTCCGAAGTTAACCTCCACAATGCCGCAGCTAATGTTATAGGGCTGATACCCGGAAGTGATCCTGAGCTTAAAGATAATCATATTATAATTGGTGCGCATTTTGATCATGTTGGTGACAATATGAACGGCAGCTACAATCCGGGAGCATTGGACAATGCATCGGGTACTGCAGTTATGATGGAGCTTGCGAGAATCATAAAAGAAAGCAGGATACCGCCAAAGCAATCTATCCTGTTTATTGCTCTAAATGGGGAAGAAAGCGGCCTATGTGGGGCTCAATATTATTGTAAAAATCCGGTTAGTCCCCTGGAAAAAGCCGTAATGATTAATCTTGATATGGTGGGATCTGCTGCAAAGGTACCGCTTACAATAGCTGTAGCTTCTCCAAAAAGCGACAGCAGTCTCAGGGATGACTTGGCGGAATATGCTGAAAACCTGGGTATTTCTTATAACAAGGAATATGAAGGCGCCAGTGATCATGCAGTTTTTGATTATTATGGCGTGCCGTCAGTATGTCTTATAAACATGGATTTAGCGTATGGATATCACAGTCCTCATGATACGATAAAAGCGGTCGATGGGGCTAGAATACAGGAAATTGCCGGATTGGTTTTAGAATACATAATAAATAAAGCCTACTAGGGTTGATTACAGGAATACTAAAGAATGGTTGTTATTCTGTATATTTTATTGACAGTGTTGGGGAAAATTAATATAATTACCGTAAGTATGGGACAGTTCCTGACTGTCCCAATTTACTGAAAAGGACGGAGTGGATCGGATGAGTAAGAGACCTGTTGTATTGGTTGTTA
>Ga0208695_1002060_pt1 | contig 15435 bp, 12 predicted proteins | sample AD_UKC111_MetaG_FD_184449 | JGI IMG/M metagenome (GOLD analysis project Ga0208695, IMG submission 184449) | Active sludge microbial communities of municipal wastewater-treating anaerobic digesters from Hong Kong - AD_UKC111_MetaG (SPAdes)... | ecosystem: Engineered > Bioreactor > Anaerobic >... | reverse complement strand
GACTACTCATCAGGCTCGCGGCACCAATTACAAAACGATCTTTGTGCCAGTCGGTATCCCCGTTATAGCACGATTTTCATGCTTGGGGGTGAACGAAGTTCATGATGACTACTCAGGCCATGTTAAAAGTCATTAATGAAAGGTGTTAAAAGTCACTTTTAATCTGAGAAGAAATACTAGACAATAGACGGTATGACACCCAACGATTTCAACTTGCCTGCCCACAGAAGCAGAAGTTCGAGCAGCCTATCGCGAAGGTGAAGAGGCTGCAGTGGAACTATTTCACCGCATGAACGAGACGATCCTTCAACTCATAGAGCGGATACAGACGCTTGAAGATCAGCTGGCAAAGAATAGCCATAACAGCAGCAAACCACCATCCAGCGATGGGTACCAAAAGCCATCCCCCAAGAGCCTTCGCAAACGTCACCAGAAGAAAAGCGGAGGTCAACCAGGGCACAGCGGGTATACCCTGAAAGCAGTGGAGCATCCAGATCACATTGAGGTTCATCCAGTCAGGCAATGTCTTTACTGCCATGCTGGACTGGAAGAAGTGGAAGCAAGCGGTTACGAGAAGCGACAAGTATTTGATTTGCCCCGGGTGCGAATTGAAGTTACGGAACACCAGGCGGAGATCAAGTGTTGCCCACAGTGTGGTGAAATGAACAAAGCAATTTTTCCTGAAGGGATCACCCAGCCGGTGCAATATGGAGCTGAAATCAAAGCGCAGGCAGTCTACTTCAACCAGTATCAGATGCTGCCCTTGGAACGGAGCGGTGAAGTTTTTGAAGCATTGTACGGACAGGCGCTGTCCGAAGGGACAATTCTGGAAGCCTGCCAGGAAGTGGCCGAGAGGGTTGAACCGGTGAACGCAGCCATCAAGTGCCATCTGACCGAGAAGGAAGAGACAGTGCATTTTGATGAAACAGGAGCACGAGTCGAAGGCAAACTGAACTGGCTGCATTCAGCGAGCACAGCACGACTCACCTACTATGGGATGCACGCCCGGCGAGGGGAAGCAGCGATGGATGCAATAGGTATCTTGCCTAAACTGAAAGGCCGGGCAATTCATGACGGCTGGAAATCCTACTTCAAGTATCCCGTTCAACACGGGTTGTGTAATGCCCATCACTTACGCAGGTTGAAATTCCTGGAGGAGCGCTACCCACAAGCCTGGGTGACCGAGTTGGCTGATCTGCTCTTGGAAATAAAAGAAGCGGTGGATAAGGCACGACAGGCATCTTTAGCTTGCCTACCCTCAGAACAACTAAGTGATTTCAACAATCGCTATGATCATTGGGTGGAACAGGGTTTGCGGGCCAATCCCCCTCCGCAACGGTCAGAAGATCAGCCGAAAAAGCGGGGGCGTATCAAGCAAAACCCTGCCAAGAATCTTCTGGATGAATTTTCTATTCACAAAGAGTTTGTGCTGGCTTTTATGAACGATTTTACGGTTCCGTTCGATAACAATCAGGCAGAACGCGATATCCGCATGATGAAAGTAAAGCAAAAAGTATCCGGTTGTTTTCGCTCCACTGATGGAGCCGATCTTTTTTGCCAGATCCGTGGCTACATTTCAACTGCCCGCAAGAATGGACAGCAAGTCTTGGATGTTTTGCGGCTAGCTCTCGCTGGTACGCCTTATTTACCCCCTTTCATCTCACCGGCCTGAGTAGTCATCATGAACTTCGTTCACCCCCAAGCATGAAAATCGTGCTATAACGGGGATACCGACTGGCACAAAGATCGTTTTGTAATTGGTGCCGCGAGCCTGATGAGTAGTCGGATCTGGATATCCGTAGGCACCCCCAATTGTCGCTCCCGTTACAGGGAAGCACGCAGGTCAGTTTCTGATGATTCGGGTATCCACGCCAGCCGGAATTTTCAGTATAAGGAGGGAAAGATGGACGTGGTTCACACCTTTTGTGCAGGATTAGATGTGCATAAGAAGACGGTTGTGGCCGCTATCATTGTACCGGGAAAGAAAGAAACCCGTACCTTCGAAACCATGACGGCCGACCTGTTGGCGCTCTCTGATTGGCTTACGACAGTGGGCGTCACGCATGTGGCGATGGAAAGTACCGGTGAATACTGGAAGCCGGTGTTCAACATTCTGGAGAACAATTTTGAAGAAGTGTTGTTGGTGAATGCCCAACACATCAAGTCGGTCCCCGGGCGCAAAACGGATGTCAAGGATGCTGAATGGATTGCGGACTTGCTGCGGCATGGGCTGTTGAAGGCCAGTTTTATCCCCCCTGTTGGGCAGCGCGAACTGCGGGAGTTGACCCGTTATCGCAGCACCTTCGTGCAGGAAAAAGCGACTCTGGTCAATCGTATTCAAAAAGTATTGGAGAGCGCGAATATCAAACTGGCGAGTGTGGCATCGAATGTGGTGGGTGTCTCCGGTCGGGCCATGCTGGCGGCCTTGATTGAAGGTCAGGCAACGCCAGCCGAAATGGCGGAATTGTCTAAAGGGCGCTTACGGGACAAACGCGAGCAATTGGTTAAGGCCATGGAAGGCCAGGTAAAAGCCCATCATCGCTTTGTGTTGGCCGAATTGCTGTGCCAGATCGACAGTCTCGATGAAACCATTGCTCGTTTTGATGAACAGATCGAGGACTACTGTCGCCCTTTTGAGGAAATAGTTGAATTACTGGATACGATTCCCGGTGTGGCACGTCAAACCGCAGAAATCATTGTTTCGGAGATTGGTGTAGATATGAGCCGCTTTGAAAGCGCACATCACCTGGCGGCGTGGGCAGGACTGGCCCCTGGCAATAACGAAAGCGCTGGGAAACGTCTTTCGGGAAAGAAACGACACGGCAACAAAGCCTTGGGCGTGGCCCTCAACCAAGCAGCGCATGCTGTAGTCCACATGAAGAACACCTATTTATCTGCCCAATACCATCGCCTGGCCAGTCATAGAGGCCAGAAGAAAGCCATTGTGGCTGTTGCTCATTCCATTTTGGTGATCTGCTATTACATTATCAAACGCAAGGAACCCTATCGTGAGTTGGGAGGTGATTACTTCGACAAACGCCGTCCAGAAGCGACTGCCAAGCGACTCATGAAACGATTGGAACAACTTGGCTTCAATGTCACACTGGAGCCTGCCTCTGTTTCTGTCGCCGTCTGAGTTTATTTTCAGGTCAGTTACAATTATATTAAATTTCTGGCCATTTGTAGAGTGTATAATTTGGATAGTTCCTATCCAGTCGTTTTTGCAGTGAAGTCTTTATTATCTTTTCCCAGTATTTCATTGCCAGAGCCAATATTTAGGGTTTTTATGTCTCCGGTATACATCATAGGCTTTACTATGGCAGAGGCAATATCCCCTGGTGTAAATGAAATCACGAAGCTTATTTCCATCGCATCAAATTTCCACCTGACAAGATTCGAGCGCGACTTGTGACTTTCAAATACGTTCACTCGATGACTTCGTGCGACCAGAAGCTCTCACAAATGAGAATCAGAAACCCTTCTCCCCCAATACCAGTACACTTAATTGATTAATCTGTCCTATTTTCTGTATGATGATATGCCCAGGGCGTCAACGATTCGTTTGCAAGGACCTCACCAACGGCGCTTTCATTGGAGAATCATCTTGATTCGTTTCATGATCATAATGCTGCCGGTAGATGCTCTTATAAATCCTGTAATATTGATAGGATTCCTGCTCAGTTACTGGTATCACCATTTTGTTTCGAATATTGCTTTTTAACTCATCGAGAATGGAAGTGTCGTGTATTATCAATTCCATTTTTCTTCGCAGGTCATTCGAGACGCCAGGAATGAAGGTATATCCGTTAAAACCGTCTTTGATCTTTTCTGCCATGCCCCCTAAATTCGAAGCAATTACAGGCACATTGCTTGCCAAAGCTTCATGGAGAACAAGAGGGTAGTTTTCGTAGCAAGTGGATGGGGTGACAATCACATCGATCTTGCTGTAAACGTCCCCGACTTGCTCTTCAGAGAATATCCCGGCAAAACTGACTCGTCTGTCCTTGCCTGCAATATCTTTGAGCTGTTTTACATAGCTTTCTTCACCAGAACCATAAAGAACTAGCTTTAGATTCTCATCTTTGATTCCTTCGAAGGCCTTCAAAAGAACATGAACTCCCTTGTGATAAGCCAGGCTACCCGCATATCCGAAAACAAGGCTTTTTTTGCCGGAATAGACCTTGTCATTAGGTTTGATGTATTTATGCTGGATGCCATGATAGATAATTTGAATTTTTAGTCCATCGAATTCCTGAGTAAATAGATTCGCTAAAAATTTGGACGGAGAGACGATCGCTTTGGCGTTCTGCAAAATGGATCTACCAATGCCCAATCTCTTTTGGATAAATTCCTGGCTAAATTCACCGCAAAGATCACGGCACGCAGCTCCTTTTTGTGGCCCTGAACAAAGGCTTCGACGATCGGGAGCCAAAATCACTTTCGGGCACATGAAGAAGAAATCCGTCAGAGTAACCAGATAAGGAATGTTCTTCTCTCGAGCGACCTGGATAAATTCATGCACTCTCATCGGATGACCGACATGGATAATGTCCGGTGCTTCGACATCGATGATTTTTCGAGCAAATTGGTGGAGAGCTTCACTTTCAAGCGAAATGTGCAAATTGATTGGAGGAAGCTTGTACTTAAACGCTAAAACCGGGATTCCCTTATATAGGTGCTCTTTATATAAAATTCCATTATTCTCGTTGTCGTAATACGCATCGGGGTAAAAGCTGTAGGAAATTACTTTTACCTTTAGCCCGTTTCTTTGCGCCATAATGGCTTGATTCAGAATGACTTTTTCAGTTCCCGATTGATATTCCGGGTAAAACTGGTGGACGAGGTAGAGGATTTTCATCGAATCAAATCCCTTCCTTCAAAAGTAGATGGAGGGAATTGAAATATTTCTTTTCTGATTCGGAACTCTTCACATAGCAATTTGACAGGATTGCGCCGATAGTCTGTGACAACGCCTTATTTAAGCATACTTTTATTTCTTCAAGGATGTGTTCATCAAACTCCTCATAGGAGGTCTCAAGGTATCTGAACATGATATTCGAATATCCAGAGAGGGCATCCATCAGGACACCCTTGTATTTTTCGCCTTCCTTGAGATCAGCTGAGTAGCTCAGAATATTCCTTAGCAGCGCGAGGTAATCCTCATCGACATAACCGTAATTTTTGAGTTCGATTTTGGACTGACATACCTGGCTTTTTGCTGAATCGAAGATTCCCTGTACAGCCGATTGAATGGAAGAGAGAGTATCAAACGAAGCGGTCACTGCCAGCTTTTCATCGATCTCTCGATTCAAGTAATCGTAGAAAAAAATGATATCCGGGAACAAATCGCTAAAGCTGAGTTGAGCGATTGGGTAATCATCGAACATATCTGCGAGAAATAGATTATCGACGTATCCTCTCTTCAGAAAGTAGCTCGCGGGTCGATTATGCGAATGAATAATCCTGGTCGAAGTCAGGAAGGCAATTTTGAATCCGTCTTTGATCAGCCGGATTCCCAAATCGAGGTCTTCGGCATAATCACGCCGATAGCGGTATTTCATGAAAGTTGCACGGGAAATCAGGCAGGCAAGGTCAGATAACTGGCCATTCTGACGCAAAGTTAGATAATTAGGATTTGGGGGCAATTTAAGGATTCTATCATTCTCGCTCACTCCCAAGAAATTATAATGGTTCCAGGAAATCAAGCGGTAGAACAGGTCGGCATCTTCACGTGGATATTCCGCGCAAGATACAGCGATGACTTCATTAGCAGTAAGAACGGTCATTAATTCGTAGAGCCATGTTTCATTCGGAGGCAAGGCATCTTGAACCGTAAAAAGGAGATAATCTCCAGACGCATTTTCAGCTCCAAGATTTCTTGAACCTGAATGTGAGAATTGTTTAGCCGGAATTTTTACAATCTTGGCGCCAAATTCCCTAGCAATGGACAGGGTATTGTCCGTACTACCTGAATCCACAATGATAATCTCTATCTTCTCGAAGCCTTTTTGATTCTTTAGCACTTTCAACAGATATTCAAAATCAACACCCGCATTCTTTGTAGGAATGACAATCGAGACTGCGCTGGAAAATCCCGATTGCGTATCTACTAAATCACCCACAGCCATAGTTCCCTGTTGGCGATATACCGTAATCGGTTCATCCACCTTAACAAAATTGGCCTCTGCCTTGAGTGACAAGAACTCGTTAGCTGCTTTCCTCTTGAAAGCAGCTAAGCCGTATCTCCGTATGTATCGAAGAGACTTTTTGAGATTTGTTACGGAGAACAAACGGTAAGCTCCGATGGATTCATCTTTCAATGCTTTGCCGGGAACGGAGAGCTCTCTGCCATCGGTAGCAAAAATGCTGCGATGTTCCTTTTTGCCAAACCGAATGTAATGGATGACAGGATTGATATTGGCTGCGCGCACATCGGGATTTGCCGCCAGATAACGCTGAATATCGAAAGATTGCGAAGGGTTTCTGTTTTCTTTCCAACCTGATATCAAAAAATGCTTTAAAGGATTGACATCAGCCCTTCGGACGTCAGGGTATTCGCGCAAATAGTAATGAACATCGAACAATCCACTATAGGAGATCACTAGGTAATCAAGTAATGTGTGCTTCATTGACTTCCCCTCGCCGACGCATTTTCTTAAAAATTTGTCTAAACGGACGGGTCCAGCGCCAACTTCGGCTTGAAGTACATTGTATCACTTCATTCTCCAATTCGGCTGCGAGAATACTCGTCCTATTGAGTTCCCTGGTTAGTCTATCTCGTTCTGCCACTTGCTCGTGCAGCTCGGTGATCAGTCTATTTCGTTCCACCTCTTGTTTGTGCAGTTCGGTGATTAGCTTGTTTTGTTCTGTCTCGATTGCTGTCACTTGCTTTTCAAGAATTAGGTTGTGGTTGAGCAAATCTCTCACAACAAAAACCAGGGAATTGAGACGGGCCGCCAACCTTTTAATCGGCATCGAGTTATCCTGGCCTTGCTTGATTTCACCATTGACGTTCTTTTGTTCAACCGGTAGCTGGTCATAAAGTCCATCAACCTGATTCTTCATTTCCTGTATGATGAAATCTCTTTGCTTCTTCGTCTCGTAGTTTTGTATTGTAATCTTGTGAATCAAATTGTAAAAGCCGGGAAGTACTTTATTCTCATTTCTATGTCCGGCGATCAGCTCATCATAGATCTCAAACTGTCGTGCCGCATTTGCGGAGAGCAACCAATGAGAGCGTATCTTCTGCCGAGCTCTTTCGACCAAATCCTTTCCCGTTTTGGGCGATTCAATTAACCGGCTGATTGCATCGACCCACTCGTCGTTCGCACCGGCGAGCAGCCCATCCCATCCATCTTCGATCATGTTGGAATATGGTGCAATACGACTGTATACTCCCGGCACCCCTATTGCGCTGTACTCAAAGAACTTGATTGCACTCTTGCACGCATTGAACAAATTGTCACAAAGTGGAGCTATGACGATATCGGCCGTCTGGGTCTGAAAATACTCAGCGAAATCGGCGTACCGGTAGGTTGGAGGTGGAGCCCAATTCACGTTTGAAAAAGGCAAAAGCTCCGACGGGGGTTGTATTCCCCAGAATTTAAACCGAATCCGGCCCGGGTACCTGGTCATCAATTCTAGAAGCGCAGGAAGAATCATTTTCAGATCTGGTTCATGCGAATGTCCGCCCATGTAGCCGATAGTTACCGGGGCATCCGCCTTCGTTCTGCCGTTGTAGGGTCTAAACTGCCAAAGAGAATCATCGAAGTAATTTGGAATTACCCGAACATTGTAATTATAGGGCAGCATGTATTCCCGCAGTGGCTCGGTGGCAACCGTTACCAGGTCTGCGTCCAGCACAGCTTGAAACATTGGCAGCAACGTATCAGAAAACTGACCGTTCAATCGATCCGGATGATTCTCGGGTAATTCGAGCAATAAATCGTCAAGATCAAGAACGACAGGTTTTCGATTGGAATGGGCATAGGCAATGACTTTTTCATAGGCCTCATAATCCTGGCTGAACCCACGCTGTGTCACCACGACCTCAGTCTGTCTGATCAGGCTATCGTCCAGTTCTCCATTTTGCGCAGTCTTGCGGCGAATCGTTACCCCGGCAGCTTCTGCTGGACGAACAACCCGCAGCATTGCCATGGCATCATCAATGCTTTCGGAAAAATAGGCTATTCCGCGAGAAAACCATTCTCTTGTTTTCACTTTTTCGATCATATTCTTTGTCTTTTGCTCATTCCATGAGCTGCCTAAGGCTCGCTTTCCACTGAGGAAACACCAATCCGAATGTCTTCTGAAAATTACGAATCGACAATTCGGTCTGCAGCGGGCGGGTTGCCGGTGTCGAGAACTCACTTGACTTCGCCGGAAGCAGTTCTTTCACTATCTGTTCCTCTTTTTTCGGGTCAAGTTCCAGAATCGATTTTGCCCATTCATAGCGGCTACACGAACCAGCTCCAGCCAGATGGTACAATCCTGCCTTTTGCCTGATGTATCCCACTGGCTCACTTCGCCCCTGGGCAATCACCTGGGCAGTGGCTTCGGCCAGCATCCTTGCCCAGGTGGGGTTGCTGATCTGGTCGTCCACAATCCGCAAGGTTTCTTGCTGCCTGGCCCACTGCAGCACTTTGGTCACAAAACCGCCCTGGCGTAGGCTGTATACCCAACTGGTACGGAAGATCAGATAGGATCCTCCAACAGCCTCCACCATTTGCTCTCCTGCCAGCTTAGTTTTACCATAAACATTCAGTGGATTAGGTGTATCTGTCTCAACATAAAGGGAGCCTTTTTGGCCATCAAACACATAATCGGTGGAATAATGGATGAAAGCAGCGTTCAGCTGTTTGGCTTCTTCCGCCATCACAGCCGGGGCTATAGCATTGATCGTCCTGACCAGATCCGGTTCACTTTCTGCCTTGTCCACATTGGTGTATGCCGCCGCGTTCACAATAATCTGCGGGGAAACAGCGCGAATCATTTCGCTCAAGCTTTCAGGTTTTGCAAGGTCAATTTCAGGATAATCCAAAGCGACAACCTCACCCAGGGTCGCCAGGGTACGCTGCAACTCCCAACCTAATTGTCCGTTTTTCCCAATCAATAAAAGCCGCTGCATGTTTAACCCTTTGCCAATCGTATGAGATACTCTCCATATCCATTGGAACTATAAGATTTCGCTAAAGTGAGCAATTGATTATTGTCAATGTAACCCATTCTGAAAGCAATCTCTTCAACGCACGAAATCATCAATCCTTGCCTCTCTTGCACGGCCTGGATGAAATTGGCGGATTGCAGCAGGGATTCATGCGTGCCCGCGTCCAGCCAGGCCACTCCCCTGCCTAAAATTGAAACCTGCAACTCCCCTTGGTCCAGGTAAATTCGATTCAAATCAGTAATTTCAATTTCTCCGCGCGGCGAGGGTTTGAGAAATTCTGCAAATTTCACAACCCTCTCATCATAAAAATAGATGCCCGGAACTGCATAGTTCGATTTTGGCTGCCGGGGTTTTTCTTCAAGACTAATCGCTTTCCCATTTGCATCGAACTCTATCACGCCATAGCGTTCAGGATCGCGAACCTCATAAGCATACACTCGTGCTCCCTTTTGGAGCCCGGCGGATTGTTGCAATTGGGAGACCAACCCAGTGCCAAAGAAAATATTATCGCCCAGGATCAGGCAGACACTTTCGTTTTTGATGAAATCCTTGCCAACGATAAAGGCGTCTGCCAGGCCGCGCGGTTGGTCCTGCTGGCAGTATTCGAAATGGATACCCCACTGCGATCCATCTTTTAACAGCCGCTTAAATAACGGGAGATCCTCCGGAGTGCTGATCACCAAGATCTCTCTGATCCCGGCCAGCATCAACATCGAAAGGGGATAATAGATCATCGGTTTGTCGTAAACCGGTAATAATTGTTTACTGATCGAAAGCGTCAGCGGATTGAGACGAGTGCCCTTACCGCCAGCAAGTATGATTCCCTTCATTCAGCCCTCCCTAACGTTGCACGTAATTTTTTTCCACCCAGGCCTGATATTCCACCTGTTTATGGATCGCAGCCACCCATTTAGGGTGCTCCAAATACCAATTCACCGTCTCGCGCATGCCGGTCTGCAAGGTATAGTGCGGTGACCATCCCAGTTCTTTTTGCAGCTTACTGCTGTCCATGGCGTAACGGCGGTCATGGCCGGGGCGGTCTTTGACAAAGTGGATCAAGTCTCGTCTTGAGCTCGACTTGGGCCGCATCTCATCCACCAGGTCGCAGATTAATTCCACGATCGAAAGGTTGGTGGGTTGATTGCCACCACCAATATTATAGCTGCTTCCAGGGGTCCCGCCTTTGAGAACCATGTAGATCGCTTCACAATGGTCCTGCACATGCAGCCAATCGCGGATTTGTTTTCCATCGCCGTAAACCGGCAAAGGCTTCTTCTCCAGGGCATTCAAGATGATCAAGGGGATCAGCTTTTCCGGGAATTGATAAGGCCCATAATTATTCGAGCAATTCGTTATGGTAAAAGGCAAGCCGTAAGTGTGCCCATACGACCGAACCAGGTGATCGCTTGACGCTTTAGACGCGGAATAGGGAGAACTCGGGGCGTATGCCACGCTTTCGGTCCAGGCGGGTTCGTCCGGCCTCAGAGTACCAAATACCTCGTCTGTCGAAATATGATGAAACCGGAACGATCCTTTCGAGTCTGCGTAGTAGTAGCGCGCCGCCTCTAAAAGGGTGTAAGTTCCGACGATATTCGTCTGAACAAATTGGCCGGGGCCCAGGATAGAACGGTCCACGTGCGTCTCTGCGGCAAAGTGAACAACGGTATCAATTCGATTCTCTTTGAAGATCAGGGCGTCATTTTCGCCGTCGCAAATATCCCCTTTGATGAAATGATAACGGGGGTCTTTCTCAACATCCCGTAAATTTTCGAGGCTGCCCGAATAGGTGAGGGCGTCAAGATTGTAGATCTGGCATTCGGGTTCATGGTCCAGCAAATAATGAATAAAGTTGGAACCGATAAAGCCAGCACCACCAGTAACAAGGAAATTCTTCATCCCGCTCCTCCTAAGCAAAAATCTCAGCCTCTGTGATTTTTTTAGCCTGCGAATCCTTGGAGGATACGAGGGGAATTTCTCCCGGTTGAATTGGCCATTCAACACTGATAGTCGGATCATTCCATAAAATTGAGCGCTCCGCTTCGGGCGCATAATAGTCTGTTGCCTTATAGATAACTTCAGCCCAATCGCTTAAAACAAAGAAGCCGTGGGCAAATCCAGGCGGCAGCCAGAGCTGCTGTTTATTCTTTTCCGATAGGATTGCCCCCACCCATTGTCCGTATGTCGGCGAACTTTTCCGAATATCTACCGCGACATCGAAAATTTCTCCGGAAATAGCCCTGACGAGTTTCCCCTGCGTATGGTGAATCTGATAATGCAATCCCCGCAAGACCCTTTTTTGAGACCCGGAATGATTGTCTTGGACAAACTCCGGCCCGATGCCATATTCCAAAAATTGATCTGCACGAAATGTTTCAAGGAAAAAGCCCCGGTCATCCCCAAATACTTTCGGGGAGATCAGGATAACATCAGTGATCTTCAACCGTTTAAAGTCCATCAATGACTCCTTCGATATTCGGTAACCACATCATTCGGTTTGCCAATTGCCTGGATCTTCCCGTGATCCAGCCAAGCCACCCGGTGGCACATGCTGAGCACCGAATCCAGAGAATGTGATACATACAGGATTGCCGTCCCGCTATCTTGAAACTGGTTGAAGCGCTGGGCGCATTTTTTCTGAAAAGTTTCATCACCCACGCTCAGTATTTCATCCACAATAAGTATTTCGGGAATATGCGCCGTAGCTACTGAAAAGCCCAGCCGGGCGTACATTCCCGATGAATAGGTACGTATCGGCGCGTCGATGAAATCGCTTAATTCGGAAAAATCGACAATAGAGGAATAAACTTCATCCATCTGCTTCCGGCTGTATCCTAAAAGGGATCCATTTAGATAAATATTTTCCCTGCCTGTCAATTCTGGATGGAAACCAGCTCCCAATTCCAGAAGTGGGGCTACTTTCCCCTTTACGATCACCCGCCCTTTATAAGGCCGCAGTACACGAGCCACGACTTTTAATAAAGTGCTTTTTCCAGCGCCATTATCGCCGATCAGCCCAAATACTTCGCCTTTTTTTACCTGAAAACTGACATCTTCCAGGGCATTAAAGGTGCGAATTTTGATCTTTCTTTGGAGCAGTCTGATCGCGTATTCTCGAAAGGTTCCAACCTTTTCGGTAGGAACTCGATATTGGACGGATACGTTCTCGATCCGGATCACGTCATCGCCAAGATAAGTAGTTAATGAATTATTTTTTTGGTTAAGCACGGTAAGCAAACTCATCGATCTTTTTTGAGAAGAAGAACCATCCAACAAATAACATTCCTAGGCCGATCGCCAGCGCAGGCCAAAACTCCATCCAGGTCGGGGTACGCCCCTCGTAGATCGGGATATGAAATAGCGCGACAAAATAGGCCAGAGGATTATATACCATTAAATATCTGTATTTCTCAGGGAAGGTTGTAACCGGATAAATAATAGGGGTCAGGTACATCCAGGCAGTAAGGATTATCTGATACATTTCGACTACATCGGGAAATACCACTGAAAAAGTTGATAATAGAAGGGCCATTCCCAATGAGAACAATGAAATCATCAAGATGGATACGGGCAAATAGAGCATGGAAATATGGAAAGGGAAACGGGTTACCAGCATAACGAGTATCAACGGTACCAGCGACAGGATCATATTGACGATTTCAGTACCTATTGCTGAAAGGCTGAACGAGGAACGTGGCAAATAGATCCGTTTTAATAGACCACCGCCCCATACCATACTGTTCATCGCGGCGGAAGTGCTTTTTGAGAAAAAATTCCAGACCAACAGCCCGCTGAGTACGAAAACGGGGTAGCCGGGTGTACTTCCAAACAAGTGGGAAAAAACGATCGTCATCACGATCATGATGCCGAGGGGATTCAACATTGTCCAAGCTACCCCGAGAAAAGAACGTTTGTACCTGGTTAAAATATCCCGTCGAACCAATTGGATAAGCAGGAAACGATATTGATGTACTTCTCTAATTTCTTGAAGGGTTCTTGGAATTTTTCTGGAAGAATCGTAAATATCTGAGGAATTCATTTTTTTCTCAAAGTATTTTATCATATAATAGAGGGTGTTGAAAAACGAGTTCCACGGGAAACCGCTTATTCTCATCATGTAAGGTGATTTCCGATATAAAATAAGCAAAATTGTCATGAAAATTCGACTTTCATTTGTTACTAATTATGGGATATTGACACTTTAAATAAATAGAAGGATGAATCAAAAGTAGTTATGGATATTCTTGGCAAAGTGAAAAAGATAATTTGGAATATTTTCCCTCCAGAAAGCAATGTTGAAAGAAGTTTAAGGACTCAATATCACAGATTTACGTCCACCAAATTATATGTCAAATGGAAAATATTTCAAGCCAAGAAATCTTACGAATCTTGGTTACATAATCAAGAAAAACATAAAATAGAAAAAAAGGGAATATTCCATCTTGAACCAATTATTTCATTTTTTTTATCGTTAAATATATTGGATTTAGATTCCTGTATAAAAACAATTAGATCTATTCAATCTCAAACGTTAGAAAGTTGGGAATTAATCGTCACTTTACCGAAAAATCTTCCCCAAAAAAATCAAATCAGTCAGCTAATTGGTCATGATCAAAGGATCAGAATTATTGAAGGAACATCTCATTTACAAGAATTTATTGAATTATCAAAAGGTGATTATTTTATTTGTTGTTCTCCAGGAGATACTTTTGAAAAGGTTTTGATCTATGAACTACTTAAAAGCATAAATACACTTTCTACAGCCGAAATCATCTATACAGACGTTGACATTCAGAAATCCAAGCGTTCAAGACCGCAAGCATTCTTTAAGCCGGAAAAATATTCGCCCGAGTTACACTTTTCAATAAATTATTTTTCAAATGCGCTTGTTAAAAAATATTCAGCACTTGATCAAATCGCCAAGGTGAATTCAGGTAACGAATTTCTTCTTCAAGAATGGGAGTTGATGTTCTTAATATGCGAAAAACAGCCAGAAATTAGCCACATTCCTCTAGTTCTAGTTCATCAATACCGGCCCATGATTGAGAATAGAAGTCAAGAAAAGTCAATAATGGAAGCACATTTTCGGAGGGTTGGGAATCCATATTCTCTACAGCTAATTCAAGACGATGAAATTCATTTGCGCTGGAAATTAAGTGAACCTTCTGTTTCCATTGTTATTCCATCAAAAAATCACTATCTTATGCTTAAAAAGTTGATTGACTCGTTATTCACCCAAACAAATTATAAGAACTTTGAAGTCATAATTGTAGATAACAATAGCACAGACGATGAACTTCTCGCATATTATGGAAAGGTTACAAAAGAATTTCCGATTCAAATTACTCTATTTAATGAGGAGTTTAATTATTCAAAGGCAATTAATTTGGGGGCATCTGTTTCCCAATCGGAAACATTGCTAATCCTGAATAATGACATGGAAATTATTTCTCCAGATTGGTTAAATGAATTGGTTCAATGGGTCATGATTCCAGAAATTGGCATAGTGGGGGGAAAATTAGTTTATGAAAACAATACAATCCAACATGCAGGAATGATTATTGGTTTACAAGGCTTTGTTGGACATCTGTATCTTCATGCACCAGATCACTATTTTGGCTTATTGGGTTCAGTGGATTGGTACCGCAATGTAAGTGCAGTAACCGGAGCTTGCCAAATAATGCGCAGGAGTGTGTTTAATGAGTTAGGTGGCTATGATGAGAAATTTAGATTAGTTTTTAATGATATAGATTTTTGCTTGCGTGCAATAAAAAAGGGCTATCGAAACCTTTACACTCCCTTTGCTAAGATAAAACACCTTGAAGGAAAATCACGCGGTTATTCTACCCCGCCCCAAGACCTTTTACGAGGGTTCGAAGTCCTACGCGAATGGATCAGTAAAGAAGATCCTTATTTTTCACCAAATTTGACTTATACAACAATCCCGATGTGTCAATTCGGTAATGGCCAAATAAATAAACGCATTGAACAAATCACAGAAAGAAAAAAATATATTCCAAACGTGGGCTAGACCCTTTTCAAGTCGAAATTTAATCCATAACTAATTTCAGGCTTGGATGAATTATTGGGAATTGAGAAATATGGTCGTATAAGTGGGTACAAATCTATGAATTGAACCTATAATTGACTTCACTGCAAAAACGACAAGACAGAATTAGTCCAAATTATACTCTTTGGAAACGGCCTGAAGTTTAATATAATTGAAGTATTCCAATCACAAGGCCAAAAACATGTTCAAGAAAAACAATCGA
>Ga0208695_1002058_pt1 | contig 15443 bp, 11 predicted proteins | sample AD_UKC111_MetaG_FD_184449 | JGI IMG/M metagenome (GOLD analysis project Ga0208695, IMG submission 184449) | Active sludge microbial communities of municipal wastewater-treating anaerobic digesters from Hong Kong - AD_UKC111_MetaG (SPAdes)... | ecosystem: Engineered > Bioreactor > Anaerobic >... | reverse complement strand
TACCTTCTGTTTGTATTTCGTTCGTAGCTTCATTTACTTCGTTTGTATTAATATTTGTATCATTAGTATCAAAATTTATGCTGTCAACATCATTTGTATCAATTTCAATGTTATTATCTTTTAAAAACTCAATAACATCTTTGCTATCTGCAAACCTATTAACATAAATGAAGCCTCTAACTTGTTTTTTGTCAATATAAAAATATGTATTTTTTATTGCCTTTAAATTATTTGAATTGATAAAACTGTTTAAATTTCTCGAAATGAAATTTATGTTAATTTTAGGGTTGTTAGCTATCTCGGTACTTTTTTTCCTGTATCTATCTAATATCTCCTGACTTGTCAAATTTTTCTTTTCTGTCAAAATCTCTATGCATATTTCATTACAAAAATCTTCTGTTATATCATCGTAAACGCTTTCTGCTGTTTTTCTTTTCTTTAGATTTTTCCTATCATAATCTATGAAACCACGTTGCATAAAAAGCTGTATATTAGCTATCATATAATTATAAAATAAGTTCCATTCATTAGTATCCCAATCATCAAAAAATATACATTGAAATTTTTCCAATGGTGTAAACTCATCATTAAAGTAGTCTGTAAACTCAATCTCAAACTTTCTACTTTTCCCGCTGTTAGATTCATCTGTCAATACTGTATTGGTAGTTATGATAAATTTTGGTGTATCTTGGTGTGTAAATTGAATTGCCTGTTTATTCTTTTTCTCAATAGTCAATCCATTGGTAATTATACTGTATAAACCTCCAAAATCAAACTTTTTGTCTGTATCGTCTAATAAAATAATATTAGTATCCTCACTAACATTTTGAAATAAAAACCTGTTATTGAAATTAACATTTCTACCATTAATCTTTACCAAGTTACATCCCATCTGCTCTAACATATTACAAGTTAATGTTTTTCCTGTACGACCTCCTGTATCACTAATCTGCTCCTCGCATAAAACTATTGCCTTTGTATCTATTTTTCTTTTATAGTTATACATTAAGTATCCTAAAGCACTTCTCAAAGATAAAAAACGTTGCGTATCTGCTATTAAATTGCCTTCAAGGTCTTTTGTAGTTGTAACTAACTTATGAAATTCATATGCCATCGCTTTATCATAATCTTCAATAGGTGTAATGTCAAAGTCTATGACATTACTTTTCCATACCTTTTTGTCTATTTTAGCATAATCTAAAGTTTCTATGCCAAACCGTGTAATCTTAATTATACAATTCTTAAAATACTTATAGCAAACGTCCTTTGTATCCTTTAAAAACTCTATTTCTCTAATTTCAAGGTTCTGTATAATCTTATTGAATTGCTGTACACTTATTTCTTTTAGCAAATCTTTTATCGCTTCTTTGTTAAAATTTGCATTGTTATAATAGGTGTAATAATCGGGCAAACTGTTAACATAATCTTGCAAAAACTTCATTATTGCCTTTTCAGATACAATCTCCACTACGTTGTTAACTTCTTTTACAATGTAATAAATATCATTATTTTTATAATAACAATAGATATTGTTATAACTTAAAAAATTTATTACACTGCTAACATTTATAACAAGCTCGCTTTTGCTGTTATTTTTGAATTGCCAAAATTCAAAGTGGGTATCTTGCATTACTGCATTGTTAATTAGTCCCATATTTTTATGTTTTAAAATTTATCGATACAAAAATACAATATATCTATAAAATAAACAAATTTTTTTGCATTTTTTTTATCTACAATTTTTAAAGTTATTAACAAATTAGATAAAACGTCTACGAATAATCAAATATTACAAACCAATAAACTAATTTAATCGCTTTATATCACTGCCTTTAAATAAATTTTACTGTTAATTTAAAAAACACTACGTTGTAGTTATAAAAAAAAAGTCCCCGTTTATTTTTGATGTAAACGGGGGGCTTTCACGGGCTGGGACTTTAAAACAATGCAATAATTTGCATAAATATTTACAAAGATACAATAAATTTTTTTAATTACCAAATTTATTTTTCATATATTAGACAAACTGGTAATTTTTGTATCTTAATTTATAAATTTTTTATTTCAATTCATATATTTTTTAGTTTTTTTGCCTTTTTGCATATGTATTTTTAAACATTACAAACGTAGTTTATTACTGCATTCTTAAACCTGTCTATTTTTGTTTTTTTAGTATGTTAGACAAACCTATAATTTATGTATTTAAAACATTAAATAAAGTCTATGAATTCATATATTTTACAAAAATAGCCTTGTTTTTGCATATATTTTAATATTGCAAATAATTTATCACTGCATACATAAACTCGTCTAATGTATTTATAACTTCTATCTTAACATTATGCTTTAAATACTCCATACCTTGCCATATTACATCATTATTAGCTTTGTCTATTGCAAAAACTAAAAGCATACCTGTATCCTTCTCGTCTCTAACTAAAAACAAAAATTCTATATCCTTTATATCTTGCATATCAAAAGCCTTCTTAACATTAAAGAATAATTTGCTTTTATAGTTAGAATATGTCTTCTCAAACCACTCAAAGCACTCGCTTTTTAGCTCAAAAGCACTGCTATACTTTCTATCGTCTGTAATTAAATCCTTTTTATCATAAAAGGTACTTATATTATAGTATGTTAGATACTCTATTACAACGTTTTTGAATTCATTTAAATCCTCTATAACTTCTAATCTGTATCCACTCGCTTTTAAATTTGCTTTTAGGTCTTTTAACTTCTCCACGTCTTTAGCTTTATCTAAAAAGATAAATAAACCTTTATCATTACCATTGTCTAATAGTAATAGCAAAGCTGGTAAATCATTTGTATCCTCGCTTTTAACTTCAAAAAGACACGTTCTTAAACTTTCTCTAACAACGCTGTCTTTATACCATCTGATACACTCCTTTTTTAATGTATCACTACTTAAAACTTTTGTTGGTGTCTCCATAATCTTATTTTTTAGGTGTTTTTTTTAATCTTCTGTCTCGAAATCTCCATAAATTTCTAATACAAGTTCTTTAACTTCTTTTTGCTTGCCATTCGTATTTCTTTAAACTGCATATCTATTAATTGTAAAGCATAATCAATGTTATAACTTTCTATTTCATTTACATCAAGCTCTATTGTATCACTTATGCTGTTTATTACACTGCTAAACTCTATTATATTGTAATCATTACCTTTTATAACTGTACTAATCTCAAATACTGTATAACTTAATATTGAATTGCTATTGCTTTCACTAAAACTGTAAATTACAAAGTCAAACATATTTGCCAAACTGCTAAATTGGTAGTTATAAAAGTCAATTTCATTACGGTCTATAGCATTCTCAAAAATGTTAATTAAATAATTTGAAGCCTCTAACATAATAGTTTTGCTAACTTCTTTAGCTTGTTTTAGCTTCTCAATTTCCCTCGCTATTAACTTTCTTTGCACACCTTTATGTTAGTTTATATTTTGCCTTTACCTTTAATAATAATTTATCAATTGCCTTTGTAACTTGCTTTAAATTTGCCTTCTCACTATTGTTAACATCTAATAAAAAAGTATCACTTATGCCATCTATAAAAAGCTCCACTTTAATTTTAATTATACCACTGCCATTAGCATTTATCTTAACAGAATAAATATAATCGCATATATTTGCCTTTTCTTTTTTAAAGTCCGTTCTAAAAATTTTTATATCATATCCAAACTCGCTTGTATGTAAATAATAGCCATATCCTTCAATCTCACTTTTTATTATAGCATTCTCAAAAATATTTGTAATGTAAATTATAGCTTCATTTGTCAAAAACTTGCATAAATTATACGCTTGCATACGCTCTACATAATCTATCTGCTGTATGGTGTCCATTATTGCCATTGTTTTATATTTTTTTGTTATATTTTACCTGTTTTTTCTATTAACTTTTTTATAGCATTTATTACCTTGTCCATATTTACCAAATCACTACTTAAAGCATTTAATGATAAATTGTCAATGTATCCATCTATGTTTATATTTACTAAAACTCTATTATTTTTCAACGTTCTTATAGTTATTTCATAATAGTTTTTGCTATCCTTTTTTATATCCTTTTTGTCCTTTTTACTATTTAATAAGTTATAACATATAATGTAACTTTCTCCACGCTTCTTTACTGTCAAATTATAGTTTTTTTCATATATCTTATGCAACTCAATAATAGTAAATAGGTAACTGCATACATTTGCTATTATGTTTTTACATAACTTGTTAGCTGTATCTTGCATTTCTTTACTTTTAACTTCTTTTTCCATATTTTTTATTGTTTATACCTGTCTATCAAACTTTGAATTGAATTCATTACCTTGTTTATATTTTTAGCTTCTTTATCATTAACATCTAATTGTATCCTATCTTCGAAATTTCCTATTGCTGTAGTTACTAATATGCTATTATAATCGTCCATCGGTCTGATATATATTTCACAAATATAATTAGATATTTTTCTTAAATCTTTGCCAATTTCATTATTGTTATTAGGGTTGTAAATTATGTCCCATCCAAGTTTATTGAAATCTATTGTAATAGTAAATTCTTTTTCATATCCAAACTCGCTTTCTTTTGCCAATATAAAATAGAAATAGTTACAAAGTTCTTTTGCCAATAGCTTGCATAAACTATTGGCATTTGCCATTTTACCATCTTTTATCTCTATTAACATACCTTTATATTTTATTGTTTATAAACTCTACCTTCTCACTATTATAACTATCTAACTGCTTTATGTTATTCTCAATAGCTTCAATAATTTTGCTTTCATTTATACCATCACTATCATTTGCATTTAATAAAACTTCTTTTGTAAAGCCTCCAAAAACAAACTTTAACTTAATATCACTACTATCAATAACATTTGCATATATCGAATAAACATAATCATCGCATAAACCATCTCCATTGAATGGTAAACCTAATGAATAAACCATTATGTTATATCCTTTCTTATATATCTCAAAGGTAAAGGTGTAGCCTTCAATTTCATTTCTTTGCTTTGCCTTCTCAAAAAAATTCATAACATAATTGCCTGCAAAAACTATCATATCAAAGCACTTTCTATGTACTTTAATAATATCCGTTTCATTTAAATTTGTAATCTCCATATCTTTATATTTTTAACTGTTTAAACTAATTTCTAACTTTTGTATAATGGTGTCTATTTCTTTAATTATTCTATTCTTATTAACTTTATCACTATCTGTTAACTTCAATAAAAACCTGTTAGATATATTGCCAAACTGTATTTTACACTCTATTTTGTTAGTATCAATATCGTCTATGTTAAGATACATCTCAAAAGCATAACTGCATATGCTTTTTGTATCTATGTAATTATTTGTATATGCTGTTATGTAATATTTGAATTTTTCTCCATCCAAACTAAAATTATAGTCTGTAATTTCATTATTTGCCTTTGCCTTCTCAAAAATGCCTTTTATGTAATCTCCTATTGCAAAAGTCAAATTATTACATATTATATGCTTTTGTATTTCTAATGTATCCATTATTGCATTGTTTTATATTATTTATACACTTTCTAACTTTCTTAAATAAACTCCATATATAACATTTTTATCTCTATAATTACTAAAATGTCCATTAAAATGGTCTATGCCATCTATAGCATACACTTTGCCTTTATACTCAAAGCACGTAACTACCTTGCTATAAAATTTAAAATTTTGGTAAACTTCAACCTCTACTAAAAATGTATCATTATTACATAAAGCACTATGCCAAACCTCGAATAAAGTAGTCCCGCTTTTGTAATAAATCCTTCTGCCTTGCTTTAATTTTTGAATTTCCATTATTGCATTGTTTTAATGTACAAAGATACAATATATATTTCTAAAAACCAAATTTTTTATCAATTTTTTTACACTTTTTTCTATTGTTTTTTGCTATAAATTCTATTGTTATAGATTAATGTTTATCAATAACTTACATAACTTGCTAATAGTCTATTACTTACACTTATAACAACGCTTGTTATTTTTACATTTGATAAACGTTTTATATGCACTACGAATAACATTTGATTTTTTTACATTTGATAAACGTTTTTGCTATGCTTTAAATAACAAATAATAATTTTACAAACGATAAACGTTTTTTGTAAACTATAAATAACAAAGAATTTTTGCTTTAATATTAAACGTTTTTTGTTAGCCAAAAACAACGCTTGTTATTTTGAAATTTATCAAATGTTTTTGCAAAGCTACTAAAAACGCTTTTTTTTGCTAATATTTTTATTACACTACCTTCTAAAATAAGTAACTTGCTATCTATCAATAAATTAGCAAAATTCTTATTTTTTTGTCAATAAAAAAACGCTTTTATTACACCTATTTTTTGTCAATAAAACATATTTTTTTGCCTTTTTATATATCAGGAACCCGCTTCCAATCGGTTACAAGGCACATTATTGCACTTTTAAGATACATTATATGTACTACAAGATACATTCTTTAAACCCGCTTCAGTAAAGTTACAAGATACATTATGTACATTTTTCCCTATTAATTTATATATAAAAAAAATTAAAAATTAAATAAAATAAAAGAATAAATTGCATAAAAATGTACATATTGTGCCTTGTAGCCGACTGGTAAAGGCTTTGATAAATGTATCTTGTAGTGCATATAATGTACATTATTTTAAAAATGTATCATAAATGTATCATATTTTTTTGAATTTTGAATTTTGAATAAAATTTAATGAATAAAAAAAATAACAAAATACATTTTTTGTATTTTGTTAATTTTATATTTTTTTGCCAAAATTTTATATCTATCCGTTTAAAAAAACTTAAACGTTTACAAACACTTTTTGTCCTATAATTTACATTATGTTAAATAGACAAAAAAAAAGCCAATTTTTCAACTCCATGCCTTGTTTTTTTACTGTAAAATTTTTTGATTTTTTTTGAAATTTTGAATTCCTTATGGTGCGATTAAAAAGTATAAACTTTGATAAAAGTATTTCAATTCCTATCTGGTGCGATTATTTATGATACAAAGATACATAACTTTTTTAGAAATACCAAATTTTTAGCATACTATTTTATACGTTTTTTTATTGATATTTATCAATGTTTTACATAAACTATTGAAATACAATAAGTTAGCATATATGATATTTAAAAAAACTTGCAAAAACGGTCTGATATTTACGAATTTTGAAATTTAATGTTAGTCTTTATTTAATTTTTCCCTTAAAGCTATATATTGCTTTTTATCTTCTTCAGTCCAATTCTTATTTATCCTTTCCTCCATTTCCTTCATTTCTTTTTCATACTCCTCTCTATCATTTGTAGCTTTAGCATTTACATTATAATTATTACTCAAAGCTTCTCTGTCTTCTTTTGTACAGTAAAGTTTAAACAAAAATTCTAATGATTTAAAGGTGTTCATTTCTAACATTTTTTGCTTTATATCATTTGCAAATACAGTTTTTTTGTGGTCTAAAAATTCTAAAATTTCTGCATATTCTTTACTATTAACTTTTATCTTTTTATAAAACGTGTCTTTAGAAACTCCTAAATATGATATAAGATTAGTAATATTAGTAGGTGTTTGCTCCTCTATAATTTTTAAACTCCTTTTATATAATAACTGCTTTGTATATCTTTCTTTATTCATTAGTTATTATGATACATTTTATTAACTATTTTTTCTAACTGCTTTCTATCCTCCTCGCTTAAATTATCTATAATATCCCTTGCCTGTCTACGCTTCTCCTCTAAAGTAACATCTGCATTTGCATTGATATTGTAGCTATTACTTAAAGCCTGTCTAATTTTATCGTCTCCATAAATTTTTAGCCAAGTCTCTATTGCCTTTAAATTGCCTTTATCTACAAGTTCTTTTAATTTATCCAAAGCATACATTACCTCTAATTCTTTTTTATCATTTATAGCATCCAATATCTTTTCATAATCTTTACTGCCAACCTTTATTTTTCTATAAAAGGTGTCATTTGAAATTTTTAGATATGCTATCAAAGTAGTTATATGTCTTATGCTATGCGCTTCTATCATATCAAAGCTTTTTTTTAATAGCATTTTTTTGGTGTATCTTTCTTTATTCATAACTTTTTTTTACAAATTTAATGAAATTTTTACATATAAATAGTATTTTTACAAATAAACTAATATAAAAACCATCTTTTTTTGTCAAAATATGTAATTTTTATCATAATATTATATGTTTTTTGCAAAATTAGGTATCATATAAATTAACTAAAATGGCAAATCAATATCTTCATAAAACATCGCTTCAATATCGTCTTTTGCATTTACAAAATCTCCATCGTCCCCGTCTCCATCGTCTTTATTCATTTTTCTATTAACAGCATTAATATTGCTATTAACATCATTTTTAGTATCACTAACTTCGTTATTATTACTATTAACATTTACACTAACTTCATTAGTAGTATTTTTACTATCATTAGTAGAATAATATATGCTGTTAGTATTATTTATATTGTTTATCGTTTCATTTTTATCATTAGTATCAAAATTTATGCTATCAATATCGTTTGTATCAATTTCAATATCATTGTCTTTTAAAAATTCAATAACATCTTTGCTATCTGCAAACCTATTTACATAAATGAAGCCTCTAACTTGTTTTTTGTCAATATAAAAATATGTATTTTTTATTGCCTTTAAATTATTTGAATTGATAAAACTGTTTAAATTTCTCGAAATGAAATTTATGTTAATTTTAGGGTTGTTAGCTATCTCGGTACTTTTTTTCCTGTATCTATCTAATATCTCCTGACTTGTCAAATTTTTCTTTTCTGTCAAAATCTCTATGCATATTTCATTACAAAAATCTTCTGTTATATCATCGTAAACGCTTTCTGCTGTTTTTCTTTTCTTTAGATTTTTCCTATCATAATCTATGAAACCACGTTGCATAAAAAGCTGTATATTAGCTATCATATAATTATAAAATAAGTTCCATTCATTAGTATCCCAATCATCAAAAAATATACATTGAAATTTTTCCAATGGTGTAAACTCATCATTAAAGTAGTCTGTAAACTCAATCTCAAACTTTCTACTTTTCCCGCTGTTAGATTCATCTGTCAATACTGTATTGGTAGTTATGATAAATTTTGGTGTATCTTGGTGTGTAAATTGAATTGCCTGTTTATTCTTTTTCTCAATAGTCAATCCATTGGTAATTATACTGTATAAACCTCCAAAATCAAACTTTTTGTCTGTATCGTCTAATAAAATAATATTAGTATCCTCACTAACATTTTGAAATAAAAACCTGTTATTGAAATTAACATTTCTACCATTAATCTTTACCAAGTTACATCCCATCTGCTCTAACATATTACAAGTTAATGTTTTTCCTGTACGACCTCCTGTATCACTAATCTGCTCCTCGCATAAAACTATTGCCTTTGTATCTATTTTTCTTTTATAGTTATACATTAAGTATCCTAAAGCACTTCTCAAAGATAAAAAACGTTGCGTATCTGCTATTAAATTGCCTTCAAGGTCTTTTGTAGTTGTAACTAACTTATGAAATTCATATGCCATCGCTTTATCATAATCTTCAATAGGTGTAATGTCAAAGTCTATGACATTACTTTTCCATACCTTTTTGTCTATTTTAGCATAATCTAAAGTTTCTATGCCAAACCGTGTAATCTTAATTATACAATTCTTAAAATACTTATAGCAAACGTCCTTTGTATCCTTTAAAAACTCTATTTCTCTAATTTCAAGGTTCTGTATAATCTTATTGAATTGCTGTACACTTATTTCTTTTAGCAAATCTTTTATCGCTTCTTTGTTAAAATTTGCATTGTTATAATAGGTGTAATAATCGGGCAAACTGTTAACATAATCTTGCAAAAACTTCATTATTGCCTTTTCAGATACAATCTCCACTACGTTGTTAACTTCTTTTACAATGTAATAAATATCATTATTTTTATAATAACAATAGATATTGTTATAACTTAAAAAATTTATTACACTGCTAACATTTATAACAAGCTCGCTTTTGCTGTTATTTTTGAATTGCCAAAATTCAAAGTGGGTATCTTGCATTACTGCATTGTTAATTAGTCCCATATTTTTATGTTTTAAAATTTATCGATACAAAAATACAATATATCTATAAAATAAACAAATTTTTTTGCATTTTTTTTATCTACAATTTTTAAAGTTATTAACAAATTAGATAAAACGTCTACGAATAATCAAATATTACAAACCAATAAACTAATTTAATCGCTTTATATCACTGCCTTTAAATAAATTTTACTGTTAATTTAAAAAACACTACGTTGTAGTTATAAAAAAAAAGTCCCCGTTTATTTTTGATGTAAACGGGGGGCTTTCACGGGCTGGGACTTTAAAACAATGCAATAATTTGCATAAATATTTACAAAGATACAATAAATTTTTTTAATTACCAAATTTATTTTTCATATATTAGACAAACTGGTAATTTTTGTATCTTAATTTATAAATTTTTTATTTCAATTCATATATTTTTTAGTTTTTTTGCCTTTTTGCATATGTATTTTTAAACATTACAAACGTAGTTTATTACTGCATTCTTAAACCTGTCTATTTTTGTTTTTTTAGTATGTTAGACAAACCTATAATTTATGTATTTAAAACATTAAATAAAGTCTATGAATTCATATATTTTACAAAAATAGCCTTGTTTTTGCATATATTTTAATATTGCAAATAATTTATCACTGCATACATAAACTCGTCTAATGTATTTATAACTTCTATCTTAACATTATGCTTTAAATACTCCATACCTTGCCATATTACATCATTATTAGCTTTGTCTATTGCAAAAACTAAAAGCATACCTGTATCCTTCTCGTCTCTAACTAAAAACAAAAATTCTATATCCTTTATATCTTGCATATCAAAAGCCTTCTTAACATTAAAGAATAATTTGCTTTTATAGTTAGAATATGTCTTCTCAAACCACTCAAAGCACTCGCTTTTTAGCTCAAAAGCACTGCTATACTTTCTATCGTCTGTAATTAAATCCTTTTTATCATAAAAGGTACTTATATTATAGTATGTTAGATACTCTATTACAACGTTTTTGAATTCATTTAAATCCTCTATAACTTCTAATCTGTATCCACTCGCTTTTAAATTTGCTTTTAGGTCTTTTAACTTCTCCACGTCTTTAGCTTTATCTAAAAAGATAAATAAACCTTTATCATTACCATTGTCTAATAGTAATAGCAAAGCTGGTAAATCATTTGTATCCTCGCTTTTAACTTCAAAAAGACACGTTCTTAAACTTTCTCTAACAACGCTGTCTTTATACCATCTGATACACTCCTTTTTTAATGTATCACTACTTAAAACTTTTGTTGGTGTCTCCATAATCTTATTTTTTAGGTGTTTTTTTTAATCTTCTGTCTCGAAATCTCCATAAATTTCTAATACAAGTTCTTTAACTTCTTTTTGCTTGCCATTCGTATTTCTTTAAACTGCATATCTATTAATTGTAAAGCATAATCAATGTTATAACTTTCTATTTCATTTACATCAAGCTCTATTGTATCACTTATGCTGTTTATTACACTGCTAAACTCTATTATATTGTAATCATTACCTTTTATAACTGTACTAATCTCAAATACTGTATAACTTAATATTGAATTGCTATTGCTTTCACTAAAACTGTAAATTACAAAGTCAAACATATTTGCCAAACTGCTAAATTGGTAGTTATAAAAGTCAATTTCATTACGGTCTATAGCATTCTCAAAAATGTTAATTAAATAATTTGAAGCCTCTAACATAATAGTTTTGCTAACTTCTTTAGCTTGTTTTAGCTTCTCAATTTCCCTCGCTATTAACTTTCTTTGCACACCTTTATGTTAGTTTATATTTTGCCTTTACCTTTAATAATAATTTATCAATTGCCTTTGTAACTTGCTTTAAATTTGCCTTCTCACTATTGTTAACATCTAATAAAAAAGTATCACTTATGCCATCTATAAAAAGCTCCACTTTAATTTTAATTATACCACTGCCATTAGCATTTATCTTAACAGAATAAATATAATCGCATATATTTGCCTTTTCTTTTTTAAAGTCCGTTCTAAAAATTTTTATATCATATCCAAACTCGCTTGTATGTAAATAATAGCCATATCCTTCAATCTCACTTTTTATTATAGCATTCTCAAAAATATTTGTAATGTAAATTATAGCTTCATTTGTCAAAAACTTGCATAAATTATACGCTTGCATACGCTCTACATAATCTATCTGCTGTATGGTGTCCATTATTGCCATTGTTTTATATTTTTTTGTTATATTTTACCTGTTTTTTCTATTAACTTTTTTATAGCATTTATTACCTTGTCCATATTTACCAAATCACTACTTAAAGCATTTAATGATAAATTGTCAATGTATCCATCTATGTTTATATTTACTAAAACTCTATTATTTTTCAACGTTCTTATAGTTATTTCATAATAGTTTTTGCTATCCTTTTTTATATCCTTTTTGTCCTTTTTACTATTTAATAAGTTATAACATATAATGTAACTTTCTCCACGCTTCTTTACTGTCAAATTATAGTTTTTTTCATATATCTTATGCAACTCAATAATAGTAAATAGGTAACTGCATACATTTGCTATTATGTTTTTACATAACTTGTTAGCTGTATCTTGCATTTCTTTACTTTTAACTTCTTTTTCCATATTTTTTATTGTTTATACCTGTCTATCAAACTTTGAATTGAATTCATTACCTTGTTTATATTTTTAGCTTCTTTATCATTAACATCTAATTGTATCCTATCTTCGAAATTTCCTATTGCTGTAGTTACTAATATGCTATTATAATCGTCCATCGGTCTGATATATATTTCACAAATATAATTAGATATTTTTCTTAAATCTTTGCCAATTTCATTATTGTTATTAGGGTTGTAAATTATGTCCCATCCAAGTTTATTGAAATCTATTGTAATAGTAAATTCTTTTTCATATCCAAACTCGCTTTCTTTTGCCAATATAAAATAGAAATAGTTACAAAGTTCTTTTGCCAATAGCTTGCATAAACTATTGGCATTTGCCATTTTACCATCTTTTATCTCTATTAACATACCTTTATATTTTATTGTTTATAAACTCTACCTTCTCACTATTATAACTATCTAACTGCTTTATGTTATTCTCAATAGCTTCAATAATTTTGCTTTCATTTATACCATCACTATCATTTGCATTTAATAAAACTTCTTTTGTAAAGCCTCCAAAAACAAACTTTAACTTAATATCACTACTATCAATAACATTTGCATATATCGAATAAACATAATCATCGCATAAACCATCTCCATTGAATGGTAAACCTAATGAATAAACCATTATGTTATATCCTTTCTTATATATCTCAAAGGTAAAGGTGTAGCCTTCAATTTCATTTCTTTGCTTTGCCTTCTCAAAAAAATTCATAACATAATTGCCTGCAAAAACTATCATATCAAAGCACTTTCTATGTACTTTAATAATATCCGTTTCATTTAAATTTGTAATCTCCATATCTTTATATTTTTAACTGTTTAAACTAATTTCTAACTTTTGTATAATGGTGTCTATTTCTTTAATTATTCTATTCTTATTAACTTTATCACTATCTGTTAACTTCAATAAAAACCTGTTAGATATATTGCCAAACTGTATTTTACACTCTATTTTGTTAGTATCAATATCGTCTATGTTAAGATACATCTCAAAAGCATAACTGCATATGCTTTTTGTATCTATGTAATTATTTGTATATGCTGTTATGTAATATTTGAATTTTTCTCCATCCAAACTAAAATTATAGTCTGTAATTTCATTATTTGCCTTTGCCTTCTCAAAAATGCCTTTTATGTAATCTCCTATTGCAAAAGTCAAATTATTACATATTATATGCTTTTGTATTTCTAATGTATCCATTATTGCATTGTTTTATATTATTTATACACTTTCTAACTTTCTTAAATAAACTCCATATATAACATTTTTATCTCTATAATTACTAAAATGTCCATTAAAATGGTCTATGCCATCTATAGCATACACTTTGCCTTTATACTCAAAGCACGTAACTACCTTGCTATAAAATTTAAAATTTTGGTAAACTTCAACCTCTACTAAAAATGTATCATTATTACATAAAGCACTATGCCAAACCTCGAATAAAGTAGTCCCGCTTTTGTAATAAATCCTTCTGCCTTGCTTTAATTTTTGAATTTCCATTATTGCATTGTTTTAATGTACAAAGATACAATATATATTTCTAAAAACCAAATTTTTTATCAATTTTTTTACACTTTTTTCTATTGTTTTTTGCTATAAATTCTATTGTTATAGATTAATGTTTATCAATAACTTACATAACTTGCTAATAGTCTATTACTTACACTTATAACAACGCTTGTTATTTTTACATTTGATAAACGTTTTATATGCACTACGAATAACATTTGATTTTTTTACATTTGATAAACGTTTTTGCTATGCTTTAAATAACAAATAATAATTTTACAAACGATAAACGTTTTTTGTAAACTATAAATAACAAAGAATTTTTGCTTTAATATTAAACGTTTTTTGTTAGCCAAAAACAACGCTTGTTATTTTGAAATTTATCAAATGTTTTTGCAAAGCTACTAAAAACGCTTTTTTTTGCTAATATTTTTATTACACTACCTTCTAAAATAAGTAACTTGCTATCTATCAATAAATTAGCAAAATTCTTATTTTTTTGTCAATAAAAAAACGCTTTTATTACACCTATTTTTTGTCAATAAAACATATTTTTTTGCCTTTTTATATATCAGGAACCCGCTTCCAATCGGTTACAAGGCACATTATTGCACTTTTAAGATACATTATATGTACTACAAGATACATTCTTTAAACCCGCTTCAGTAAAGTTACAAGATACATTATGTACATTTTTCCCTATTAATTTATATATAAAAAAAATTAAAAATTAAATAAAATAAAAGAATAAATTGCATAAAAATGTACATATTGTGCCTTGTAGCCGACTGGTAAAGGCTTTGATAAATGTATCTTGTAGTGCATATAATGTACATTATTTTAAAAATGTATCATAAATGTATCATATTTTTTTGAATTTTGAATTTTGAATAAAATTTAATGAATAAAAAAAATAACAAAATACATTTTTTGTATTTTGTTAATTTTATATTTTTTTGCCAAAATTTTATATCTATCCGTTTAAAAAAACTTAAACGTTTACAAACGTTTTTTGTCCGATAATTTACATTATGTTAAATAGACGAAAATTCGTGCAATTTTTCAACTCCTGTTATGTTTTTTTGTGTAAAATTTTGATTGATTTTTTATGGAATTT
>Ga0208695_1002057_pt1 | contig 15445 bp, 17 predicted proteins | sample AD_UKC111_MetaG_FD_184449 | JGI IMG/M metagenome (GOLD analysis project Ga0208695, IMG submission 184449) | Active sludge microbial communities of municipal wastewater-treating anaerobic digesters from Hong Kong - AD_UKC111_MetaG (SPAdes)... | ecosystem: Engineered > Bioreactor > Anaerobic >... | reverse complement strand
TCTGCTTTACTATAAATAATTAAATGAATTTTTTTAATGTTATAATATTTTTTAAGTTTTTGCTTTTTATCCATTCATTTTCCCTCTATTAAAAAATTAATTGTTTAATTTCTTCTTTAAAAACTTTAATTTTATATTTTTTAACAATTTCTTTTTTATCCATTTTTTTATTTCTTTTTTCTTTTTATATAAAGTACTTAAAATAATAAAAAAAAGCCGTATTTTTTACGGCTTTTTTTTATTTTATTAACATTATTAATTCTTTTTGCGTCATTAGAAAAAGTCTCAAAATTTTATTCTATCAATCTTTCTAAATCTTCTTCATCTAACATATTAAAAAATCTTTTTACATCATTAGAGTGAACCTCAATTTCTATATCTTCTATTTCAAAATAAAAGCCTATTCTAAAATTAACCTCTCCGCCATCTTTAAAAACAATATTTGCGTTAACTACAAATTGTCCAAGTTCTTGTGCAAAAAAGCGAAGTTCTGTAACATCATTAAATTCAAACCATAAATACTCTGTCTTGCTTTCGTGATAAAATCCAACATAAAGAAAAAAATTACGAGAACCTTCATCTTTATAAATTTTCCAAGAAATTTCTAAGGGCGAAATATCGTTATCATCATATGTACTACCAGCATCATAAGGATAATCACTAATTCTGTTTTCTTTCTTCGCATTTTTTATTTCATATTCATTCACTTCTCTAATATTTTTCTCAACAGCCCATTGTTGAGCCATTGCTATCAAAAATTTAAATCTTTCATTAGTGGTAGACACAGAATTAATGCAAAATCCGTTCATTGGAATATAATATTCAAAATCATAACTTCTTATATGATACTTTTCTAAAATTCTTTGTCTTGTTATATACATAATTTTTTCCCCTTTTATATTTCATATTCTATGTTTTTAAGTTCATCGTCTTCTTCATCTTTATCAGTTTCGTCTTCTACTTCTTCAAAACCACCTTCATCTTCTACTTCGTCAAAATCTTCTTCATCTTCTACTTCATCAAAATCTTCTTCAGTAGTTTCTTCATCTGCAAAATCTTCTGTTTCATCTTCAAAATCTTCTTCGTCTTCAAGTTCTTCGTCTTCAAAGACATCAAATTCTTCATCAGTTAGTTCTGTTTCATCAATATATTCTTCAAAGTTATCTACAAAGTCAACAAAAGTGTTAAAAAAATCACTTTCACTATCAACTTCCTCTAAAAAATCTTGAAAATCCTTCAAAATGTTCAAAAGTTTTTTAATTTTCATTTTTTTATTCTCCTTTTCCTTTTTTTATTTTTTTAAGAAGTTCTTCGTTTTCTTTAATTAATTCCTCTATCTTTTTTTTTACTGTATCATCACTTTTTTTGTTGAAACTTTTTGGAATAAAAAAAAATATAATTGCCCCAGTTATAAAACATAAAAAAAATTCTAATAAATTATTCATTTTTTTTTCCTTTTTTTTATTATATTATTTTATTGTTTTAAAAATGTAAAATAATTTATATTATCAAAAACAACAATCTTATTTTCATCAACAAAACCTTGTTCGTTTATATCTTTAAAATGATTATCCCACCAATAAAAATATATTTTTCCACTTAAAGAAGGAAAAGCATTAATTAATTTTTCATAGTCTTTCTTTAAACTTTTTTTCCCTACTTCATCATTATCTTGTAGTAAAACAACTTTTTGAAATTTATTTAAAATTCCTGTAGATTGCAAAAAATTTATTTGAGAAGTTGTTATATTAGCTCCTAATTTTGCAACACCCCTTACTTGCATTGCATCAAAAACACCTTCTGTTATATATAAATCTTCTTTTGCTTTTATATTATTAAATCCAAACATAAAACTTGCACCATTATTTTCTAAAAAAAATGTTTGGTATTTACTTTCGTCTGAATATTTTAAAAAATTATGAAGTTGAAATCCAACCAATTTATTTTCTAAATTGAAAAAAGGAATATAAAGGAAACTTTTTTGACGATTTATAATATAACTTAATTTATAAAGTTTTATTTTATTATAACTTATATGTCGCTTTGCAAGGTAATCTCGCAAAACAAAAAGATTTTTTTCATTAACATTTTCAAAAATATCAATGAGTTGAGAATTATCTAATATTTTTTGAGCAACATTTTGTTTTTCTTGTTTTTTTATTTTATTTTCTTCAAATAAATTAAAAAATTCAAAATTTACAGGAACATTTTCTGTTTTTAAACACTCTATTAAAGAAAAAACATTTTTTCCAGAATAATTTGTTTTAAAACATTTCCAATACCCCTCTTTTAAATTTATTACAAATTTTTGCTTTTCATCATTTGTAAAAGGTGAATTGCAGTACAAAGAGTTTCCAGTTATTTTTATATTGTTAAAATTTTGAACACAAAAATTAATTATTAAATTTTCTAAATCTTTTTCTACCATTAACCCTCACCTCAAAAGTTCTCTTTAAAATAAAGTACTCTTTTTTTTAAACTGTTTTAAAATTATTTTATAAGAATTGAACCTCTCATGACTAAAGTCACGAGATTCTCGCTTCAACCGCCTCGTAACCTACTACGTCCACGAGCTTCTATTTTTCGGGTAGTTCCTACCCTAATTGATTTATAAAAAAAAACTTATCTCCTTTAAGGAGATAAGTTTTTTTTGAACCTCTCATCACTAAAGTGACGAGATTCCTGCTTCACTGACTTCGTAACCTCCATCTCCACAGGCTTAAAATCCGATAGTCCCTACCGTACTTATATTAAATTAAAAATTATTATTAGCCCCCAGCGCTGCCACCCGTACCACCACCAGAAGGAATTCCAGAAATACCTGAAATACCTGGAATACCTGAAACGTGGAGAGCACCATACAAAAATTCACCAAACGGTACTTTTTCCAAACCATAATCCATAATCAGTAATCTTGTTTTGTCCGCTGTATCGCCATCGTAAATTTCAGGCGATAAGTAAGAAAAGTACGGAGCAAAAACAATACCAGCGCCAAACGGAGAAGCTTCATAATTATAAGCTAAAATAATTGTGTCATCTTGTGCTTGTGGGTCTACATAAACGTCATATTTATTTGCAATTGTTCCTGATTTGTAAATTCCACCAGCAGGATGTGAAACTTCATCACTAAAAAGCTTGTATGTACTTAAAGTATTTAAGAAGGCAGAAATAGCAGGGGAAACAAGAAGTTTATTAGGTCTACCCATCTTGTTCATTCTTTCCATTTTAGCTGCCATCAATTCAATTCTTAAATACAAATAAGCCATAGGGTCATAGAAAGAGCCGTTGGGGAGTGTTGCTGTAACGTTAGCGCCATAACCTGTAAAAGAAAATCTACAAATTTCTGAAACATCAACATATTCTCTTAAATCTTCAATAATAATTTGCTCAATAAACATCTTAATTTCTCTATCTATTTCATATGCCATTTCATCAGAAATAACATTAACCAATTCAGAAGAAAGATTAAGATTTAAATAATCCTGGAAAATCTTTTCTTCTTTTGGTGAATATCTTATTCTAAAGCTTCTTTCGTTCAAAGTTATGGGCATAGTGTCAATTTGAATACCCATTTCAGGCATTATTTTTGGGAATTTTCTAGAGTCTAATGAATAATACCCTACTGTTGTGCCAGTTATTGAATTGCCTGTATCTTTATCTAACCAGCCTGGAATCATCTGTGCGTATGCAGTGCCACCATAAGCTACAGTAATAGAGCCTGTGCTAACAGAATAAGAAAAATCAGAACTTGATGGAATAGCTAAAGAAGTTGCAGTAACTAATTTTTTGTAAGCAGGCAAAAATGTATACTTCCATTCAATTCCACCAGCATAACCAGCGGCATTCCTACCCCTTATGAGCCAACCACAATAAAAATCATCATCTGCAGTTTTAAATGTAACCGCTAAAACAATTCGCCTTACATTAGTTTCATCAGTTGGTTCAATTGAAACTGTTGAAGTATTTCGTTTTTCATCTGTAAATGTAACAGAACCAGGCGCAAGTGTTATTTCTTTTTCGTGTTCTATAGAACCTTGAGTAATTGTTGCAGGTGCAATTAATTCGGAACTAAAAAAAGGATTAAAACCACCGTACTGGTCAAAAATTGATGGTAAACCAGTAAATTCTATACCAGCTGTAATTCCGTTTTTAGAACTCTTATAAATTTTTCTTAAATAATGAATAACAGCATTAGGTGTTGCAAGAGTCTGTGTTGAAACAAATTCCTTCATTATAATTTTTGGATACATACGTCTCATTACAGGAAGCAAAAGAGACGGCTGCATACCATTTATTGGCACTCCATTTTCACCATCTTCTAACAATAATTTCTCACTATTTACTTGTTTCATTAACTCAGCTTTATTTTGTGTAAAAGTATTTTCAAGCAAATAAGCTATTTGTATTGCATCGTAACGACTTTTTATATCTTTGTATTTTTTGGGATCTATAAAATCAGACCACTTTTCTAATAGCTTATCTTGAGGGGTAATATTTTTCATTTTTGAAATCTCCATTTTTCATTCTCCTTTCTTTTCTTTTTATATTATTTTTTTTTATTTTTTTTTATAAGGTTTTTTTCAAAATTTCATTTAATAATTTTTTTTCACTGTTTTCTTCTCTATTAACACCAACTCTATTTGTGGATTCTGTAACAAAACTTTTTCGTATTTTATTTGGCTTATTTGTATGCTTCAAAAGCTTTACATTATTTCTTTTTAACTTTGTTATTCTTGCTTCTGTAATTGTAGGTCTTGAAACTCTTTTTAACTTTTTTGAATCCAAAGTTCTATTAAGTTTTGATGGTCTTCTTGCAACTGCTCTTGTTCTTAATTTCTTTTCAATCAACCTCTCTCTTGCTTCCATTAATTCTCTATGGGAAAAAGGTTTATACCCATAATGTCTTGTGCCAAAGCTTTCATTAACTGAAACACCTCGCAACATTCTGCCTCTGCTTCTATTTCTACTAGGTCTTAAAGAATTTGAAGAAGGGCGTCTAAATCTTTTTGCTTCATTTAATCTTCTAAGCCTTCTTGAGCGTTCTAAAAAATCGTAATTCCTCATATTTTTTTCTCCTTTCATATCCATTATTTTTTTTATTTCTTCCTCTGTAATTATATTATTTTCAGGCACATTATTTGCGTCTGATTTTATAAAAGGTTTTATTAAAGAAGTTATTTTATTAAAAGTTTCCAATATAGGGTCTTTTAAAATAGCTTCTGATAATTCTTGTTCGCTTACATTTATGATTTCTTCACCCATTTCAAGTAGTTTATTTTCCAAAACATCTGTTAATTTTTTATTTTTAGCCTTTAACTTTTTAATCAATTTCTTATTTTTTCTGTGGTATTCTAACAAATCTTTTTTAATTTGAGAAAAAAATTGTTTTTCGTGTTTTTCTTTTAATATTTTTTCATATTCTGCAAAAAATTTTTCTAATTCTTTTTTTCTATCTTCCGTTAATTCTATGTCTTTCAAAAAAGATAAATCGTATTTTTTTTCCATTTTTATTTTTCTCCCTTTTTTTTTATTATATTAAAAGCATAAAGCATTATTTTATTTGTTTTTTGTTCTTTCTAAAATTCTTATTAGTTCATCACTTACGCTCAAATAAACTTTTTTTTGATTGGTTTTAGATTCTGTTATGGCTTCAGGAAAAACTCCGCCTGATGGGTTAGAAACATAATCAATTGTAAAAAACTGATAATCTTCATCTACTTCATAAATTTGTTTTTCCTCGTCATAAAGCTTTAAAGAACCAACTCCTCTTGTGGAAGCACCTGGCTTTACTCTCTTTTTTATTAAACCTAACAATTCTTTTCCATAAAAATTTTCATCAAGTATTATAGATTTTGCATACAAAAAACATTTAGAATTTTTTGTTTCAATCCACATATCTAAAAAAGCTGCACAACCATTTGTAAAAGAAGGAGGCAATTCCTCAGGATTTTTAGGATGTTCTAACCGTGCTATAAGTCCTCTTCTTTCAAAAACTCCCGCATCTTTTAACTTTTTTATTTCTCTTTCAAAAATTTTTTTTCTATAAATTCTTTTGTTTTCGTTAGGTTCTTCTAACAAAGCATGTTCACCAATTATGTAATAGTTGTTTCCTTTTTTTTCTACACTGTGGTTTAACTTCAAATCTTCTCCAAAAAAATCTTCTGTTAAAATTATTTTTTCCATTATTTTCTCCGTGATTATTTATTTTCTGCTATTTTTTTTAGAGTCATATCAGCAAGCTCCACATTGCTATGCTTGTTCGGATCGTATTGAACACCAAACGATTTTGCAAAATTAAGCTTTTCGTTAGAATTTAAAGTATTAAAAATATTAATTAACAAATCTTTATCAGACATTTTTTGATAATTAGCAATTTTATATTTGTTTGCTAACTGTGTTCTTTGCGCTGAAGTGAAAAAAGAATTTTGATTTGTTTGTGTTTGATTTGTTTGAGAAGGTTGTGGTTTTTGTGTTTGAGTTGTTTGTGTAGCTTGAGGTTTTTGATTTGTTTGTGCGGTCTGATTTGTTGAAGTTTCATCTGCTTCTTTTAAACAATAAACCAATTTTCTTATAGCTTTTTTGCTTTCAGCTATTTCTTCTACTTTTTCAACATTTTCTTCTTTATTATTTTCTTCTTCTTTTTTTTCTTCTTTGTTTTCTTCATTTTCTTCGTTTTTAGGTTCTTTTAATTGATTTATAATATCTTTTATATCTGTAGGAAAATCTGTTTTACCTGTTAACAAAACAATAATATTAAATAAAGTTCCTGCATCAACATCTTGTGGTTTTTGACCTTCCGCAACTTTTGTCAAAAAATTTAAAATATTATTTACATAATTATAAGTTTCATCTTCTTCAGGCAAGTATTCTTTTATTGAAGAAAAAATTTCTTGAAGTTCCTTTGCAAAAGCAACGGTTATTTTTTCTATATCTTCAGGATTTGTTTTTTCTTCTTTTTTTGTAGTTTGAGAAAAATTAAGAAGTTTTTCTGCATCAGCAATAAATTTTTCTTCATTATTATTTGTTGAAGGCTTTTCTTCAGCATTTAAAATTTTGTTTAAAAAATCTCCGCCTTCTTCTTCCTCTAATAAAATTTTTGTTGCTTTTTCAAACGCAACTCTTTCGTGCAAATTCTTTTTAAAAATATTTTTAAGATTTTCTGATGCTTTTGTTATATTTATAACCTTATTCAACTTATTTGAAATTAAAGAGGAATTAACAAAATTTTCAAAAACATTTTCCTGGAGCAAAAATATTTCTTTATATTTTTTGTTTAAAAAATTATAATTATTAGTTTGCTCTGCAATAACAACATCTTTTGCAAACATTTGCTGGTAATTTTTATCAATTTTTTTAATTTTATTTAAATAATGCGCAACTTTTGAAAGATCCATAAAGCTATTTGCTTTTTCAATTGCTTCGGCGATAGCAAAATTTTTTGCCTTATCTTTTTTTATAACTTTTTTTATTTTTTTTGCAGAAACTTTTTTTGCTTTATTTGCCTTATTGCACACTTCCAAAAGATTTTCATCAATTATTTTTTTTACTTTCCAAATTTCATTATCAAAGACAACAAAATCTTTTGCCTCTACTAAATCAAGTCCTACAAAAACTTTTGGAGGTAGTTGAATATTTTCGTTTAAAACAATATTGAAACTTTCATTAATATTAATGTAATGAGGAACATCTTTATATAAAATTTTCTTTTGCGATTCTAATATTTTTTTTATATTTTTTTTATATTTTTTAATAAAATTATTGGTTTTTTTATTAATTTTTTTATCTTCTGCTAAAACTGAATTAATAAGTTCAAAATCAATTATTCTTTCTGCATTTTTATTATAAACATTTTGTATTTCATTTTCCAAAATAATAGAATTAAGTTTTGCACTTATAACTTCCTTTGCTACTTGTTTTTTATAAGTTGCAAAATCAATATTTGGATTGCTTAAATAACTTTCTGTAAGTTGTTTTAAATTTGTTTTTACATTATAAATTCCACAAGGAACAAATGTTAAAATTTTATTTCCATTAAAAATATTTTGTTTTATTGTGCATTCAATAAGTTGTCCGTTTTTTTTGTTAATTAACAAAGCTTTATTAAAATTTAAAACTTGTGCAAAATAATTAGAATTAACAAATTTTTTTTCTATTTCTTCTTTAAAAATTAAAAAAGAATTATTTTTTATGTTTTGATTTAATTCGCTGTGATTTAATATTTTTTCCATTTTTCCCTCTTTTTTCTTTTCTATTTATATTAAATTTTAAAAAAAAATAATATAATAAAAAAAGAGGGAAAAATGATTGGGACAAAATATGATTTATTTATAGAAAATTTTAAAGTTAATTCTTTAACAAAAAAAGAAAAATATTATATTTTTTGGGACAGAGAAAAAATTAAAATTTTAAAAGAAAATATAAAATATTATTATAAAGTTAAAAAATTTGAAGAAGGAAGATTAGATAATATAATTTATAAAGTGTACGGATCAAATAATAATAAATATAAATTTGCAGTAAAAGTAGTAAATAATATTGTGAATGAATTTTTGGAAATAAAAGAAGGGACAATTTTATTGCTTCCTGACAAAAATGTTATTGATAATATTTAAAAAAAAACTCCAGCTTGTGAACCTCCCACGACTAAAGTCGTAGGCTTCTAGTATCACTACTAGAATTTCCTGCTTCACAGACTTCGTAACCTCCATCTCCACAGGCTTGAAATCCCGTAGTCCCTTACGGTACTCATTTATATTTAATTTGTCAATTATTATCGTGCCACTTACTCATGACTAAAGTCACGAGTGTGCGTGGCACATCATTATCTATTAAAGCTGGAGCTTTTTTTTAAAAAAAAATTATAAATTTATAAAAAAGCCATAAAAAAGCTGATAATAAAATTGGTTTGGATAAATATAATTTATTCCACCGCCAACAAAATAATTTTGAAAACCGTAGCCAACATTAAAAAAAACTCCTTGAGGAATTAAAGTGCTGAAAGGCGTTGAAACAAAAAAATATAAAGAGTGTTTATTTTCTTCTTTTTTTAGAGTTTTATTTATTTCTTTTAGTTCTTCGTTTATTTTTTCAATTTGATTTATTAACAAATTTTTTTCTTGTGTTAACACTTCTATTTTACTTTCATATTCTTTTATTAATTTTTCTTGCTCTTTTATTTTTTTTTCTTGCGTTGCAATTAAATTATTTTTTTCCTCAAAAACTGCTGAAATGTTTTTTAACATTTCATTATTTTTCTCAAGTTGTTTAGTTAATATTTCTACTGTTATCAAGCTTTGTTTATAATTTTCTTTTATAATTTTTAAAAAATTTATTGCTTCTTTATCTTTTAGAACAGAATTTATATAGGAAAACATTTTTTCTTCTTCGTTTGATAAAACATTGTTTTCCTGAAAAGAACAAAAAAGCAAAATAAAAATTAAAAATATAAATATAAAAATTTTATTTTTCATTTTTCCTTCTTATTAATTTTTTTTGTATCTTTAAAAACATAAGGTAGTTTTTCTATTTCTTTTTTAAAATCTATTTCAATTTTATTTTGTTTTATTATTTCAAAATTTATATCTTGAGATATTGTTTCATTTTTAAAATTAATTTTTTCTTTTATAATTGGTAAAAATTTTTCATTTATTTCATAACCTATAGAATTTCTTTCTAATTTTTTAGCAACTAAAGAAGTTGTTCCGCTTCCTAAAAATGGGTCAACAACAACATCGCCTACAAAGCTAAACATTTTTATAAGTCGTTTTGGCAATTCTTCTGGAAACATAGCTATATGTTTATCTTGTTTTACTCCAGGAAAATTCCAATGACCAGAAAAATACTGTTTCCATTCTTCAAGTGTCATTTTTGATTTTTCTTTTATTTCTTTATTTACTTTTGGAGATTTTCCATCTTTTTTAAAAATTAAAATAAATTCATAATCTAATTTTACAATTCCGTTTCTGGGGTACGGAAAAGAACCCATTATTGAAGCTCCACCTGTTGAATGACAATTTGTAATTTTTTGCCATATAATAGCACCCATATAATCAAATCCTATTAGTTCACAAAACTTTATTATTTCTGTTCTTATTGGAATAACTTTATATTTTCCATAAGAAGAAGTCCGTGTATATTGATCACCAATATTAATGCATAAACGACAACCTTTATTCAATATTCTATAACATTCTTTCCAAACCAAATTAAGATAATTTATATAATCTTCATAAGAATCATAAAAACCTATTTGATTTTCAGAACCATAATTTTTTATTTGCCAATAAGGAGGAGATGTAATTATTAAATGCACCGACTCCTCATTTATTTCTTTCATAAATCTGGAATCACCAATTATTATTTTATGTGTTGTTTTCATATTTTTTTTAAAAATTATTTAAAAAATCATTTAATAATAAAGCACTAAAACAATAATTGTTATCTTTTAATTCAAACAAATTATTATATTTTTTTTCATTAAGCCAAAAAACTCCATCTATAATTGCAATTTTTTTAACATTTTCTGGTGTTTTAGTCTCTTTCAAAAAACGAAGAGCTTCATAAAATTGATTATCTTGTGAACCACCAAAATCTGTTAAAAATTTTGTTGTTCCTAAAAAATAATTATCTTTTATTTTTATAATAAAATCTAAACCTTTACTTAAAGTATTAAAAACACATTTCAGTTGCTCTTGCGCATATTTTTTTAAAAAAATATCTCCAGCATCTAAAAAACTTTTTTTGTTTGTTTTTTGAAATTCATAAATATTTAAAAAATTATAATTATTTCTTAACCATTTGGAAAAATTTAAACTCATTCTTCTACTTGCTTTTTTAGGTGCTTCTATGTTTTGTTTTAAAGTTTCATAATCCATTTTATAAAGAATATCACAAATTTTATTTATTGTTTTAGGGTTTTTTTCTACAGCTTCTTCACAAACAGAAAAAAAACTAATAAAAGAATTTTCAAAAGGAAATTTAAATCCACATTTTTTTAAATGTATCAATTCTTTAAACAATTCAATATTTTTCTTTTCTACAAATAAATTTTTTAAATTTGGAGAAAAATCTTCAATTTTTAATTTTCTTTCGGCTTCTTCAAAAGAATAAATATTTAACAAATTATCTAAATAACAATTACCTTTTGCTATTTTAACACTTTTTTCTACCCATTCATTCATTCTACACTCCTCTTTTTCTTTTCTAGAAAATACAATATTTTTTTTATTTGTCAAGAAAAATTTTCAAAAAAAAATAAAAAAAAGCCACAAAAAAATTGTGGCTTTGTTTATTTGCATCTAATACAAATACCATAGGAATTTCTCCTTTCTCTGCTTACGCAGGTAATATCATTCTCGGCAAAGTTATCTATGTTTGTATGTACAACACACTGGCTTAACCCACTACACCTGTTTAATGTTGTACGACAGAGTTTAGGACTGAATGAGCATCCTAAAGTGTCATAACATAGATAACGTAGGTTCTGTTTCAAACCTTAGCCTGGTCAACATAGGGCTATCAAGCCCACGACTTTAGTCGTTGGGTAGTTGACCTTCCGCAACTTTTGTCAAAAAATTTAAAATTTTTTTTGCATCATTTGCATCAATTGCGTTTTTTAATTTTTCCTTCTCATCTTCTTTTAATTCTAACCAGGGAAAAGTTTGTATAAGTTCCTTTACTTTTTTCAAACCTAAAAACTTTCTTGTATATTTTGCTTTTGAGTATTGAAATGTTGTTAAAAAATCACTATCATCAACTTCTCTAAAATATTCTAACAAAATATTAAAATATTTTTTTAAATATATTTGTTCTTCATAACTTAAAGGCGTTATAAAAAACACTTGAATCGGATGTGTACGATAAGGCTTTAATGTTAATAAACCATCAACATCAAATTCTTTTTTTATTTCATATAAGCCAACTCTACCTTCTTCTGTGCCTGTGTCAAGAGGTTTCACAAAAAGCATATTTGATAAAATTTTTTCTTTTAATTGATTTGTAACTTTTATCGTTTGCTTTTCATAATTTTTAATCTTTTTAGAAAATTTATTTGCATTTATAACTTTTATTTCTTCTGTTCCATTTTCTTGTAAAACCAATTCTTCCGTTAAATAAAAAAAAACTTTAATTGGAATTTTTGACTTATATTTTTTTATAAAGTTTTCAAAATTGTTTCCTGCACAATAATTATTTTCAGGTTTTAGTACATATTCTTTTTCAATTTCAACACCATTTTTAATTTTTTTGCTTAAAAATTTTAAATTTTCTGCACAAACATTGTTTTTTCTTTCAAAAAAGAAAATCCCAACATTTGTTCCAGTGTGTTCAAAAATCTTATCTTCAAAAAAAAATGCTCTTTGAATATAAAAAGAATCAAAAATTTCTTTTCTTATTTTTTTTGAACCTGCATCACCAAAAATAAAATTTAAAGGAACAATATAAATCATCTTTTTTACATTATTCTTTAAATCATTTTTTAAAGCAATTTGATATAAATCCTGACAATTTTTATTGTCTCCGTTAAAATAAAACAAATATTGTTTTTTGTATTTTGCTATATAACCCTTGTAAAGATAAGGAGGATTTGTGATATGAAAAATTGGATAATTACTTTTTATTTTTGAAGTAAGAAAAGAATCTTGTTGAATAATATTTTTTTTAGCGTTTTCTTCAGAAATTCCATATTGGATAGCTTTTAGTCTTGCTTTTTCTATCATTTCTGTTTGAATATCACATAAAAAAATATGATTTAAAAAAAAACTTTCTCTTTCTTTAAGTGGAATAAAATTTAATATTGGCAATATTAAATTTCCTTCGCCACAAAATAAATCAACCCACAAATATTCATTTAAAAAATCTTTTATAAAAGGAAATATAAATTTTAAAAAAATATTTTCTGGCGTTAAATGTGCACCAAAATTTCTTCTCCTATTTTTTTCATTCACCAAATTATTTCCTTTTTTTTATATTTTTAATCTTTTTGTTTCTTCGGCATTAGCATTTTGTGAATTTTTTAAAAACTCTAAAATTTTCAAAAATAAATCACTCCATACGTTTTCTAATTCCTCTTCGGAATTCAAATTAAAAAATTGGCTTTCCTCATTCCCACTAAACACAATTTGTGTTTTTTCATCCTGAAAAATAATTTTTAAATTTATATCAAGTGTACCAAATCCCACAACAAGATTGAAAGGAACATCTTGAATGTTTTGTTCAATCCCGTTTTTAATATTTTTAAAAAAATTATAGCATTTTAAATTCTTTTTTTTCAAAGCTTCACTTAACTCAATATTTGGATTAATAAAAATTTTTCTTAAAATTTCATTATTATTTGCAATAAAACTTAAAATTTCACTGAAATCTTGAAATTTTAAAAAGATTTCTTCGTCTTGTTGACGAAATTTTACAATTACAGTTTTTTGTGCAATTATATTTTTAACAAACAAAATAATTTCATCAGAAAACTGTAAGTCTTCAACATTTTTTATTTCCTTATCTTTTTCGTTTTCATCTTCATTTTCAAAAAAAGAAGTATTCCCTTCTTCTAACAGAGAAATAAAATAAGAATTTCCTAAAAAATCTATCTTTTCTCTTTCGTTTTCATATATAAAAAATTTTTTCATTTTTCCTTCTTAAAATTATATTTTTAATCTTTTTGTTTCTTCCACATTAGCATTTTGGGAATTTTTTAAAAACTCTAAAATTTTTAAAAATAAATCACTCCATACATTTTCTAATTCCTCTTCAGAATTTAAATTAAAAAATTGGCTTTCTTCATTTTTCATAAAATTGTGGCTGTGGAGACACGTGACTTTAGTCATGTGAGGAAACAGCCACATCTATCCTCCTTTCCCATAATAATGTTTTTGCCTTGCTTATAAGTTTTAAATCTTTACAATTGGCACTCCTACCTAGTTTTAAAAGTTTTCTTGCTTTACAAGGCGTTGTTGGCATTAATGGTTCTTTTCTTTGATTAATGACATATACTCTCAAGTTATGTCCTCCTTTCTGGAGTTAGTACCCTTAGACAATGTTACCTATACTTTTTACACTTAACTCACTGTTCCTACCCATCAGAACTGTTTAAAGTTAAGCAACAGAGCTACGAACTAGGGTAAACATTCGTAGGTGTTATGATATAGGTAACGTAGCTTTCGCTTAGTCTAGTCAATAAAGGCTTTCTCAAGCCCGCCACTTTAGTGGTGGGTTATTGACTTTATTCCTCTTTTTTTTTATTCTACAAAAATTCCAGGAAACATTTGGATACTTTTTAAATTATTTATTGCCTCTGTTATTTTTTGTTCGCCTCTTGTAATTAAATCTTTTAAACTAATTTCGCCATTTGCTGAAGGAAGAGTGCCATATTTGGAGTAAACTTCACCTAATATAACCATTGCTTTTCCCAAAGCCAATTCTTTAAAAATTATATTGTCTTCAAATTCTGTAAAATTTTGAACATTATAAAAAACAATGCCCAGCTTTCCATCCCGTTGAGGCGTAGGAGACAAAAGAATATTGTTGCGGTCATAAATTCGCCAGGTTGGAGTTTGACCGAACAAATAAGTCATATCATCAAACCAGCCTATAGTGTTAAGGTACAATGCATAATTTGAAGATATAGAACCTCCATTTCCAAAAATTGTTTTCATCAAAAGTCTTTTTTCCCAGTCTTCAAAATCATAAAAAATCTGGGAGGAAGAACCAAAAATAACATAAGATAAAAAATCAGGATCAACAATAATTTCCCCAGGCAAAGGCGGGTCATTGTTTATGGGGACAATATTGTTGCCAGAATAAAAATTTTGAATTTTTATTTTTTCAAATGAAGATAAATCTGCATAAGCAAGGTAATTTTGTAGTGCAAAATGTATAGCAACATTAAGCTGTTCATCCGTTAATTCCACATTAACGGTTGGATAGCCTAACGAAGTCAATAACCATTCTTTTAAGGTCATATAATCCCTTTTTTTTATTTATATTAAAAAAAACATTATTTTTAACTTCAAAAATGCTGTTTGTAAATTAAAAATGAGACATAAAATGTTAAAAGTCCTCCTATAAGGGCAAAAATCACAAAACTTAATTTATTTATATTGGAAAAATAACAAAGGCATAAAAGAACACAAAAAAATATTAAAATTATAAAATTTAAAGTTAATTTAAAACTTTTCATTTTTCTTCCTCCACAATAAAGTACTCATGTTTTTGCCTTAAAGGAGAAAAAAAATAAAAATATTTTTTTTTAAAAAAAAGTAATTGTCTTTTTTTTAAAAAAAAATCATCATTGTGGCGTTAGCCACAATGATGTTGTTTAAAGACATTTACTGTTTATTAAAATTATCCTTAAAACAATTTAATACATTTTAACACTTTTATACAACTTTTAATAACTATAAACCCAAACAACAACTTTTAACATCCCCCTTCCCCCCACACCCCCTAACCC
>Ga0208695_1002056_pt1 | contig 15446 bp, 8 predicted proteins | sample AD_UKC111_MetaG_FD_184449 | JGI IMG/M metagenome (GOLD analysis project Ga0208695, IMG submission 184449) | Active sludge microbial communities of municipal wastewater-treating anaerobic digesters from Hong Kong - AD_UKC111_MetaG (SPAdes)... | ecosystem: Engineered > Bioreactor > Anaerobic >... | reverse complement strand
CGGTTTGCCCTCCAGATCCACCACCAGCAGTTGCGATTGCGCCAGGCTTCCACCGCCCAGATACGACGTGTCGTAAGCGATCCGCGTTCCATCGGGCGACAACGCAGGGTTTTCGGCGCGCGGCAGGCCTACGAGCGTCTTTTCCGGCAGCAGCAACTTCGCCAGGTGATGACCTCCTTCTGTATCGAGTGCAAGCACGATTTCACGGCCGCCGCGCGACCAGCCGAGTAGGCGCGAAATGGGTTGGTCCTCGTCCGTCTTTAGCAGCATCCGTTCCGCACGGGTATTCGTGTCGAAGGTCCAAAGTTCGTGCGCACGCTGATCGCCGGCGGTGAGGAACAGCAAGGTGCGCCCATCGGTTCCGCACGCCGGCAGGTCGTGGTGCCGCGTGGAGCGGGAAAGCTGTACGAGCCGGCCGCCCGGGCCGGTCAGGCGCCACAACTGCCGGTAGAGCGTGCCGCCCCGTCCGTAGACGCGACCGCTGAAGACCAGCGCCGGCGAAGATTGCTGACACCACGCCGCGGCGGCGCAAAGTGCGGCGATGGCGATTCGTTGAGAAGTTGTCATTCGGAAACCGTGCCGGCGGGTTCAGGCCGCATCAGACCACGATAGCTGAGTTTCAAGAGTGGAGGGGCAAGGATCGTCGTTGCGATCGACATGAAAACAACGACGCCGTAAACATCCTGCGGGATGATGCGCAGCCCAAGGCCGATCTGAGCCACCACCATGCCCACCTCGCCACGAGGAATCATGCCGGTGCCCACCCGCGCGGCGTCGGCCCATCCTAAACGCAACGCGCCCAGCCCACAGCCGAGAAACTTCGTCAGGCACGCGACGACCAGGATGATCGTAACGAGCAGGATGGTGTCTCCGCGCCGGAAGACCGACATGTCCAGGTGCAGACCGATGCCTACCAGGAAGAACGGCACCAGGAATTCGGTGACCCCGCTGGTCATCTGGTGCACGCGATCTCCCACGTTGCCGGCCAGCGCCATGCCTGCCAAGAACGCGCCGATGATGGCGGCCACGCCGGCGTGTATAGCGAGCAGCGAGAGGCCGAACAGCAGGATGATCGACAGCGTAAATTCGCCGTCGACCGATTGTGTGCGTTGTTCCACGCGGGGCACGATCTGCGCCATGGCCTTCTTTCCCCAGGTGGCGACCAGGACCGTGAATCCGACGGCCAACCCCGTGGTGAGGCCCAATTCGACGAAATTGATGCGGCCCTTGGCGAGGCCGCTCACCACGGCGAGCACAAGCAGTCCGAGTACGTCGTCGATGACCGCCGCGGCCAGGATCACCTTGCTGGCTCTTTCTTCGAGCAACCCTTTCGAGGCCAGGACATGCGCCGTGATCCCCACGCTAGTGGCCACCAGCGCCGCGCCCACGAAGATGGCTTCGACAGTGGGATGCCCGATCGCCATCATGACGGCAATGCCGCCCATGAAAGGCAGAATCACACCCAGGATGGCGGGCAGCAGCGCCTCGAGGCCGATTCTGGTGAGTTGAAAGCCGCGCAGTTCCAGGCCCACGTGGAACAACAGGAACATGACGCCGAGTTCGGAAAGCACAGCCAGGAAGTCCGTGGGTTGCACCCATCCCAGCACGCTCGGGCCGATCAGAATGCCGGCCATCAACTGTCCGACTACCGAGGGCTGATTCAACCGCTCGGCTACTTCGGCCAGCACTTTCGCCGACGCGAACACAACGAGCATCTGGAGAAGCAAGCCCGCCGGCTCTTCGCCCGGGGTCAACAGGAAGGAAGGGTTGAAAAACATGCTGGGGGGGACATCTCCAACAACAATGCTACAACGTCGCATCCTTTCAGGGCCATGAGGGCCGAAGCCCCGGACACGTAATGGCCCGCCGTCTTTTGATTGCACTTTGAAAGAAACCCGCAAGGTCCGGTTTGACTCCAGGCCCGTGGCGGCGATAATTTACGGCATGGCTGGCGGAAACAGAGGCGTGGTTTGACGACCGCGTATCCTCACCAGTGTGGGAGTTTGTGGCGCGCTCGTCCGTCCGCCGTGCCAGGGAGGAATTCGCATGGACGAATCGGGCTTCGGTTTGATGTCGCGGCGTGCTTTCAGCGCCGGGCTGGGTTTCGCCGGCACCGCGGGCTTGGCTCGCGCAGGTGCCGCAGGCAGCGCCGGCAAGGTAAAGGTGATTGACGCGCACGCGCACCTGAGCCATCATGGCAGCCCCGACTATCTCGAAAGAGACCGCCAGCTCATCGACGCGGCGGACCGGTTGGGGATCGACCAGCTTTGCTGTTCCCTGCTGAGCCCTCGACACCCCACGGACCCGGAGGAATTCCGCCTTTGCAACGATTGGGCGGCGGAGGCCGCGAAGCGCTATCCGGGAAGGATTCTCTGTTACTGCTATGTCAACCCCGGCTACATCAAGGAGGCGTGCGACGAAGTCAGCCGCTGCGTCGAGAAGATGGGTTTCATCGGAGTGAAGCTATACAACGACTATGTGGCCACGGAACCGGTGGTGTGGCCCCTGGTGGAGCGCGTCATCCAGTTGGGCGTTCCCATCCTCCATCACGCGGGGCACTGCTATTCGTTGATCCCGCCGCAGCCTCGCATCAGCGACGGTGGCACCTTCGCCGAACTCGCCAAGCGTTACCCGGAAGCCATGATCATCTGCGCCCACATCGCCGGCGGCGGAGACTGGGAGTGGACCGCGAAATCGCTGCGGAACGCGCCCAGCGTCTGCATCGATACCAGCGGCAGCGTGATCGACGAGGGCACTGTTGAGATGGCCGTGAAGATCATGGGCGCCGACCGCGTCCTGTTCGGCTGCGATATGTCCATGACGGCCAGCGTGGGGCGCATCCGCTCCGCCGTGTTGAGCGATGCGGATCGGGCTAAGATTCTGAGCGGCAACATGCAGCGCATTCTTGCGCGGCGGAGGGTGTAATGATCGACGTAAGCGCGTATCTAGGACATTTTGCCTACCGGCAACTGCGGCACAACACCGGCGCGGGCTTGGTTCAATACATGGACCGCTTCGGCATCCAGCGCGCCGTGGTCTCCAGCGCGGCCGCCATCACGTACCGCAATCCGCAGGCGGGCAATGAGGAAGTGGCCGCGGAGGTTGCCGCGCACCGTTCCCGGCTGATTCCGTTCGCCGTTCTCAGCCCCGCATACGCCGGCTGGCAGGACGATCTTAAGATTTGCCACGAGGAGTTTGGGATGAAAGGGCTGCGCCTGTACCCCAAGTGGCACAACTACACGCTGGCGGATCCCCGCTGCCGCGCCCTGGTGGACGCTGCTGTCGAACGGAGTATGGTCATCTCGATTCCCGTCCGCGTGGAGGACCCGCGCCAGCAGGGATGGTTGATCGATATTCCAGACCTAAATCTCGATGAAGTCGCGCGGCTGATCCGAGCTTGTCCGAAGGCGCGCTTCATCGTGGCGAACGGCAGTGGGATCGTGAACTCGGCTTTGGGCCGAGGCGCCAAGGGCTTGCCTGGCAACTATGCCGTGGACATCTCCCGCCTCAGCGTAGAATTCGGCAACGAACTCGGCCAACTGATTTCGATTCTGGGCGAGGACCGCGTGCTTTTCGGCACGGGGATGCCGTTCCAGTACCCCGGCCCCGCATTGGCGAAGCTCGATATGCTCGAAGCAAGCGCCGCGGTGAAGGAGAAGATCCGTTCGCAGAACGCCTTGCGCTGGTTAGGCCTACCCGCCGGCCAGTAGATACCGGTGGCGCTTACGCGCCGGGGTTCGTCGAGAAGCGCAGTTCCTTTACTTCGCGTACGCGGTCGCCGTCCACCCGCACGGGAACACAGGTGAACTGCCAGTTCCAGGTCTTGTCACCTTTTGGCGCTTTGATCAGGATCTTGTTCCATCCGGCTCTCAGGGCTACCAGCGTTGGCGGGCGGTAGAAGTAATCCTCATCCACCAGCGGCGTCTCGACGAGGTCTGCTACCCGGCCCGGTTGCTTCCAGACGGGGGGCGCGACAGCTTGATCATTGACCCAGACCTTCGAGCCCACAGTGCTCCACTCGCCTTGTTGAGGGTTGGGTTGCTGGCGGCGGTTGGATCGGGAAGGACCATTGAAGCCGATCCAGAAGCCCACCGTCATGTCGCGCGGCGCCCGCACGTAAGTCAGGGCATAGACGGTTCCTCGCCGCGTCTTGGGTAGCCAGCCATCGTACTGGACGTGATTGACAGCGATGGTCGCGCCCACGACGTCCGTCCAGCGGTACGTCTTGCCGTCCAGTACGTAACTTGACCGGATTTCCCGTTCAGGTGAAAACTGCGCCGCAAGATCGCCCTTGTGATCAAAGGGGCCGATGAGCCTCCACGGAATGTCGGTCTGCTTGAGATACGGGAACGGCCAATCGTTGAAGTACTTGTCGCGATGCGACAGCATCCGCGCCTCGAATTCGGCGTAGCGGGCGTGCTCGGAACTGCCTGCCTCCGGCAGCTTTGCCCAGTATTGCGGATTGTGAGGCATGTGCCCGCGCCAGTAATTCTCCGCCGCCGCCAGCATGGACGGAAACACCGGGCTCTGGCGGTAGATGTTCATCACCTCGCTCACATTGAGATCCGGCCAGTGGCAGAGGATGCCGCCCCAGGCGATGCCGCTCCCTTCCGCCTGACCCGTCGTTTCCATGTTGAGCAGGCGCACGGGCGCCTGGAACGGGTCTACGTGATTGATGTAGTTGTTGCGCGAATCCACGATCGGGATTCCGGGCAGCGCGTCGAGTTCGGGGCCGTACGACCAGATCTGCGAGACGAACTTGTCCGAAGGCGGATTGCCCGGACGCCAGGCCATAACCTGCCTTCCGCGAGAGCGCACCAGGCTGGCCATGCGATCCATGAATCGCGGGTTGCGCACGTCTACTTCGTCGGAGCCGAGGTGCAGGAACGGCGTGTCCACGTGGTCCATGAATTCGTTCAGCACATCTTCGACGATCTTCACGCCCCGCTCATCCTGCATGTCGAAGCCGAACGCGCGATTGAAGTACTCGCTGTGGCCGGGCATGTCGATCTCCGGCACGATCATGATGTTCCGCTGGCGGCAGTAGGCGATAAACTCGTTAATCTCAGCGTAGGTGTAGTACTTGCCTGGATGTCGCGTGGCCACGTAGCTCGAAGAGGCGTTCAATTCGGGATGCACCCGGCATTCGATCCGGTAACCGGGCCCGTCGGCGAGGTGGAAGTGGAATACGTTCATCTTGTAACGCGCCATCACGTCAATGAACCGCCGCAGCAGCGTCATCTGCTGATAATTCCGGCCCACGTCGTGCATGAAGCCGCGCCAGGCGAACGCGGGCCAGTCCGTGATGCGGCAGCCGGCGATGGCAGGGCCGCGCGCCCCGCGGAAGATCAGTTGGCGTAGCGTGGCAACGCCGTATAGCAATCCTGAGGGATTCGGCGCCGTGATCGTAATGCGCTTCGCCGACACGTCCAATTCATATGCCTCGCCCGCGCCGATCTTGCCGGCTCCACTCACATCAGCGAAGCGCAGCACGATTTTCGGCGCGCCGGTGCGCTGCTTCGCTCCTGCGGCATCCAACGCGCCGACCAGCTCGGCTGCGGCAAAACCGGCCTCTGCCGGAGCCTTCACGGCGTATGTAGAGCATGCGAAAACTGCATCGGTCCACTGGACCTTCTGAGGGTATGGAATGAGGGCGGGGTGTGAGGACCTGGCGGGGATGGTTGCGCCGAGCCTCGTCCACGCCGTCGCCAGCGAACCCGTCAGGAAATGTCTGCGTTGCATGTAACGTCTCTCGTTTCCATTATCTATTGCCGCTGAACTAAACCTCATAGACGGCAAGGGCGCCGGACGGCCGCCCGCATGGGTGGCTGGCCAGCGCCCTTGTTGGGCTGCATCAAGCTCAGAAGGATAGCTTGAGAGACATCACCCAGGTGCGCGTCGCGTCCTGGCTGGTGATCATCCCGAAGGTACTGCTGGTCGGGGTCATCACCGGAGTCATCAAGTTGGGGTGGTTCCAGGCGTTGACAACTTCAGCCCGGAACTGCGCGGTCACCCTCTCCATGATCAGGAAATTCTTGAAAATGGAGAAGTCCCAACGCGCCTGGCCATCGGCCCTCAGATTGCTGAAGCGCCACGGCGAGTAACGCACGTTGGATCCGAGCTGCTGATTGCTGATCTTGTTGAAGCCGGCGCCTGTGTTGAACCACCGGTCCACGTTGCGCTCGCTCTTGGACAGACCCACCTTGGTGGAATCGCCCGTGAACAGCGTCCAGACGTCGCCCCACTCCAGCGCGGGACCGCTCTGGCGCTGCACCACGCCGTTGAGTTGCCATCCGCCGGCGAAGAAATTCAGTGCCGAAGGCATGTTCGCGCCGAAATGACGCTTGCGTCCGAAGGGCAACTCCCAAATGCCGCTTATGACGAGACGGTGCGGCCGGTCCTGGGTCGATAGCGACTCGTACGGCATTGGGTCGCTGGCGTTCAGGAAGGCAGTGGCGTCCATAGAGCGCGAGAAGGTGTAGTTCATCATGAACATGAAGCCCTTCGAGAAGCGCCTCTCGACGCCGGCTTGCAGGGCGTGATACCAGGAGTAGCCGATCGGCTCGGTCACAGATACGCCGCCGAACTGCGGGTAAGGCAGAAGCAGCCCTTGGCGCGAGATGTTCTTGCCGTAGATCGAATTGGTGCCATAGAAGGGGTTCGGAAACACCTGGCTCAGGTAGTTGATGGTAGCTTGGTCGCGAACCAGCGACTTGCTCAGGTACTTCTGGGGAAGGACATTCAGGCTCCTCCCTACTTGGAGCCGTGTGCCGCGGTTGCCTACGTAGGTCGCCTCGAACTTCAGTTGACCGGGGAGCAGATGCTGGACCCCGAAAGACCAACGCTGGTTATACGGATTCTTACGGTTCCTGGCATAGAAGCTGACTGCCTGGCCGAGGTTGGTGGACAACCCGCCAGCGGCACCCAGAGGCTGAATCAATCCATTGGGAAACGGGTTGGCCGTGCTCGCGATATAGGTGAGGCCGCTGTCCATCGAAACCTGCACCGGCGTGGTGGTGCTGAAGCCGGTCTGGATCGAGTTGTAGCCGTTGATGCCAATTGAGTCATAGAAAATGCCGTAGCCGGCACGGAGAATAGTGGTCGGCCTGAGTTGGTAGGCCAAGCCGACGCGCGGCATGAAGTTGTTCTTCTCTCCAATCCACTTTCCGCGGGGATTGCCGTTCAATCCGGCGAACGTCAGGCCACCCATCACCTTGAAGGCGCTGGCAGGCAACTCGGGAATCTGCGTGCCGGCGGCATAGTTCGCCTGGGCCTGCGCCGCGATGGGACTCACCTGGTCGAAGGCGAAGCCTGCCACCGACCGGTTGTATCGTTCCGTGACCGGCGTCTCATACTCCCACCGCACACCAAAGTTCACAGTCAGTCTGCGAGTCAGATTGATGTCGTCGTGTACAAAGAGTCCCAAATAGGTCTCCTGATCCGCGTAGCTGGCGGACTTGGCTAGGTATGCGGATGTAGACGGAAGACCGAGCAGGAATGAGGCGATTTCGCCTCCCACCGTCGGTGCCGACGACGTGTTGTACGGGCCGTTCGTATAGGTGCTGCCGTAAGCGAGATACGGGCTCACGTCGTTCGTGAAGTAGTTCGAAGTCTCCCGCGTATCGCGGAGCGCCGCGCCGAATTTGATGCTGTGCCTGCCTTGAAGCTTGGTGAAGTTGGCGTCCAGCGAGTTCACGGTCGCGCCCCATTTGCCGCTCGATGAACTGTTCTGGAGTGTGTTGAACGGCGACACCACCACCTTGGGGAACGTGGCCAACTCCTTGTCGGGAAGCAAGGACAGGAGATTGGACGAGAATCCCAGCGAGCTTAGGTCGTAACCCTGCGTGAAGCTTTTGTTGCGGCCCCAGCGATAGGCCAGTCCGTAGCGGACGTCCATGAAGAAGCTGGGATTGAAGACGTAGACGTCGTCCAGTGCAAAGCCCCATTTGTCCTGCCTTGAGTCCAGACCGTCGTTGTCGTCGAGGAACCGGCGGTTTGACAGGCTGTAGAACCCTTCCCTCATCAGGCGGAAGTACACGCGATGATTGGGATTGAACGCATGGTCCACGCGAGCCAAGTGGGTCCACACTGGGAACGGGCCTGCATAGCTGACGAAATGGTTGTTCTTAAAATCCTTGGTGCCGGTTTGGTTCGGTTCCGGCCAATGGGTTATGATCTTCAGCGCCACGGGGTCCAGGAGACTCTTTGGAATGATGTTTCCCGCGATCGGCGTGCGCTGGAATTTACCACCCGAGACGGCTTGGGTGCTGAAGGGATCGTATACCTGGTATGTGCCGCCCAAAGCCAAAAGCCCCGACAGATCGCCCTGCTTCATGGCGGCGGTGGGCACGGTGTTCACGTAATCGTAGCTGTACTTAACTTCGTTGGCTTCCCACAGGTAGAACCAGAAGGTCTTGTTCCTGCCGTCGTAAACCTTCGGGAGGTACACCGGGCCGCCCCCGCTCAATCCGTAGCGGTGGTCTTGGAACGGCGCCACTTTCTGTCCCGCGCGGTTCTGGAAGATCGTCGGCGTATCGAACACCTTGTTGCGAAGGAACCAGTGGGCCTCGCCGTGCAGATCGTTGGTGCCGCTCTTCAGGCTGACGTTCACCAGCGCCCCGGCGGTGTGTCCGATCGAGGCGTCATAGGACAGGCTCTGAACCTTGAACTCGCTCACCGACATCTGCGGCGGCACGAAGACGATGCCCTTGTCCATACTGTTGGGAACACCGTCGATAGTGAAGTCGCTATTCTTCTGACCCGTGCCGTCCACCGCGAAGTCGCCCTGTGCGCCAGGCGTGCCTACATAGCGCTGGCGGAGGTTCGTCGTATTGATCATGCCGGGCGCCATCAACGCGAGGTTATAGGGTGCTCCGCCGAACGACGGTAGTTCCTGGATCTGGCGTTGGTCCACAACTTGGCCAAGAGACGCATCGACCGTATCGAGCAGCGGCGTCTCCGCGGTGACCTGGACGGTTTCCGTTTGATTGCCGATTTCTAGCGGGATATCCACCCGTACCTGGTCGCCTACACGCACCTGGATGCCCTGGCGCATGAATTTCTTGAAGCCCTTGAACTCAGCCTCTACCCTATACACGCCGGGCAGCAAGTAGGCCAGAACGAAATTGCCGGCTTCATTGCTTTTGGAGACGGCCGAAACGCCCGTTTCCGTGTTGGTGGCGCGCACATCCGCGCCGGTGATAACCGCGCCGCTAGAATCCGCGACGCGGCCCAGTATAGTTCCACGCGCATCTTGGGCACGCAGACAACAACTCATCAATAGGAAGGCCGCGACCATGATCGCGGCCACCGAACACTTGCATTGAGTTAGCATAAGATTTTCCCCATCAAATGTCTCAAATCAAAATACAATCCACGACGCGCTAAGGCGCCGCGATTCTGTCGAACACGATTGTTTCGCAGGCATCCGAGACATCGATGCCCGCAATAGGAAAGGCGTGATGGTGTGCTTTCACGCCCGGCGCAACACCGGTTCAAGCTTCGACCTCTTGCGCCTACGGGAGTGGTTCTAGTGTCCGTTGCCGCCTCGCGAGATCGCGTAATCGAGGGCGCGCTGCGCGTGCAGCGCCGTGGTGTCGAACAGCGGCACGCGGCAATCCTTCTGGGTGACCAGCAAGGGGATTTCCGTGCATCCAAGGATCACGCCCCCGGCGCCACGGCGGCATAGCCCTTCCATCACGGTTTGGAAGAAGCGGCGGGATTCCGGGCGGCGCACGCCGCGGCAGAGCTCCCCGAAAATGATTTCGTTGATGCGCTCGTGATCGGCCGGTTCCGGCACCAGCGTCGCGATGCCGGCCCGCTGGAGTCCGTCGCGGTAAAAATTCTCCCGCATGGTGAACACGGACCCAAGCAGCCCGACGGTCTTGACGTTGGCTGCCCCAACCGCCTGTGCGGTGGTCTCCACGATGCTCAGCAGCGGCATATCGACTTTTGCCTGCACCTCGTCGAAAACCAGGTGCATCGTGTTCGTCGAAATGAGGCCGAAGTCGGCTCCGGCACCATGAAGCGCGTTCAGCGAGTCTGCCATCGCCTCGGCCGCTTCAGCCCACTGGTTCCGGCGCTGCCAATCCATGTATTGCTGAAAATTGACGCTATAAACGAGGATCTCCGGATAACCGCAATCCCCGAAACGGGCTACATATGATCGCGTAATGTGCTCGTAGTAGGCCACGGTCGATTCCGGGCTCAAGCCACCCAGAATTCCGATTTTCTTGTGCATTGTGGCGCCTCCTGGCACCCTGCGTATAATTGCGCCCGCCCGGATTCAATGGGCGGTGCGCTCCATTAAATCGCCTACCTTCTCGACGATGATCTCTTCCACGGCCGCACTGAACTTGCCGGGACGGCCGAAAAACACCAGCGCCTCGCCCCCCTCGTATCCGCCCTCCTGAACCACGCGCTTGGAGGGAATATAGGCGGGAACATCGTTCGAGTACCCCGCCACCCAGGTGTTGTCGAATCCGTACTGATTCTTGAGCCGCAGTGAGTAGTCCACCACAGCCTCGCCGCCAAGGACGATGAATTTCAGGCTCTCGCCGAATCGCCAGACCTGGATCGGACAGGAACAGCTATTCGGGAACTTTCCGTCGCGGTCGAGTTGGTCCAGCAGGTAGCGCGCCGTGGTCCGGTAGATCTTCGTCTTGTGCTCCAATCGCTTCTGCAGTTCCTCCCGCGTGAGCATCTCGTGGTACGGCAGGTCCACGCGGTCGAAGGCTCCGCGCAGCGGGCCCGATACGGGCTTCATCTTGCCTTTCAGCACAAGTTCGACGGCGGCGGCAAGCATGTCGCCGCGCCTTTGGCACAAATCCTCCCCCGCGCGCGGAAACGCATTGGAATCCGCGCCGCAGCCCTGCACGAACATGGCCAGCGCGCCAGGGTTAGCCTTCTCGATCGCTTCCCTGGCATAGCCGGGATAGTCGTTGCTGATCTTGTAATCGCTCAGCATGGTGGCGTGGCAAGCGTACCCTACGACCACTACGCGCAACTTGCCCTCCGGGGCGCGCACAGCCAGCACCGGCACGTCGTGATCCACCGGGCCGGGCAGCGACCTGCGCCCGACTCGCCGGCGATTCACTGCGATACCGGCCAGCCCCTGCTCGAAGCTCAGGTTCGCCGGCGCCATGTTCTGGATCGCTATGCCCACGACGTCGGCTGTCTTTTCGATCAATTCCGCAGTGTATCGCCGGACCACGTTCCGCTGCGCGGGTGTGAGGTCATAGAGAGGCATCGGAACGAGTCCCGCCACCGGACCGCTATGGGTGTGCGAAACGTTCAGCACCAGGCGGTCCCGCGAGAGCCCATAACGCTTCAGGCATTGTGCCGCCATCGCGTCCGACATCTGGCGCTCCACGGCGGCCAGGTCGAGCGTGACTAGCACAAAGGTCTTCGCACTGACGTCCTGCAATGCCAGCGCGCGCACGTAAATGTCCTGGCGGATACCCTCCGACGGCCTGTCGCGGAAGCCGAAACCAGCCATCCAGATCGGCTCCTTGGGCGTAATCACGAGCTTGGCTGCACCCGCTTTCCAATCCGTTTGAGCGAAAGCCAAGACAGCGGCCAGAAAAACAACCGCCCTGGCAATGTGTTTGAACATGTTGATTTTGTGTGGGATAGCAGGCCGGGCAGTCGCCTCTGCGGTAACTGCCCGGCGCCTTTACTGCACGGGGTCGGTTGAGGAAGTCTCTCCGGCCCGCCTGTTTAGAAAGACAGCTTCAACGACATGACCCAGGTGCGTGTGGCGTCCTGGCTGGTAACCATGCCGAACGTGCTGCTGGTCGGGGTCATATCCGGAGTCAGCAGGTTGGGATGGTTCCAGGCATTGACGATTTCGGCGCGGTACTGCACTGTCAACTTCTCCTGGATGAGGAAATTCTTGAAAATGGAGAAGTCCCAACGCGCCTGGCCATCGGCCCGCAGGTTGCTGAACCGCCACGGCGAGTAGCGCACGTTGGATGCGAGCTGCTGCGTGCTGACCTTGTTGAAACCGGCATCGGTATTGAACCACCGGTCCACGTTGCGCTCATTCTTGGACAGACCCACCTTGGTGGAATCACCCGTGAACAGCGTCCAGACGTCGCCCCACACCAGCGCCGGACCGCTCTGGCGCTGCATCACGCCGTTGAGTTGCCAGCCGCCGGCGAAGAAGTTCAACGCCGCAGGCATATTCGCGCCTATCGGCCGCTTGCGCCCGAAGGGAAGCTCATAGATACCGCTGATGACCACGCGGTGCGGCCGGTCGTTGGCCGACAGCGATTCGTACGGCCTGGCATCGCTTGCGTTCAGGAAAGCGGAAGCGTCCATCGAGCGCGAGTAGGTGTAGTTGAACATGAACATGAAGCCCTTCGAGAAACGCCTCTCCGTCGCCACCTGCAGGGCGTGATACCAAGAGTAGCCAATCGGCTCATACAGCGTGATGCTGCCAAACTGCGGATAGGGCAACAGCAAGCCGCTACGCGAAATATTCTTGCCGTAAATCGAATTGATGCCATAGAACGGGTTGGAGAAACTCGCGGCCAGGTAGTTGATGGTAGCTTGGTCGCGTACCAGCGACTTGCTCAGGTACCGCTGCGGAAGCGTATTCATGTTCCGAGCGACCTGAAGACGGGTGCCGCGGTTGCCCACGTACGTGACCTCGGCCTTGAGTTGGCCAGGCAACAGGTGCTGAATTCCCAGCGACCACCGCTGGTTGTAAGGATTCTTGCGGTCCCGCCCGTAAAGAGTGAGCGACTGTCCCAAGTTCGTCGTCAATCCGCCGGCGGCGCCCTTGGGCTGAATCAAGCCGTTGGGGAAGGGATTCGTCAGGGAAGCGACATAGGTCACGCCGCTGTCCATCGAAACCTGCACCGGCGTAGTGCTGGTGAAGCCAGTCTGGATCGAGTTGTAGCCGTTGATCCCGATGGAATCATAGAAAATGCCGTAGCCGGTGCGCAGGATCGTGGTCGGCCGGAGCTGGTAGGCCAATCCGATGCGCGGCATGAAATTGTTCTTCTCACCGTTCCAGATCCCGCGAGAATTGGGGGCGATGCCCGCGAACGTCGGACCGCCCATCACTTTGAAGGCGCTAGCCGGTAATTCCGGTATCTGAGTGCCCGCGGCGTAATTGGCCTGGGCCTGCGCAGCGATCGGGCTTACCTGGTCAAAGGCGAAACCGGCCACCGACCGGTTGTAGCGTTCCGTGACCGGCGTCTCATACTCCCACCGCACACCCAGGTTCAAGGTGAGCTTACGGGTCAGGTTGATGTCATCCTGCACGTACAGGCCGGTGTAGATCTCCTGGTCGGCGTAGCTGGCCGTCTTCGATACATAGCTCGAAGTAGACGGGAGGCCGAGCAGGAACGACGCGATCTCGCCGCCCATGGTCGGCGCCGACGAAGTGTTGTACGGGCCGTTGGCGTAGGTGCTGGCGAAATGGAAATACGGCATCACATCGAACGTGTTGATGTTCGAGGACTCTCGCGTCAGACGCCCTCCAAAGCCGAACTTGATGCTGTGCTTGCCCTGGAGCTTGGTGAAACTGGCATCCAGAGAGTGGATCAGGCCACCCCAATTGCCGACCGCGGCGTTGCCCTGCAGCGACGTGAACGGGGATACAGCTATGCGCGGGAAGTTCAAGACGTCCTTCTCAGGCAACTGCGACAGAAAATTGGACGAGAAGCCGAGTTGGCTCAGGTCGTAGCCTTTCCGGAAACTACCCTGATTACCCCAGCGGTAGGCCAAACCGTAGCGGACGTCCATGAAGAAGTTGGGATTGAACACGTACACATCATCCAGCGCGAATCCCCACTTGTCCTGCCGGTAATCCAAACCGTCGTTGTCGTCCAGGAACCGGCGGTTGGACTTGCTGTAGAAACCCTCTCGCATCAGGCGGAAGTACATGCGGTGGTTGGGATTGAAAGCATGGTCCAGGCGAGCCAGATGCGTCCATACCGGGAACGGGCCCGCGTAGCTGACGAAATGGTTGTTCTTGAACTCTTTTGTGCCGGTCTGGTTCGGCTCCGGCCAGAAGGTGAGAAGCTTCTGCGTTACGGGGCTGATGAGATTCTTGGGAATGATGTTCCCCGCCAACGGAGTCCTCTGGAAACGGCCATCCGCAAGGGCTTTGGTCGAAAAAGGATCATACACCTGATACGTGCCGCCCAGAGCCAGAAGCGGTGAAAGGTCGCCCTGCTTCATAGCTGCCGTGGGAACGGTGTTCGTGTAGTCGTAGCTGTACGTGACGTAGTTTTCTTCCCACAGGTAGAACCAGAAGGTCTTATTCTTGCCGTTGTAAACCTTCGGAATGTACACCGGGCCGCCCGCACTGGCACCGTAACGGTTGTCCTTGAATGGCGCTACTTTCTGTCCTGCGCGATTCTGGAAGATTGTCGGCGTATCGAACACCTTGTTGCGATAGAAGAAGTGCCCTTCGCCGTGCAGGTCGTTGGTGCCGCTCTTCAGACTGACATTCACCAGCGCTCCCGCAGTGTGGCCGATGGAGGCGTCGTATGACAGGCTTTGCACCTTGAATTCGCTCACCGACATCTGCGGGGGGACGAAGACGATGCCTTTGTCCAAGCTGTTGGGGACGCCGTCAATGGTGAAGTCACTGTTCCTTTGGCCCGTGCCGTCCACCGCAAAATCGGACTGCGCGGCAGGCGTGCCCACATAGCGCACGCGAAGATTGGTCGTGTTGATCATGCCGGGCGACAACAAGGCCAGGTTATAGGGCGCGCCGCCGAATGACGGCAGTTCCGCGATTTGGCGCTCGTTGATCACTTGCCCCAGGCTGGCGTCGACCGTGTCGAGCAGCGGCGTCTCCGCCGTGACCTGGACCGTTTCCGTTTGGTTGCCGACTTCCAGCGGGATGTCCACCCTCACTTGGTCGCCGATGCGTACCTGGATGCCCTGCCGTACGAATTTCTTGAAGCCCTTGAACTCGGCTTCGATCGTATACGTGCCCGGTAGTAAATAGGCCAGTACGAAGTTGCCGGCTTCGTTGCTTTTGGATACTACTGTAACGTTCGTCGCGGTGTTCGTGGCGCGCACTTCAGCGCCCGCAACTATCGCGTCTGTGGAGTCTGTAACACGGCCCACGATATTTCCGCGCGCATCCTGCGCGCAAAGGACGATAGGCGTGAGCAGGAGAACCGCCATCGCAAGCGCGAATAGCGGGAATACCTTCCTATAGGACATAAACAAGACCTCTCAACTGTCAGTATCTTTGAGACTACATCAGCGTCCATCGCTGGACGCTCCACCCACCTTCACGTACTTCTTATATACCCTGTGACGCACCCGGTCAATGGTGCCGGGGTAATTACAGCCGTTTCGGAACTTCGCGCACGGGACGGAAATGCGAGGGCCTGACGCCGGGCTTCACGCGCTGCTGAGGAGCCAGGAAGTGGGAGGGGGGATTTTCAGAGGCGGGATTTCCTACGGGACGACGG
>Ga0208695_1002054_pt1 | contig 15470 bp, 12 predicted proteins | sample AD_UKC111_MetaG_FD_184449 | JGI IMG/M metagenome (GOLD analysis project Ga0208695, IMG submission 184449) | Active sludge microbial communities of municipal wastewater-treating anaerobic digesters from Hong Kong - AD_UKC111_MetaG (SPAdes)... | ecosystem: Engineered > Bioreactor > Anaerobic >... | reverse complement strand
GTTGACCGGGCAAACGCTGGGCGTGCTGTTGGTAGCAGCTGCGTTGGGCTGGAAGCGCGGGGTTGCCTGCCTGATGACCTACCTTGCAGAGGGGGCGTTGGGCCTGCCCGTGTTTGCTGGTGGTGCAGCTGGGTTTGCATATTTGGGCGGGGTGACAGGCGGGTATTTGCTCGGCTTTGTGGTAGCAGCTGCGGTTGTTGGCGGGCTGGCGGAGCGCGGTTGGGATCGGCGCTGGTATGGCGTGGCGGCCATGTTTGCTCTGGGCATGATGGCTATCTATGCCTGTGGGGCGGCTTATCTTTCGACTTTCGTGGGGCTGCGTCAGGCGCTGCTGATGGGGGTGTTGCCCTTCCTGGGCGTGGATGTCTTGAAGGCAGCAGTGGCTGCGGTATTGTTGCCGTTGGCCTGGAAGCTAACGCGCTGAGTTTGGGGCTTGTGTAAAAAGAGTAGGGCTGTCTGTTGGGTTTACAGACAGCCCTATTTTTTGGGGGCAATCTATGAATTAGGGCTTGGGGGCTTTGGGACGCGGTAGGTTTTTGAAGGCGTCGAAGATGGCCTGAGCAGCGTCTTTTAGTGTTTGACGGCATGTGTTCAGGTCAGCTGCGGCACTGCGCACTGTTTCGCGGGCGGCAATTGGGTCGGTGACTTTGCCGTTGTCGTCAAAGCCTGCGTGTGTGGAGAGGGTGACCGCTGCGGAGTCGTGAGCGGCTTGGGCAATGGGCAACTGCGTTTGAAAGTTGGCTAGCGCTGCCTCAACCGAAGAGGTGTCTACACCGCGCTCTTTGAGCCTGGCAATGCGTGCCTGGATTCGAGCAATGAATTCATCGCTGTTGGCAAGGCGCTCAGCTTGTTTCTTGTTGAATTCTTGCAGCCGGGCATAGGCGGTTTCAAGTCGGGAACCGTCTCGCGGCGGATGAGCAGGGTCGGTGGGCGGCTGAGTTCCCTGGGCATAGACATTGGTTGGCAGGATGAGTGTCACGATTAGCACAAGAGCAGTGATCAGGCCAATCAATCCGACAAATTTACGAGAGGCGTTCATTCTTGTAACTCCTTTTAGAAGCGGGTTTTCTTCCGTTGGATGGAAGGTAAACAATTTTGTTTACGGCCTTATTGTAGGAGTTCAAGGTAAGGATGGCATCAGGCGGGTGTAATTTTTTTGTAAAATCTATTTGTGCCAAAGGGTTTTCTGATCTACGACCCACCACACGCCGCTTGGGCTGCGATGTAGCATGTAGCGTGCCCCCTGGCTGCAATTTTCACCGCATTCGCTGCCGATGTAAACGAGGGCATATTGCAGGTTTTCCTCAATTTGTAGGATGCCAAATTCGTAATATTGCCAGGGTGGCGTGTCGGGCTCATTTTGGACGGTGAGGAAAGCCGATAAGGCCAAGGCGGGATCTTTGGCTTCGGTAATTTGGTCTTGGGTATATTTCCAAACTTGAAAGGGGTGTTGACGGTCAAGGTATTGGGATGCGTTGGAATTGGCGGGGGGGGCAAAGGCAATCAGACTTGGGTTTGTGTTGCCTTGTTGTTGGAGGGGGTCAATCCATTGGCTGAAGATATATTCAAAAGTTGCAGTTTTGACCTCAACAGCAGCGTCTGCCAGGTTGGTGGGAGGGGGTGTGGGTTGGGGGTGCGTGTACTGTTGTGTATTGTCTGTAGTGTAGAGCAGTAAACGGCCATTTTGAACGATGGCAAAACCACCTTGAGGGGTGGGCTGAGGTAGTCCTGGGGCTCCGGCTTCGTATAGCCATTCAGACCAGAGGGGTTGCCCTGTGTTACTAAGAAGGGTTAGATAGCCATCGCTGGTGATGGCGAGAATATTTTTGCCAATCGCCTGGAGGTGTGTGACGGGGCCGCGTCCTGGGGCGAGTGAAGCCATCCATAAGCGTTGACCCTGATTGGAAAATGCCCATACCTCTGCTTGAGCCGTGGCGAGATAGATGGTTTGGTCAATCGTTTGCACAGGGTAGGCGGTGGTTTCGCTGAGCGTTTGGCTGCCGGGGTCGCTCCAGAGTGGTTGACAGTTGAAATCCATCACGTGCAGTGCGCCTTGAACGTCGGTATAGAGCCATGCGTCTGTGCCAATTGGCAAGGGGCCATAGCTTCGGTCATTGAGGGGGCATTGAGCCAAAAGGGTACCTGTTTCGGTCATGACAATGGCAAAACCTTCGTTTGGCGAGGTGGCAGCGTGCAAGTACAGACGGTTTTGATCGTCAAAATTGATTTGGTCAACAAGAGTCAGTGGCCATGGAAAAGCTTGGGCTTCTCCGTTGGGGCTGATGCGAAAGCCGCCGCCGTCAGTTTGGGCGTAGATGTAGCCATTTGGAGCAACATTGGGCATGGCAACAAAGGGTTGGCTGGATTGGATGCCCCATAGCGGTTGCCCTTGCAATGACAGGGCGTAGAGAATGTCTGTGTCGGTGACGAAATAGAGTGCTTTGCCATCTTTAGAGAGCACGGCAGCAGAAGCACTGCCATAATCACCGTGATAGCTCCAGAGTTGTTTGCCGTTTTTGTCGATGGCGTGCAACGTGCTTTCGCCATCGGTGACGTAGATGGTGCCGTTGTTGTCTACAGCAATGGCGCCTTGTAGGCGGTAAACTTCGGTGGGCCAAAACCAGCCAAGGTGTAGGTTTTGGGGATCGGCTGATGTGGAAGATTGGCAGCTGCTGATGAGCAGCAGCAGGCAAAGACTATATAGAAGCGCAAAACGGTTGTGTGTAGACATGTTAGAATTTGAGCAGAAAGAGAATATCTTGTAAGGCGGCGTTGAAAACTTCATCCAGGATCACTGGATCGGGACGGTAGGCACCGCCAAACACACCATCGCCATATAGGTGGCGAGTTTCTGTGGCGTTCGGCAGACCTTTGAAATTGGGCGGGATTTTTTCGCCTTCGGGCAGTTCGCAGACCTGAACAAAGGGGAAGGCTTCGCCCCAGCCGGCATGATAGATTTTGAGGCCGTGACTTTCAGCGACACGGCTGACGCTTTCGGAGCTCCACCACGAATACCAGGCTGTTTGCAAGCCGGCTAGTTGGTTGGTTAATTCATAAAGGCGGGCGACAATGGGCTGATTGCCGCCGTGTCCGTTGAGGAACAACATGCGTCGAAAGCCGTGTTGGTAGAGGGAATGAACCATATCGGTCACGACGGCAGCGAGGGTTTCCATTCGCAGGCTGATGGTGCCAGGGTAGGAGAGAAAATAGGGGGAGATGCCAAATGGAAGGGGGGGAGCGATTAATACGCCGGTTTGGGCGCTGGCAGCATCTGCCAGGGCAAGTGGAATTTTGGTGTCGGTGAGCAGGCTGAGGTAGCCGTGTTGTTCACAGGCTCCCAAAACAATCAGAATGCGATCATCTTGTTTTCGATACGCTTCAACATCCATCCAGTTCAATTCTTCAAGGCGCATAGAGACCTCCATTTGAGTTCAACGGTAACAGAATTTGGGGCTTTCGTCAAGCACGAGAAACAAAACAAGGACACAACCCGATTGGATTGTGCCCTTGTTGGTGTGGAGAACAACTAGATCACGATGCTGATCAGCCGCCCTGGGACGTAAACGATTTTGCGCGGAGGCTTGCCCTCCAGGAACTTTTGCACGGTGGGATTGTTTAAAGCTGCGGCTTTGGCGTCTTCTTCGCTGATATCGGCGGGCAGGGTCAGGCGTTCCCGGACTTTTCCATTGACCTGGACGGCGATGGTAATTTCTTCTTCGGCAGCAGCAGCCTCATCAAATTTTGGCCAGGGTTGTGTGTGAATTGAGTAGGGTTTGCCCAGTAGCGACCATAGCTCTTCACTGATGTGCGGGCAGACAGGTGCCAGCATTTTTATGTACAATTCGACGGCTTCATTCCATGCAGGTGTGCCATAAGCACCATTGGATTTGGCGCGCAGCATTTCATTGAGCAGTTCCATTAGCGATGAGATGATGGTGTTGAACTGGAACGCTTCAAAGTCGCTGGTGACGGAGCGCAGGGTTTGGTGCGTTTTGCGACGGAGTGTGCGCTCTGTCGCTTCATCGGCGAGGGTCTCGGCGGGTTCCAGGATCATGTTCCAAACGCGACGCAGCCAGCGGGAGGTGCCTTCGATGCCGCCATTGCTCCAGGGAGCGCCCATATCCCAGCGGGCAAAGAACATCAGGTAGGCGCGTACGGTGTCGGCGCCATAGGCTTGCACCAAATTGTCCGGTGGAATGACATTGCCGCGACTTTTGGACATTTTTTCGCCATCTTCACCCAAGACCATACCCTGGTTGCGTAGCTGAAGCATGGGCTCATTGCCTTTGGTGATGTTGGCATCGCGACAGGCTTTGTGGAAGAAGCGGGTGTAGATCAGGTGCATGGTGGCATGTTCGATGCCGCCAGTGTAGGTATCTACGGGCATCCAGTAGTCGTACTCGTCTTGTGGGAAGGGACGATCGGCGGATAGGCTGAGGCCCTTGTTCAGGTAGCCGAGATGATACCAGGAAGAGCACATGAAAGTATCCATGGTGTCCGTTTCGCGCTCGGCTTTGCCACCGCATTTCGGGCAGGTGGTGAAGCGCCACGTGGGGTGGAGTTTGAGCGGGCTTTCACCGGTTGGCTTCCATTCTACGTCTTCAGGTAACAGGATGGGTAAATCTTGTTCTGGGACGGGGACAGTGCCACAAGTGGGGCAGTAAATGATGGGGATGGGAGCGCCCCAATAGCGTTGACGGGAGATGAGCCAGTCACGCAGGCGATAATTGATGGAGCGATGGCCAACGCCTTTTTGGGTGATGTATTCAATTGCGGCTTCAAAGGTGCGCTCGGCGGGCGTGCCAGTGAGGGGGCCCGAATTGATCATCATTCCGGCAGCAGGGACGGCTGCACGCAGATCTTCAGGACGGATGGCCTCACTTTGTGGCGGTTGAATGACGACGCGAATCGGCAGGTGATATTTGCGGGCAAATTCAAAGTCGCGCTGATCGTGGGCAGGCACCGCCATAATGGCACCTGTGCCATAGGTCATGAGGACGTAGTCGGCAATCCAGACAGGCACGCGCTGACCGTTGACGGGGTTGATGGCATAGCCGCCGGTGAAGACACCGGTTTTTTCTTTATCTGTGGCTTCGCGCTGCACATCGGATTGGCGCAGGGTCTCTTCGAGGTAAGCCTGCACGGCCTGCTTTTGCTCTGGGGTGGTGAGCTTTTGGACGAGTGGATGTTCGGGAGCCAACACCATGAAGGTTACACCCCACAGCGTATCAGGGCGGGTGGTGAAGACTTCTAGCGGATCACCTTGTTCGGTCTTGAAGAAGACGGCGGCGCCTTCAGAGCGGCCAATCCAGTTGATTTGCAGGGTTTGGACTCGTTCGGGCCAGTCAATGCCTTCATAGTGCAGCAGCTCTTCGGCGTATTGCGTGGTGCGGAAGAACCATTGTGCCAGATCGCGTTTGATGACCGGCGTGCCGCAGCGTTCGCAGTGTCGGTCCTCGCCCCAAACTTGCTCGCGGGCGAGGGTGGTGTTGCACTTGGGGCACCAATCTACGGGGGACTGTTTGCGATAAGCCAGTCCTTGGTTGTAGAATTTGAGGAAGAACCATTGCGTCCAGCGGTAGTACTCAGGTTCGCAAGAGGTAATTTCGCGCCGCCAGTCAAACATGGCGCCCATGCTGCGCAGTTGACCCCGCATGCGTTGGATGTTGGCGCGCGTGCGCACCATGGGGTGGATATTATCTTTGATGGCGGCGTTTTCGGCGGGCAGGCCAAAGGCATCAAAACCGATGGGGAAGAGGACGTTGTAGCCGCACATGCGCATGTAACGGGCATGTGCATCGGAGGGCGTCATGGCATACCAGTGACCGATGTGCAGATCGCCGGAGGGATAGGGGAGCATGGTCAGTGCGTAGTGTTTGGGGCGGGTGGGGTCAATGTCGGCATCATAGAGATGGTCGGCCTGCCACTGTGCTTGCCAACGGGGTTCAATCTCAGATGGGTTGTAGATGGGGATTTCGCTCATTCTACCTCTTGGTTGTTGAAAAGGGTTTTTAAACAAAAAGGCCTTCGCCCAATCAGGGGCGAAGGCTCTTGTGGAAGACTCCGTGGTGCCACCCTGCTTGTCAGAAAAGGATTTCTGACCGCTCGGTGCGCGCTAACGGGCGTACCCGACATCGGCTAAAGGTTTTCACCGATGTGACCTGCCCTGGGGAGGGCAAACAGGCGAGTTCGGCCTGTGTGTTCCGTTGGACACGTCGTCGGGCTCACACCTCGCTTTCCCGGCTCGCTGACGGATGGCTTACTACTCCTGTTCTGGCCTGTGTAGTGGACCCAGAGGGATTCGAACCCTCGGCCTTCTCAATGCCATTGAGACGCGCTCCCAACTGCGCTATGGGCCCATAAAACTGTGTGGTTTTGAATGTTCGTGGGGGTCACCCCCCAGTGGACCTGAGGGGATTCGAACCCCTGGCCTCCTCAGTGCGATTGAGGCGCGCTCCCAACTGCGCTACAGGCCCTGGTTGTTGAAGTGTCCGTATTCTACCGCACAGGTTGGGGAATGTCAAGAGATTGTGTGGTAGAATCATGAATGCCGGGGACGCCGACCCCGGCATTCAATCAAGGAGGAGAAGAAGAGAAGTCGCCCTTTCGATTTCTATCTTATCAGCATTTTGCTTCTTCTACTTGACGCCCAACCTACGCTTAACCTACGTTCGCCTTACAAATTAACAAGGCGAAACAGGGTGTGAATGCTAATGCGGTGGGGCAGAATGTGTTTATGGACTGCGAATGGCGCTTAAATCCATCCGCTTGGTTTGTGGCAAGACTGGTTTGTGATTTGCTCATTGCAGGAGTGATGTGGATGTCTGAACTTGGATATGTGCAGCTGATCAATTCGCCAGTGGGCGCGCTTGCGGTTGGGGCAAGTGAACGGGGGGTGAGGGTGGTGTTGTTTGGTGACGCGCCGACTGAGGTGAGTGGAACCGCCGCGGGGCGGGCGTTGGCAGAGCAGGCGGTGGCGCAATTGGCCGAGTATTTCGCTGGAACGCGTCAGGTCTTTGATTTGCTGATGGATTGGGAGGCGTTGCCACCTTTTCAGCGACAGGTATTACAGGCGACAGCGGCGATTCCATTTGGGCAAGTGCGCACTTATGCGCAGATTGCGGCACAAATTGGCAGGCCGCGCGCGGCACGAGCGGTGGGCAATGCTGAGGCGCATAATCCGATGCCGATTTTGTTGCCCTGCCATCGCGTGGTGGGGAGCGATCGGCGTATGCATGGCTATGGTGGCCCAGGCGGGATTGCGCGTAAGGTGGCATTGTTAAAGCTGGAGGGGCATCGGTTTGAAGAGGAGCGATTGAATGACTGAAGAACGAGCTGTGCCATATCGAGCTGGTTTTGTGGCGGTGGTTGGGCGTCCGAATGTGGGCAAATCTACGCTGATGAATGCATTGCTGAAGCAGAAGATTGCTGCGGTTTCGCCGCGCCCACAAACAACGCGTCGCCGGCAATTGGGGGTGCTGTGTTTGCCGGACGCGCAAATTGTGTTGGTGGATACGCCCGGCATTCATGTGCCACAGAATCAGTTGGGTAAGGTGATGAATGAGACGGCTTTGGCGGCGTTGGCGGATGCGGATTGCATTGCCTGGCTGGTGGATGTTAGTCAGGCGCCGACGGACGAAGATCGCCTGGTGGCTGAACGGATTAAAACAGTGCCTGGGGCGGTGGTGGTGTTGGTGTTGAACAAAATGGACTTGCTTTCGGCACAACAATTTGCTATCCGGCAGGCTGAGTTTGCAGCGCTTTTGCCGGGTGCAACCTCGCTTGGCATTTCGGCACTGAACCCGAAAACGTTTGAGCCATTGTTACAGGCTTTGCTAGCCCGCATTCCGGAGGGAATGCCGTTTTACGATGAGGATCAGATTACGGATTTGTATGAACGCGAGATCGCGGCCGATTTGATCCGCGAGGCATGTTTGCTGAATTTGGATGATGAGATCCCCCATGCCATTGCCGTGCGGATTGATGAATACAAGGATCGCAGCGAGACGCAATCGTACATTGCGGCGACTTTGTTGTTGGAACGCGAATCACATAAGGGAATTGTGATTGGACGTGCAGGAGAGATGTTGAAGAAGATTGGCATGACCGCGCGAAAAGCAATTGAAGAGATGACGGGGCGTAAAATCTTTTTGGAATTGCGCGTTAAAGTGCACAAAAATTGGCGCAATGATGCCAATTTGTTGCGGCAATTGGGCTACAAATCAACTGAGAAGGATGATTGAAGATGATCTGGCTAGGAATTGCACTGGGGTTGGCAGTGGTGGATTGGCTGGCACTGTATTTTGGCTGGCTGCGATTGCATTGGGTGGCCAAGCCGGCAACCTTGCTGGCGTTGATCGTTGCAACGTATACGTTGAGTCACTGGCAGGGAGCAATGCTGTGGTTTGGACTGGGGCTGCTCTTTTCGCTGATTGGTGACATTGTGCTGCTTTGGCCAAAACGGTTTTTTGGCGGATTGGCGGCGTTTTTGTTTGCCCATGGGTTGTATGTGATTGGCTTTGACCCGTTGGTAGCATTACGGCTTCGTCCAGAGTTGGGCCTGATTTTGTTGGTCGTATTGCCGCCTGGGCTGATGGTGGGCAGGGTGCTTTTGCCGGCTTTGTGGGCATCGCCGAGCAATCGCAAATGGATTGTGCCTGTTTCAGTGTATTCGTTGGTAATTAGCTTGATGTTGACCTCAGCGCTGCTCAGTTTGGCGCGGGCTGATTGGCAGCGGGAGGCAGCCTGGTTGGTCAGTATTGGGGCAGTGTTGTTCTACACATCCGACTCGTTGCTGGCATATGACTGCTTTGTGCGGCGATTGGTGCACGGTCAGTTTTGGGTGATGGTGACCTATCACCTGGGGCAGGCCGGCATTGTGTTGGGGGCGTTATTGCAATATGGCTGGCTGAAATAAGGCTCAGGGTTTGGCAAGAGGACGGAAGCCTTCGCCCAATGCTTCGTGAGCAGTGCCAATGACCATGAAGGCTTTGGGATCGCAGTCTTTAACCAGCTCTTTTAGCTGAGCAATTTCAGCACGGGTGATGACGCAATAAATGACGGGACGTTCAGAGCCTGTGTATCCGCCACGTCCACTCAAGATGGTGACGCCGCGTTCCATTTCTTGCATGATGCGATGTGAGATGGAATCGGGGTTTTCGGTGACGATGATGGCCGTACGAAAGATATTGGAGCCTTCCGCAATCATTTCGGCGGCGATGCCGCTGACATAAATCACAACCAGACCGTAGAGCGCTTTGGGCCAACCAAAAGCTACGCCGCCCAAGAGCACGACCAGGGTGTCGGTGACAAGATAGGCCTGCGAGATCGAGATGCCCAGGCGATGGTTGAGGATGCGGCCGAGGATGTCGCTGCCGCCGCTCGTGCCTTGTCCGCGATAGACAATGCCCAACCCGATGCCGAGCAGCAGGCCGCCATAAAGTGTGTTCAGGACAATGTCGTCGGTGACGCCTTGTAAGGGTAGGTAGAACGCCAGGAAATCGGTCAGAAATGAGAATGCGCTGATGGCAACCGCTGTGCGCAGGGCAAATTTGACGCCGCCCAGGTAGCGCCAGCCGAGGATGAACATAGGAATATTGCCAATGAATACCATGAGGCCAATTTGCCAACCGGTGTAGGCGTTGATGACCTGAGCAGCGCCGCTGATGCCGCCGCTGACCAAGTTGGCTGGAATGAGGAATAGACGCATGGCCAGGGCCTGAATCAATGCACCTACCAATACCAGGCTATAATCTTTGATGCTGCGCCAGCGGATGAAGGAAAGAGGGTTCTTTTTCATGTTGTTGTCCTTACAAGTTACCAGGATGGGCGTTATTATAGCCATGTTTTCAACCGTGAGAAGGGGTGAAGTTCCTAATTTGATCCAAAAAATGTTACTTGCAAACAATTCGTAAGCCAAAACCCTTTGACAATCTGGGCGGGCAAGGCTAAAATGAAGGTGAATTATTTTCATCTTTTATTACGAGCGCTTTTGAGGTGCATTGTGAGCAAATGGGCCGGAAAATTTGTAATCGGTTTGACCGGAAATATTGGCACAGGCAAGAGTGTGGTGCGCAAGATGCTGGAGCATTTGGGCGCCTATGGCATTGACGCGGATGCGTTGGCGCACCGCGCCATTGCGAAGGGGGCGCCGGGCTATGCAGCTGTGTTGCGCACTTTTGGCCAATGGCTGTTAGGGCCAGATGAGCAAATTGATCGTGTCAAGTTGGGGCGGTTGGTCTTCAACGACCTTGAAGCGATGCATCAATTGGAAGCGATTACACATCCACTTGTTGAACAAGCGGTGGATTATATTGTGCAACATGCAACGCAGCCGGTGATCGCAATTGAGGCAATCAAGTTGTTGGAATCGAATTTGGGGAAGCAGTGTGATAGTATTTGGGTCACCTATGCTAGCCCCGAGCAGCAAGTGGCGCGCTTGACGCAGCAACGAAAAATGAGCGAGGCAGATGCACGCATGCGCATTCAGGTTCAGGGATCGCAAGATGCCAAATTGAATGCGGCGCATGTGGTGATTAAGAATGTGGGCTCATTTGAAGATACGTGGCGGCAGGTGAATGCTGCCTGGCAAAAGGTGATGCCGCAAGCAGCGCCAGAGCCCGAACCGGTTGTGGCGGTGGCAAAACCTGCTCAGCCCCAAAAGGCTGGTGCTGAACCGCCGACGATGCCGGTGGTGGAATTGAGTGTGGTGCGTGCCGGGCCACGCAATTCGAGCGAAATTGCCAGTTTGTTGAACCGTTTGACCAACCGAGCTGAGCCGTTGGAACGCGAAGATATTATGGCGGCGTTTGGAGAAAAGGCGTTTTTGCTTTTGCAGGCCGGGCAAAATATGGTGGGGGTGATTGGTTGGCAAGTGGAGAACCTGGTTTCACGCACGTTGGATATTGTGATTGATCCATCTGTCTCACCGACGCAAGCGTTGCCGGTGTTGATTAATGAAATGGAGCGCGCTTCAAAGGATTTGCAGTGTGAAGCATCGCTAGTGTTTGCACCGCCCGATCTGGCGCAGCACGATGCGCTGTGGCGTAGCCTGGGATATGAGCGGCGTTCGCCGCAGATGCTGGGAATTTTGGCGTGGCAAGAAGCGGCGCAGGAATCGATGTTGCCCGATTCGACGTTGTATTTCAAAAAGCTACGTCAGGACCGTATTTTGCGGCCCATTTAAACCCGGGTGGCACGGGGGTGTTTCCTCCGGCAGCCCTGACTTCTGATGAGAGTGAAACATTTGTTGTGCCTGACCTGCTGACCGAAGTCTCTTTCTTATTGCAGCGTCTCAATTGGATGAGCCTGCTAGACCTATTACTGGTCACGCTGGTTTTGTTTGGTGTGCTGATGCTGCTGCGGGATACGCAGGCGATGGTTTTGTTGCGAGGGGTGGTTTTGTTGGCCTTGTTCCTGATCGTTTTGACGCGATTGGTGAACTTGCCGGCTTTTTCCTGGTTGATTCGCACAACGCTGCCGGCGCTTTTGTTTGCGGTGCCGGTGATTTTTGCTCCGGAGATTCGGCGTGGATTGGAGCGGTTGGGGCGAGCGGGGTCAGCTTCGTTGTTTAGCCGTCAGGATGCAGCCTCGTTGAAGGCGCTGCGCGAGACGATCGGTGTTTTGGTCACTTCGGCGGTGCGACTTTCGGCCCGGCAACATGGCGCGTTGATCATCTTGCAGCGAAACGATAGCTTGCGAGAATATGTGCAAACGGGCATCTCGCTCCATGCGCGCATTACGCCGGAGCTGTTGCTGCAAATTTTTTACCCGAACACACCGCTGCATGATGGGGCAGTGATTATTGCGGACCATCGGGTGGTGGCGGCTTCGTGTGTCATGCCACTTTCGGCCAGTGGGGTATTGAACCGTTCAGCCGAGCGACGCATGGGCTTGCGACACCGCGCTGCTTTGGGCATTTCTGAGGCGAGCGATGCGATTGCAATAGTCGTCTCAGAAGAGACCGGCTCGATTTCAATTGCGCATGGTGGCCGCATCATTCGGCGTTTGGATGCAGAACGGTTGGAGAATATCTTGCTGGCTTTTTATCAGCCCGTGCAGACCACACCGCGATTTTGGGGCTGGCTGTCCCGCCCATTGGGTGGGCGTGGGTCTGCTTCTGAGGATCACCGATGAAACACTTTTTCAGTCAGTTGGGCAAGGTCATCCCAACGTTTTTGACAGCTGTTTTGCTGGCGGTTTTTGTTTGGGTTTCGGCAGTGATTGAAAAGGACCCGACTGAGGAACGCCCCTATCCTCAACCGGTGACGGTGGAAATTGTGGGCCAAGATCCGGGTCTGGTGATTGTCAGCTCGCCGCCGCGCACGGTCAACGTGGTGCTGAAGGCCCCTGTTTCAACCTGGGATGTTTTGAACAACACGCCTGGCAGTGTGCGGGCGTTCATTGACCTTTCGGCGTTGCAAGAGGGGACGCATGTGTTGCCAGTGCAAGTGCAAGTCTCTGCTGGGCCTGTGCAAATTGTGTCTTACACGCCAGCAACCGCGGAACTGGTTTTGGACCGATTGATGAGCCGCACCTTTGATGTGAGGGTGGTGCAACGCGGTCAGGTGGCAACGGGCTATCAGACCGGAACGCTGCAATTGGATCAGAAACAGGTGACGGTGACGGGCCCGGCAACCTTGGTGGAACGAGTCAATGAAGTGCGGGCGGTTTTGGATGTGACGCAGGCGCAACAAACGATTCAACGGACGCTTTCGCTGGTGGCCCTCGATAGTGGTGAGCAAGTGGTGAGTGGGGTGGTGGTGACACCCAACGAGGTGGTGGCGCACCTGGATGTAACACAGCGCTATGGATATCGCAATGTGGTGGTCAAGGTGGTGGTGACGGGGCAGGTGGCGGATGGCTATCGTTTGACGAATATTTCGGTTGTGCCGGCGGCAATTACCGTTTATTCTGCCGATCCGCAGGTGGTGAACAGCTTGCCGGGCTATGTGGAGACAACCGCATTGGATTTGAGCGGGGCAACGGATGATGTGGATGTGTTTCAGGCGCTGAACTTGCCGCCGGGGGTTTCGGTGGTCGGCGATCAGATGACGGTGTTGGTGCGGGTGAGCATTGCCAGCATCGAGAGCAGTTTGCCGCTCTCGGTGCCGGTGGAGGTGGTGGGGTTGATGCCGGGGTTGTCGGCGCGCACCTCGCCCGAGGTGATTACCATCATCGTAACGGGGCCGCTGCCCAAGCTGGATGGCCTGACAGCAGATGGCGTGCGGGCGGTGGTGGACGTGAGCGGCTTATCGGCTGGCAGTTATTCGTTGACGCCCCGAATTGAGCTGGCCATTCAAGATCTACGGGTGGAATCGTTCTTGCCGGAGCTGGTGGAGGTGGTGCTGACGGTGGCGCCAACACCAACTCGTACGCCAAGACCTTTCCCATAAGTGTTCATTTTCGGGTATAATCAAGTTTCCGCGGCGAGGCCGCGTTGGAAAGAGGATTCCCGATGAATAAACCAATGGTGGCCCTGGTTGGGCGGCCGAATGTAGGCAAAAGTACGCTGTTCAATCGCCTGGCGGGCGAGCCGCTGGCAATTGTGGATGATACCCCCGGCACGACGCGCGATCGGCTATTGGCCGAGGCGGAATGGAATGGGGTGGTGTTTGATGTTGTGGATACGGGTGGCATTGATCCATCGAGCCTGAGTAGTGGACGCGCTCCGCTTTCGATTGGCTCAGCAGAGTTCGTTGAACAAATCCGCACGCAGGCACAAATTGCAATTCAAGAAGCGGATGTGATCTTGTTCCTGGTGGATGCGGTCAGTGGCTTGACGCCCGCTGATCGTGAGGTGGCACAAATTTTACGGCGCAGTCAGAAGATGGTGGAGGGCAAGCCCTATCCGCCGGTTTTGTTGGTGGTGAATAAGGCCGATAGTGCCGGGTTGCGTTCGATGGCCAATGATTTCTATGAGCTTGGTATGGGCGATCCGTATCCAATTTCGGCTGTGCATGGTACGGGCACGGGCGATTTGTTGGATGCGTTGGTGGCAGCTTTTCCACACCTGGAAAGTGTCGAGGACGATTCGGTTAAACTCGCCATTGTGGGAAAGCCGAACGTGGGCAAATCGAGCTTGTTGAATCGGTTGGTGGGGGAAGAACGGGTGATTGTGAGCAATATCCCCGGCACAACTCGCGATGCGATTGATACGAAGTTCGTGTATGATGGCTTGCCGGTGACGTTGATTGATACGGCGGGCATTCGCCGGCGCGGTAAGGTGGAACGCGGGGTTGAAAAATATAGCGTGCTGCGTTCGATGCGGGCGATTGAACGCTGTGATGTGGCTTTGTTGGTGGTGGATGCGACAAGTGGTTTGACGGCGCAGGATGCGCATATCGCTGGTTTTATTTTGGATGCCTGGAAAAGCACCGTGGTGATTGTCAATAAATGGGACGCGGTGGAAAACGGGCCGGAGGCGATGGAGCAATTTACCCAACATGTGCGACAGACGTTGAATTTTGTGGACTATGTGCCGGTGTTGTTCATTTCGGCCAAGACGGGGCTGCGCGTGGAACAGGTGATGCCCTTGGCTTTGCGGGTGCAGGAGGAGCGACTGGCACGCATTCCGACCGGAGCTTTGAACCGTGTGTTGCAACGCGCCCAGGATTTGCATGTCCCGACCGGGCGGACGGGGCGCAGTTTGCGCATGTATTATGGCACGCAGGTGCGCAGCGACCCGCCGACCTTCATGATCTATGTCAACGATCCTCGCCTGGCCCATTTTTCATATTTGCGCTTTTTGGAAAATCAGCTACGGGCGGAATATCCGTTTACGGGGACGCCGATTCGAATCGTACTCAAGCCGCGCAGCGATTCTTAAGATTGCCCTTGACGGTTGGTCAGTTCGGGCATATAATACGCAAACAATTGATGCGGGGTAGAGCAGAGGTAGCTCGTCGGGCTCATAACCCGGAGGTCAGTGGTTCGAATCCACTCCCCGCTACTAAAGTCAAACCAGAGTCCGTCGGGCTCTGGTTTTTCGTTAGCCTGGCGCACAGCGGTAGACATTTTTCCAAAAATGGAGGAATTTCTTATGAACCGCAGTTCGCCGGGTACGTCAAAATCCAAAGTTTCACTTTCCTTAGCCAAAGCCATCGATGGCTTCCTTAAATTCAAAACAGCAGAGGGATTAAGCCAACGCACAATTACCTCCTATGAGTTCACTCTTGGTCATTGGTTGAAATACATCGGAGATCGAGAGGTATCGGAAATTCAATCTTCCGACTTGACCGGATACATGGCCTGGTTGAGAACCGAATATAAACCGAGGCGTTGGAACGGAAGCTCCGAGCCGCTGTCCGCCAAATCCATCCGAAATGTGTGGGTAACGTTTCGATCCTTTTTCGGATGGCTGCAGGTGGAGTTCAAGTTCCCTAATCCCGCTAAAGAAATCACTGCCCCGAAGTTTCAAAAACATCCTGTTGAAACATTTTCCAAAGAAGACGTTGAAAAAATCCTCAAGG
>Ga0208695_1002051_pt1 | contig 15483 bp, 13 predicted proteins | sample AD_UKC111_MetaG_FD_184449 | JGI IMG/M metagenome (GOLD analysis project Ga0208695, IMG submission 184449) | Active sludge microbial communities of municipal wastewater-treating anaerobic digesters from Hong Kong - AD_UKC111_MetaG (SPAdes)... | ecosystem: Engineered > Bioreactor > Anaerobic >... | reverse complement strand
GTCTTATTTCTTCAATAGGGTTTTCTTTATTTTCAAAAATTATGCTGTTCTCTTTATCAATGCTATAATTTAATTTGATATAATTTTTAAGCCCTTTGAAGCCGTCTTTTTTGCCTTCAAACCATTGGAATACTGTATTAGCAAAGGTGTTATCCTCTTTATGAAATAAGAAAATGAATTTGATATTTTTATGAGGTGAAAGCTCATAAGGACCTCCAACACCTAAGCCATAATGAGGCATAATGTTGGTATGGTTTTGACCAAACTGCATTAAATTACTATTCTCTGTAGTTTGTTTTATTTTGTCTGTATCTATTGTAATAAAACCATTTGGGATAATAGGTACAACTGCTTTGAACTCTGCTGTATTTATGTACTTATCGTAAAATGCTGATACCTCTAAAAAATAAGCACTGTATTTATTGCTTGGTTTTTCAGGTGTGGTTTGAAGCCCTAAGAATTTAGACAAAAAGAAATTGATTTTAGGAAATTGTTTATCTAAATGATACCCTGCTTCCTCTGGTAAATTGTCTTTGTAATAGATACGCTTATTGTATAGGAATGAAGAAAATATTTCTTCATCGCAATGTATTTGCTCTCTACTTTGCTTACATACTCTTGACTTGCCATCGTAAGAAATAACTAATTCAGGTAGTTTGGTGGCTCTTGCTATTTGTACTTTGATAGTGTACACTGTATAAGTATCAAAGTCTTTATTTATTTTTTTGGCATCCAAAAACCATAATGAAATATCACTAATGAAGTTTGTTTTTATGGCATCAGCAATAGTATAGAAGTGGTTATATAATTGGTGTGTATAGTATAGCTTGGCAAATCTTCTACTTTTATCTAAATCTACTGCAATGGGTTTTGATATAGTTTCGTCTGCTATGAAGTTGGTATAGGCATACTCAATATTTTCTAATTCTTCTTTATTAAAGAGGTCTTCAATATTGACTGGTAAGCTACTGACTTTAACAGGGTAAAAGCCATCGGCTTTTGCCAATTGAAAAGAACACTCTACTGTTTGTACTGGGTGTGAAAAATTTAGGATATTTAATATTAAGTTTTGTTCTGCCATATACAATAAATTAGGGCTTTTTGATAATTTTTAGTAAGTTCTTTAACTGCATCATTTGCCAAAGGTTCGCCATCAATAACATTATACATTTGGTCGGCAAGCCATAGGGTCATTAACTCATCTTCATCAGTCTTTAATATTTTGGCTAAAGTGGGTACACTCTCTTTTCTTAATACTCTTTCGCCTCGTTCTATTTTACTGAGGTGTGGTGTATCTATATCAATAAAAGGTGCTACCTGCCTTAATAGCAAATTATTAGCTTCTCTTAATTGCCGAACTTTAGAACCGAATTGATTAAACATTTTGATTTGCTTTTTTTAACTTGTCAAATTTAGGCAAATGTAAGCAATAAAAAGCAAATCAAAGTAATGAAGTGCAAAACTTTGAGTAGTCTAAGTAGTCTAAGTAAAAAGTAAGGGGTTATTATTGGGTGGACTTGTACTGTCCTTTTGAGGGCTTGGATATTTTGCCGTCTTTTTGAAGTTTTTCAAGGCAGTTGAACAAAGTAGCTCTTGAAATTATTTTGCCTGTAACAAAATGCTCTGTAAGGTCTTTCAAATAGCAACCACCTATTTGTGATTTAGATTTCTCGTCAATGTATTCTAAAATAGCATCTGCATTGGTGCTGTCCTCTCTGCCGTCTGTTTCTTTGAGTAAAACGGTTTCAGGTAATTGAATGCCCTCTACTGCATATTGATAGCTGTTTATATCAAAGGTCATTACATTTTCGCTATCTTCTTGCTTGTAACGAAATGCAACATCTTTGATATAACGCTTACCCTCTGGGCTTTTGCCTACGCCTATCATAAAATCGGCTTCCTGTGCTAACATACGACTACCTGCCAAACTATCTATTGTAATGGGTCTGCCAATTTGTTTGGGTGTATGGTGTATGATAATGAGGGTAATTTTTAACCTATTGCATAATTCTCGTAGCCTTAGAGCCACTTTTTTAGCTAATCCACTATCTTCTATACCACCTTCGTAAAGTCGGCTTAAACTGTCTATAATTACGAAATTTGCACCATTTTTTTTGATTAATGTTTCTAATAATAGCCATTCTTCTTCACTTGAAATTTGACGAGGAACAGTATCATCATTTGCTGAATAATTATCTAACCAATTATCATTACCAATATGCTCTATAAGGTATTGTGTTTGTTTGGCGTTTCGTTGGCTTCTTGGTTTCCAATACTCCTCTAAGGATAGAAAAAACACTTTGTAATCACCTTTGGTAATGGATTGACCCATAAACTCTGTAAGCCCTGCCACCAATGCCATAGCCAAGTTTTCGCAAATGGTAGTTTTACCACTTTTGGAAGGTCCAAAAATAAAACCAAAGGAATTTTCCTTAATGCCACTCCAAATAAAAGGTGTATCAGGTTCGGTATTGGCTCTGTGAATGAGTTGTTTTAGTGGAACTGCACCTGTTTTTGAAAAATCTTTGATTGGTACTACTGGCGTAGATTGCTTGGAAAATTTACCGTGTTCTGCTGTATGGCTATGGTAGGCACTTTTGATTGTTTGGCTTACTTCTGCATCGTTGTAATTGTAATGTGAATTTATGTACTGAGTTGCTGACAATTCGGATAAGCCATTACGATTGCAATTATTGGCTAATAGATTTACATAATTGTTTCTATTGCCCTCTACATAAGCCATTTTGTTATTGGTAAGCTCTACACATTTTTGAAAAATACTTAGGTCGTCTGTACCTTGTGTAAACTGTGGCACTGGTGCAATAGTTGTTTGCTTTACTTCTTCGTGCTGTACTAAGTATTTTTGGGCTTCGTAATTGATTACAATATTACTATCGCAACTGAAAAAACATAGTCGGTTTATATCCTTGCCTGACTTATCAATTTCTACACCTGTTGCCTTTTCGTAAATTGCTTTTAGTTGGTTGAATGCTTGTAAATGCTCTGTAGGATTGGAACTTATTTTGATAATGATTTTTAAGCCAACACCTGAAGGACTAATGAAACAAGCAAATGTAAATGGTACTTCTGCAATTTTTTGTTTGTAGTTTTTGATTTCATCTTTAGGCAATTTGTCTATATCCAAAATGATATATCCTGAATAGTCTTTTAGGTTTTCGGCTTTTCTGCCACCCTCATAAGTGCCTGAAATAATGAATGAAGGAATTTTCTTTTTGAGTTCTGCATATACATCAGCTTTGCCCTCTTGGTATGCTTTGGTAGCTGGGTCAACTAAATGCCTGTAAGTACCATTATTGATTTTGAATAATACTTGTAATACTGGATTTTGCTCAAATGCTGTGGTGTCCATTACCGTTTTGTATAATGACACTAAAGGATAATCTTTTATTTCTCTAGACATTTTTCTACTGCTTTTTAATTTGTTAAAAAATCAAAGTGTTTAAGGTTGCTTATTTCTTAAATGCTTTGTTGTAATGCTTTTTCAATAGTTCCTCTACATCGTTCATACGATAGTAAATTTTGCTACCTACTTGTGAGAAAGAAATCATCCCTGTATCTCGGTAATGCTGTGCAGTTCGTTTTGAGATTTTGAGTAATTGAATGAACTCTTGATTGTCTAACCAAATTTCTTTTGGTTCTTTTTCCTTAGCTGTTAGTTTGGTTTGGATTTCGTCCATTTTCTTAACTAATTCTTGGAATGCTTCTGATTGGATTGTTATTACTTCCATTGCTTAAAATATTTAATGTTATTGCATAATTGCAATGCAAAAATGAGAATGGAAGTGCAGTAAAAGAGGTGGCATAGGGTGATACCACCCTAAGCAAAACCCTTGACTATAAAGGGTTTAAGAGGATTAAAATTTGTTGAATTTCTTCTTATCGGTAAACCAATTAGCTATAATTCCGTACCAAAATGCTTGTGCATCTGGGTCAGGTTCGTTGAAATATTCAGCTAATTTTTTGATACTAATTCCTTTTTCTGTAGATTTTTTAGTAGCAAAATTTTGAGAAATAAAATTGTATAGTTCTGTCTTAGTTTTTGTTTCTATACCAATGTCGTTATGCTCTGAAAGTATCTTAAATAGGAAAGCAATTTGAGGAACAGTAAGCCCTGTTTTGAGTGGATTGGTTTTTGGTTCGGTTATCTTAGAAAAATCAATACTTAAATTGGCATTGACAAAAGATTTTAGACCTATTAAAGCATCTTGTAATAATCTTGGAATGGATTGTAGGTAAGCTATATTTTCTATATCAATATCGTATTTTAGGAAGTCCAATTTTTGAAGCTCCTTATTGATAACTACTAATTTTTTACTGGCTATGGTTGGTACTTCTACTGCTTCTGTAATTTCTTGGAAAGTATCGTTAAATATAGGTTCTAATAACTCTGCATCTAATAAATTGGTATAGTTAGTATTTTCAAACTTGATTTTATAGTGTTGTAAAAAGTATAAGTTTTCTAATGCTTGTAAGTCTTCTAATAATATTTTTTTTCTTTTGGCTACCTCCTTACTGGTGGTGTCGGTTTCAAAGTATTTAGCGTAGGTTTCTAAGGTGTATAAAATCCATTCTAAGGTAGTTTCTTTCTTGTTTTTTGGTTGGTTGATATATGCAGTAACCTTGAAGTGATTAAGCCCTACAGTGTCTTTAATATGGCTTTCTGTGGGTTGTGGTTTCTTTAGGATTGTGCTGTAAATACCTGCTTCATCAAATACATTTCCTGTAACATATTTTTCAAACAATTCTTTTACTTCTAAATGCAAACGAATAAGTGTAATACCTAAAAAGTGAAGTATAAAAGCATTGTTGGGGTCTTGGTTGTGGTTTCCATATTTGGAAACTTGTATTTTTTGCTGTTCGGTTCTTTGGATAAGCGAATTAATGCCTTTGATAGCCACTATAAACACATTCTTTTTTTCACTCTCACTAATTTTTAAGTATGAGAATTTATAGAGGTTGTTTATTAGTCGTGTGGCTTCGTTCTTGATTAGATAATAGTAAAATGTAGCTTTGTTGTTTGTAGGTTCATCTGTAATAACTTCAATTAGTGGATATAAAATTTCATCTACAACTCCGTTAAATTGCACTTGGTCGTCTGCTAATTCAAATAGGTAATCTTCTTCGTTTAATGTGCTTTTATAATCAATTAGGGCTTTATTTATAGCATTATCAAAGTCTATTGAAGATTGAGCAGGGTTTTTGAAATTAGGCGTTAATTTTGCTCTAAAACGATTGTCGTCCTTGTTGTTGTCAAGCCAAGGCCGTAAATCGTAAAATAAAATACTTTGATATATGCTTAAATCTAATTTCATTTACTAAAAATCAAAATGCAAATTTACCATTATATCCATACTTTTTAGACTATTTAGAATTTAGACTACTTATTTAATATACTGGTCAACGGCTTTGTCTAATTCTTCACTAATGATTTTTGCATAAATTTGTGTAGTACCAATGTCGGTATGATCCATTAACTTACTGACGTGTTCAATTCTCATTCCATTGTTTAGAGCTGTAGTAGCAAAAGTATGACGGCTAATGTGAAAACTTACATTGAATGGAATACCTAACTCTTTACCAATGTTTCTTAAATGAAAATTTGCAATGTGTCCATTTCTTTCTGTTTCGGTATATTTATAATTTACATCTGCTAAATACCTTTCTCTATCTTTAATCATATTGAAAACAAAATCATCTGGCTTGGTTAGTGGTGTTCTGTATTTCTTCAAAATATTCAAAGCTGTTTCGCCTAATTTGAAACTATGCTGTCTGCCTGTTTTACGAATGGTTTTATTTATCTTCTTATTTTCTTCGTCAAAATGTTTCCATTGAAGCTCCATAACATCGCCAAATCTTAAACCACCACCAAATACAGAGAATACAAACATATCTCTACTTAGTTCAGCTTTGCCCTCAGAAGTAATTTTAAGGTCTTGGAAACGCTGTAACTGGTCTGCATTTAGGTATATTCTTTTGCCCTTATCTTTTCGTAATTTGATACTTAAAAATGGGTACACATTAGCAGGTATTATTTCTTCTCGGATTGCCTCTTTGAACATTATAGCCAAAATCATAATAGAATATCTTACAGAGGTATTGCCATTGTTTAGAGTTGTACTACAATAATTGACATAATCTTTGAGCATTGTTACTGTAATATCATCAAAATACAATTCTTTAGTACCTGCAAATTTTTCAAACTTCTCTGTGTACCTTTTGTAATTCATATAGGTTCTTAAAGCCAATGTACTTTTGATTTTTTCGCAACGGTCATAAGCATAAGTAAAAAAATTAGTGCTGTCTTTTCCTTTGATAGCTTCTTTTAACTTCTTGGCTGATACAGATTTTTTCTTTCTTTCAAGGTCTGCTACTTGCCCTTCTGCATCGGCTACCTGTTGAGATAGAAAAGCATTAATCCTGGCACTATTGGGGTGGTTCTTTTTTACTTTCTGTTTAGCTTCATCCCATTCGTTTGGTAATAGCTTTACACTGGTAGTAATGAATTTAGTTTTACGGTCTTTGATAACTCGTAAATACAAAGGACTATGCCCTGCCTTGTCTGTTTGGTGCTGTCTTAAAATTAGTTTTACGCTTGCCATATCTTGAAACTTTAATAGTTAATCATTGTAGCATCTTCGCAAATTTCGCCTTGAATTATTGGGCTATGCAAATGGAAGAATTACGATACAAAGGTACAACAATTAGTACAACAAATCAATATTTTGTGTGCTTTTATTTGCTTTATTTTGCAGTAGATATTTTCATAAATCCTTTATTAATAGGCATTTCAAAGAATTTAATTACACAAGGTTTGTTATTTACGCTAACATCGGTTTGGCAAAAGCAGGGCTGACGGAAGCAATTGAACATTTGTAATTCTATTGGGCATTAGTGCAAATGTTGGGCTGACGTTTTTCAAATGCCCCACCATCGCCAATACGTAAACCGTCAGACTGTGAAAAAACCTCAAAAAGTTTTTGTGATATGGAATAAATTTCATATATATGCAAGATGAAATTTATACAAGGAAACAGTCGCCAACAAATCCAAATGCTGAGTTTGGATGATTTTATTTCTCCGGAAAATCCTGTTCGTTTTATTGATGCTTTTGTCCATAAATTGGAGCTAGAGAAATTGTGTGCCAGAGCAATTTTTTGTCAAAAAATTGCTGCATAAAAATTGATACTTTCTAATGTACTACAATTGCTTTATCAACCTTTTTTTTTGTACCTTTTTTCTTATAATTGTGGTTTTTTCACAGTCTGCCGTTACCTGTGATTTTTGGGAGACACCACACTGAAAAATAAAAGTTTCGTTATAATGAAACTTTTATTACCTTTGCATTGTTAAGACAAAGAACTATATGGACAGCATATTTGAAATCGTTTTATTGGCAGAAGCATTTGAATTTTTACAACAACTTGACCCAAAACATTCTAACAAAATACTTTTCAATATAAGAAAAGCTCAACAAAGAAACAATCCTGAACTATTCAAAAAATTAACAGACGAAATTTGGGAATTTAGGACTTTGTATCAAGGGCTTCAATATAGAATGCTTGCATTTTGGGACAAAACAGACAATTCAAACACATTGGTGATTTCGACCCACGGTTTTATTAAAAAACAGAGTAAAGTGCCAGACAGCGAAATTTCAAAAGCAGAAGCTCAAAGAAAAAAATATTTTCAAGACAAATTAAAAAAGTAGAAAATGAAGACATACACATTAGACGAAGTAACAGATAAAATAATTGGTAAAAAAGGAACACCAAACAGAGACAAATTTGAATATGAACTTCAAATGGACTTAATTGGTAAAGCCATTAAAGAAAGCCGACAAGAACGAAAATTGACACAAGAACAATTAGGTGAATTAGTCGGTGTTCAGAAAGCACAAATTTCAAGACTTGAAAATAATGCAAGTAATGTAACAATGGACACTTTAATGAAAGTTTTCACAGCATTGAAGGCAAAAGTGAAACTACAAATTGAATTGCCAAATGCAAAATTTAATGTAGCAAGATAAAACCACAGCTAACATCGGTTTGGCAAAAGCAGGGCTGACGGAAGTAATTAAACAGTTGTAATTCTATCAACATTTGTGCTTAATTTCGGCTGACGTCCCGATGCTTCGGGATTCAAAAGCACTGACTTCGCCAAGTCGTAAACCGTTAGACTGTGAAAAAACATAAAAAAGTTTTTGTGATATGGAATAAATTTCATATATATGCAAGATGAAATTTATACAAGGAAACAGTCTGCAATAGATCCAAATGCTGAGTTTGGATGATTTTATTTCTCCGGAAAATCCTGTTCGTTTTATTGATGCTTTTGTCCATAAATTGTAGCTAGAGAAATTGGTCTCCCAATTACAAAAAGGTATATTTTCATCTTTTTTTACCCTTTTATAGTCGATTTTTAAGCCAAAATAGCCAAACCTATTTTTTGACAACAAAAATTGCTGCATAAAAAATGATTCTTTCTAATGTTCTATATTTGCTTTATCAACTTTTTTTTTGTACCTTGTTTCTTATAATTGTGGTTTTTTCACAGTCTGCCGTTGTGCGTCAGCTTAGAACGACAGCGTACAAAACAAACAGACAGAAAACAGAAAATATGAAATTTATTTATTACAACTTACTTTTTATACTTGTAACACTTTCAAGTTGTTCAAATGCTAAACAACCAAACGACCCTATTCCAGAATACGAAACTTTTAAAATTCAATCTAAACAAATTGGAGAAGAAAGAGTAATCAACGTTTGGACACCAGAAAATTATAAAGAAAGTAAAGAATCTTTGCCAGTAATGTATATGGCAGACGGTGGAATAAAAGAGGACTTTCCACACATTGCAAATACTTTGGCTAAACTGATAAAAGAAAATAAAATAAAACCTCTAATACTTGTAGGAATTGAAAACACACAAAGAAGAAGAGATTTAACAGGATTTACAGAAGTAGCGAAAGACAAAGAAATTGCACCAGTTGTTGGTGGTTCAGAAAAATTTAGGGCCTTTATCAAAGAAGAACTTTTTCCAGAAATAAACAAACGATACAGAACAACGACTGAAAAAAGTATAATTGGAGAATCTGCATCAGGACTTTTTGTAATGGAAACATTTTTCTTGACACCTGAAATGTTTGACAATTATATCGCTTTTGACCCTTCCCTTTGGTGGAACAATCATTATTTGGTAAGGACAGCAAAAGAACATTTAGCGAAATTTCCATCTACTGAAAAACGAATTTGGTTTGCAGGTTCAAACGCAGAAGATGTTTCGCCTTTTACAAAAGAATTAGCTGAAATTTTGAAGGCAGAAAATCTAACAAATATTAAATGGAAATTTTCAGACGAGCCAAAAGAAAAACACACGACAATTTTTAGAGCAACAAAAGAAAAAGCAATTATTTGGACATTAAACAAAACAGAATAAAAAAAGCCGAACGCACAACATCGGTTTGGCAATATGGCGGTTGAAGTGCTTCTATGAAACATTTGCACAAGGTTCAACATCAGTAATTCTATTGAGCTTTAGTGCTAAAAATCCGCCACATCGCCAAGCCGAAAACCGTTAGCAGAGATTTTAAGAGCGACCGAGAATGACAAATCATAATAACCAAATACAAAGAATAAAAGAGAAACTTCTTGAAGCAAAAAACGCTGATAAGAACTTTAAAGTATTTGGTGCTGACAGACATAAGTATATTATAAACAAGCCGACAACAGTAAATTCGGTAGTTGAATTTGAAACAAAATATTCTATTAAACTTCCTGATTGTTATAAATCATTTATACTTGAATTAGGAAATGGTGGTCAAGGTTGGCAAAATTCAGCAGCAGGACCATTTTTCGGTATTTACCCATTTGGAGAAAATGTCAAGGAATTGATTTACGAAAATACAGAGCAGTACCTAAAAAATGAATGCGTCATTATTCCCAAAATGACGGATAGCTTTTGGAAAAACCTCACCAAAAATATTGAAGAAAATGACGAAATTTCAGATGAAGATTACGAAATAGAATTAGGTAAATTATGGGGTGGAATTTTGCCAATAGGCTCACAAGGTTGTACATATCTTCACGGCATTGTTCTAAACGGACAATATAAAGGAAAGGTTGTAAACTTGGATATGGACAGACAAAAACCAAACTTTACCTACGAAACGAATTTTTTAGATTGGTACGAAAGATGGTTAGATGAAGTAATTTCAGGGGAGTTAATCAAAGATACACCGAGTTGGTTTGGTTATAATAAAGGTGGAGCAGAAGATAAATTATTGGCTTCACTTATTGATTCAGTAAATATTGAAGAGAAAACAGACAACTTAGATGGATTACTAAATAAAAATAAACTTAAAAACGATACTTTACTTCAAATAGAGAATTTAATTAACAGTGAATTTGAACCCCAGAAAACATTAATCCAAATACTTTGCAAATCGAACTATGAAAGAGCAAAGCCATATTTAATTGAATTAGTGAAGACTGACTTGTGTTCAACTTTTCAATTTGTATTTTGGTATGCAAAAGCAAAAAGTTTTGAATGGATTAATATCATTAAAGAAAATATAGAAAGGATTAATGATGAAGAAACATTTAGATTTTGTACTTATATCCTAAGAGAAACTGACACTGATTATGGCAAACTCATTGATCCTTTTACAAAAAATAGTAATGAAAATATAAGAGTTCAAGCATTTTATACCTTAGGACAGTTAAAAAACAAAAAAGACTATTTAAACTGCTTCATTCAAGGGCTTCAAGACAATTCAAACCGAGTAGTACATTCAACATTACAAGCACTTGCGAACGTAAAAGACAAAAGACTTTTAGAATATTATAGACAAATTGCGGAAAATTTTCCAGTTGAGCAAGACTACATTTTGGTAAATCTTAATCATAGGCTTGCGGAATACGGACTGACAAATCAGACAATTCTAAAAAAGGATACAGACACTTTCATAAATCCAACTAACAATAATTCAAAAAAGAAATGGTACGAAATATGGAAATAAAAACCTCTGCTAACATCGTATTGGCAATAGTGGGGCTGACAGTTATAAACTCAACATTTGTAATTCTATTGGGCTTTTGTGCAAATGTTGGGCTGATGTTTTTCAAATGCCCCACCATCGCCAATACGAAAACCGTTAGCGGTAAGTTTGAAAGAATTAATACGATAGACAAATGGCAATAAAATATTTTCTAGGTAAACTCGGACTTGACAATTCTTCAGAACAAGCAAAGAGTTTAAGAGGCATAGTTCTTTCAAGTAAATCGGACAACGAATTAGTGCAAGATTTTAAAGACTTTATTTTAGCACAAACAGAATTACAAGTTGATACAATAGAAATAATAAATAAGTCACTTATGACCCAAATTGGTTCAGAATATTTAGGGCTTGGAGGAAGTAATTATCTCTTGAAGTCAAATTTATATGAAGAATTTGTTGCAAAATTTCCAAGTGCATTTGGTTTAAAGTTTTATTATGCTGACTGTAGCTGTGTTTTAGCTGGAAACAAGACTATAGATGAAATTTATCCACTACTAAAAGAAGGTATGCTGGCAGACAAAGAAAATATTTATTATCCTTCAACTGACTTATTTGACATAATTGGTGACAGTAAATACAATTTTGACTTTGATATACTACTGTTAGACAAATACTATCAACCCTGTGATAAAATTAGTTTTGATGAATACATTAGTGATTTTAAAGAAAAATATACGAGTGACGATAAACAAAATATTTTAGAAAATATTATTTGGAAAGGTGAAAAAACCTACCACTAACAAGGGTTTTGCGTTAGGCGGGCTGAAGTGCAAAATTCAACAGTAGCTTTTCAATTGAACTTTAGTAATAATATCAGCTTTTGTTCTTCGATTTCCCGCCCGAACGCAAAGCCCGAAAACGTCAGACTGTGAAAAAACCTCAAAAAGTTTTTGTGATATGGAATAAATTTCATATATATGCAAGGAAACAGTCGCCAACAAATCCAAATGATGAGTTTGGATGATTTTATTTCTCCTGAAAATCCTGTTCGTTTTATTGATGCTTTTGTACATAAAATGGAGCTAGAGAAATTGGATGCCAGAGAAAATTTTTTGTCAACAAAAAATTGCTGCCAAAAAAATGATTCTTTCTAATGTTCTATATTTGCTTTATCAACCTTTTTTTGAACCTTTTTTCTTATAATTGTGGTTTTTTCACAGTCTGCCGTTGTATTCGGCGATAACAACTATTCTTATCTGCATTGAGATTGAACACCGACGATAGTCGATCATAATTGACTGATTTTTCATTGCACAATCCTTCTATCATCAAACAAATCAACTTAACTCTCGCCAAATTGATTTTACCTTTAAAATGGTCTAATAAAACATCAATTAAAGACATATATTTAAAATCTTGACTGGTAATCTTCATTAGAAAAATTATGTGGTAATAATTCTCTAAGATAATGATTATAAGTCATTTATTATAATAATTATATATATATATTGTTGGTTTTCAATATTTTGCTTTTTGTCGTGTAGTGTAATCCAGCCTATTAAAAAAGAATAGTGTATAAATCAAAGCCATTCCTAAACGATTATTTAACATAAGATTAATTATGGGAAGAAAGAGATAATTTTGAATCTACAATTTTAATTTACTCAACCTTCAAATGAATCATTTAGATAAAATTTGTATTAACTTTTCAAATTATTTCTAATAAGCAATTAATGGTTGAGTTATCTCATATCCAAACTTGTTTGCATCTATGTTTTCGCCTTTTTTATAAAATTTTAAGTAAATATCAAAAGTAACTTTACCTTCCTGGTCTGCCTTAAAATTGGTATGCCAATAATTGTTCATGGCATATATAAATATTGTTGAAGAGGAATTTGCAGTTTTCTTCCATTCCTTAAATCCTCTATTGTTCTTTATTTCATTCACCATTTCCCCAATTTCAAAGAGGCTTGCATGAGGACTACACATTACAACACCATTCTGTTCATTGCCAATCTCAATCCAGCGTTGAACATTAAAAAAATCTTTGTTCGCTCCAGCTATTTGCCCTTCTTCTGGTGTAATATATGTGTTATCAACTCCTATTTTTACTTTTGCATTCGGGATTGAAAAAGGAAAAGCTATATGTGCGGATTCCTTCTCTCTATTGGTTTTTTTATCTATAGTTGTCGAAATTTTTAAATAATCCAAATTGTTGTATTGTGTAATTGTACATACCACACCATTGGTACCAATTAGCTCCGATTTTACTTTTTGACTATATATCAGATTGTTAGAAAAAGGAGGTTCAATGATTGGAGCATTTGGTAATGAAAATTGGTTCGGATCTAATCCTGCAATATATAATGGTTGATTTAGATTATTGTATTTCGTGGGTTCTACCCATTGCAAACCATTAATAATTAATGATTTAATACCTCCATATATTGAATCTATTTCAAAATTAATTTTATTTGGTTTATTTTCTTTATAAACAATTTTTGGGATGAAATGGTAAGTTTTCTTGCCATTCATAGGAATATTTTGAGCAATAAAGGAGTAAGAACCATTGTTATTATTGAACAACTCAATAGAATTTCCATCTTGATCTTTAAGGCTGTAATTAGCTAGATTTTTGGAGCTTTCGAAATGAACAATGTCTGTTCTATTCCAATTCAAAGTATTATAAACTGTTATTTGATTTTCTTTATGCAACAATTCCTCTATTTGGTTGTCAATTTTATCAATATAAATCAATGCCGAATCTAAGAAATTTTTTTTATAAAGCCATTGTTTAACTACCATTGGGTTATCTGGTTCCGAAATACTATTAAATGCTCCCCAAGTATGTTCATGAAACATCACTATTGCCCGTTTTGCCCGATTTAGGTCATTATCATTTATTTTTATATGGTTTTGAATTGCAATATTCTCTAGTTGTAACAATTTTTCGCTTTTCTCTCTAGTTAAAGTTTCTTCATAGGCTGTGGAGTATGCTCCATCTTCCCAATATGGCGTAAAATCTCCCTTTATGCTTGGAATTTGTTTACCATATTTTTCTTCAAACCGCAAAAACATATCAGTTGCATTGGCTAATATAAGCTTAGGAGAAATATATTTTTCATTCCATTCCGCAACGAAGTCACTAATTGTGCTATCGGTAGGTGCATTATCTGAAACAATGTTGTAGCGCCAATGTACCATATCATAGGGATATTGCAAAGAATCAAGTTCGAACAGATAATTTGCAATTTTTTCTGGTCCCTCGGTTCTTATATGCCCCTGCCCTACTCCATGCCAAGATGAATAACCTTTTCCACAAGTCCAGAATAAAATGCTATCTTTTCCTGATGATGAAAGCCACCAAAACGCTTTATTTCCTTGTTGTTCTAAAGTTGTTCCGATACGATCTCCATGTCCTTGCATATTTTCGATGTAATTTGGTCCATTTGAAAAATATCGAATATTGTGTTTTGCAAATGCAGGAATCATACTCCAACTCATTCCTGGCACATCACTCATCATCGCTGTTTGGATGGGAATATGATATTTTTCTCGTAGTTTTGATGAATAATCACAAATCCAATTCATTTCTTCGGGTGTACTCAATCCGGTAAGGATATTGGCATAAGTTGCCGAAATTACTATTTTACCATTTCTAACTGCATCTAAAAATTCATTTTTCGAATCTTCAGAAGCTATATTCATAAAATTTTCAACTGCCCAAGAACTTTCAATATTCCAAACAAACTGACTATTTTTTGGATAGTTTTTTGTTTTTTTAATCAGTGATAATGCTTTGTAAATATTATCGTTATGTATTTGTATAACCTTTTCCTGATAATCTGAATATCCGATATCGGTATGCGAATGATGAACTAAATTAATTTCACTAAAGTGTATGGGTTTGATTTCTAAGCTTAATCTTTCATTTATATAGTTTGGAATATTAGCAATAATAATAACAGTTTTTCTATTCGAAACCCTTTTTACTTTTTCTTCCAATGTATTAAATCCATAATTTATTTCTCGAATAACAGGCTGACCATCAATCATTAATTCTATTGAAGTTGGTGCTCCAAAATGTAACACATTAATATTTATAGGTTGAAATGTAGAGTCTGATTTATAAATAAAAGGCATCGAAGATACTTCAATTTTTTCTTTGAAAGAATAAGTAAAAGTCATGTACCAATCATTGCTGTTTTGATTTTTCCCTACTATTTTTATGGATAAAGGTTTTCCTTTTTGGTATTGATTTGTAGGTATTCTCAGATAACACATTCCATGTGCATCATTATTTGCATCTCTTTTTTGAAGCTCAAATACGAGTTTTGTTAGAGTGTCTTTACTTTCGAATGACCAAAATGGAGGAAAATTTTTTTCATGAGTAGTAAAAGTCAATACATATTTGTCATCTAAATACATATCAAAATACCTTGTCCCTGAGCTAGTTCCAGTAGAATG
>Ga0208695_1002042_pt1 | contig 15554 bp, 14 predicted proteins | sample AD_UKC111_MetaG_FD_184449 | JGI IMG/M metagenome (GOLD analysis project Ga0208695, IMG submission 184449) | Active sludge microbial communities of municipal wastewater-treating anaerobic digesters from Hong Kong - AD_UKC111_MetaG (SPAdes)... | ecosystem: Engineered > Bioreactor > Anaerobic >... | reverse complement strand
GTTCGGGCTATTGTTGGAAGGACACGACGATCCACGCTACCGATCGGTTTTCTTTAACCTTGGGGCAATCGATCTGCCGTGTCCTCATCCACTAATCCTGATCGTACTACTTCTTGATCATACAAGGACACGACGATCCACGCTACCGATCGGTTTTCTTTAACCTTGGGGCAATCGATCTGCCGTGTCCTCATCCACTAATCCTGATCGTACTACTTCTTGATCATACAAGGGGCACGGCGGCAAGGATCAAACCAACGCGGGTAATGATGGTTTAGCCGTGCCCTTGATTGTCCGTTCCAACCGGGCACGGCAAATCACGGGTTGGAGGGCGGTCGTTGACTGCACAGCCGTGCCCCAACACGGGTCCGGTCATTCCCCAACCCGGACCGCCGGTAGGGGCACGGCGGCAAGGATCAAATCAACGCGGGTAATGATGGTTTAGCCGTGCCCTTGATTGTCCGTTCCAACCAGGCACGGCAAACGCAGTTCAGATCCCTGTGCCATCAAGAAAGCGGGTAGGGGAATTTGACGTTACCGGTCTGTAACCCAGACCAACGGATGGGAGCTTCCAAATAAACTGTAGAGGCAATTCATCCTTACAGGACAGGAGAATTGCCTCTACAGGACTCTTTTTCTCTCTGCGATCTTTACACCGCCTGCACCCGAAGGGTGCTGTGGCTGTCTTCCCTTACTCTTCGATCTCGATGCTCTCCGGGTAATTGCGGCGCAGGAAATACTGGCGCAGACCCCAGCGCAGGCGCTGTTCATACATCGGACGGTGCTCGGGCAGCGGATCAAAGCCCTGCAGCAGCGGCGCAATCAATGCTTCGGTGTCCTCGGCCTTGCCGCCGGCCTCCACCAGCCCGTCGATGCGCACGCGCACGCGCTCCAGGTACGCCAGTTGGTCGCGCACCTGGGCATGCGTCACCAGCCCGCCGCGCCCGCTGACCAGCGTGTGATTGCGGAACGGCTCAGAGAGCAGCAGGCGCAGCGCCTCAATCCACACCGGCACGTCAGCGCTGGCCAGGTAAGGCGGCTGATTGGGCACCACCGCATCGCCAATGAATACAACTTTCTGCTCGGGCAGGTGCATCCACAGCGCGCCGTGCGAACATCCCGGCCGTGACTCCAGCCGGATGGGTCCGCCGCCCCAGTGAATCACCATTTCGTCGGTGAATGTGATTTCGGGCGGTGCCCAGCGGATGCTGCCCAGGTTAGAATACAGCTCCCATTCGGCGCCCGTTTCGGTGCCCTGCGTCTTGAAGGTCACCGGGCGGTTGCGGAAGATCTGCGCGATCTTTTCGTGAGCCACCACGGTGCAATCCATGGCGCGCGCGCCCAGGGTGCGGTCGAAATGTGCGTCCAGGTTCACCAGCAAACGTTCCACGCCGCCGCTCAGGTTAAGCAGCGTCGCGCGCCACGAGCGCGTATCCTCGGCGCGCAGCGGGGCGTCGATTAAAATCAGGCCGTGCTGGGTATTTAGAGCGCCCAGCGTGACGCCCGGATAAGCGGTTTCAATAAAAACGTGCGCGGCAATTTCCTGCATGTCCATCCTCTAAATAAAGATAAATATCAGCCTCAGACCGCTGTTTTAGAAACAGGCAGCGTGAAAAGGAAGCGGCTGCCGTGTTCCGGCTCGTCTTCCACCCAGATTTTACCACCATGTGACTGCACCGCCAGCCGGCAGAATGCCAGCCCCAGCCCCAACCCCTTGGGCATGCGCTCGCCCTGCAGCCGGGTGAACTTGTTGAAAATGGCTTCGCGCGCCTCGGGCGGGATGCCCGGGCCGCTGTCAGAGATGCCCACCTCGATCCAATCATTCACCAACCGGGCGGTGACGCGCAGCCGGCCGTTGGTGGGCGTGAACTTGCTGGCGTTGTCCAGCAGGTTGATCACCACCCGGCGGATCATGTCGGCATCCACAAAGGCCGGCGGCAGGTCGAGCTCCAGTTCGCGGGTGACGGTCAGGCGTTTATTCTCCAGCATGGGCGCCACCGCGTCCAGACCGTCCTCCACCAGGTTGGCGACGATCACCGCTGCGCGGTTGGCAATGGGCTGACCGGCCTCCAGCCGGTTGATGTCCAGCAGCGAGCTGATCAGGCGCTGCATGCGCTCGGTCGAGCGCGAGGCAATCTGGAAGACCGATTTGAGCGAATCGTTCTCCTCGATCGGCAGCAGCGAGGCCAGAATATCCAGGCTGGAAATCATGTTGGCCAGCGGTGAGCGCAGATCGTGGTAGATCATCGCGCTCAGGTCCTCGCGCAGCGCGTCCAGGTCCTTGCGCTCCGAGATGTCGCGGAAAATCCACTGCAGGCAGGGCGCGCCTCCAATTTCGACGCGGCGAGCGTACACGTCCACGGGCAGCTTGCCGCCGCCCCGCACCTTGAGCTCTGATTCGTAGCGCACGGTCAGGTTGCCGGCCAGGCGCTCAAAACCGCCGCCCACGCGCTCCCAGCGCACGGCGTGCAGGTCTTTGATGTTGTGCTTCGACAGGCTGGCCGGCGAATGCCCGGTGACGTTGGCGGCCTGGCGGTTGGCTTCCAGCACCTGCCCGTCGAGCGCAGTGACGAAGATCGGGTCAATCGAGTCTTCAAACAATTCATGGTAACGCCGGTGCGCGTTCTCCAGCGAGGAATACAACTGGGCGTTGTGCACGGCCATGCCCGAAATATCGCTGATGGCGCGCAGCAGGGCAAGATGCTCCTCGCTAAATTGTCCAGGCTCAGGATGCACCACAGTCAGCACGCCGACAATCTGCTCGCGGGCCAGCAGCGGCAGGCACAGCGCCGATTTTGCCCCCGTGCGCTCGTCCAGATCATCCTCGCGGCGCACCCAGCGCTCGTCCTGGCTGGTATCGGGCACCAGCACGGCGGCGCGGTTGCGCATCACCCAGCCGGCCAGGCCGTGCGAGAGCGTGTCCTTCAGCTGCTCGACCGTGTGCGGCAGCAGGCGGCCTTCCACCAGAATGGCAGCGTCCACCGGCTGTTGGCCGGCATCCAGCACGATGAGGCTGCCGCGTTCCGCGCCCACGTTGGCAATCGAGAGCTCCAGCACGCGCGCCAGCACGGTGTGCATATCCAGCGTGGTGGCCAGTTCGCGGCTGATGCTGAGCAGCAGTTCCAGCGATGAGCGGGTGCGGTCCTGTGAGATCATAAATTATCTTCCCCCTAGATATATTTTAAACCGCTGCCGGTGTTGAACAGCACCACCGTTTCGTCCGCGGCGATCCAGCCGCTGGCGCGCAAATGCCGCAAAGCGGCCAGCGTGGCGGCACCTTCGGGCGCGGCGAAGATGCCCTCGCCGGCAGCCAGTTCCAATTGTGCAGCGGTGATTTCCTCGTCGCTGACCGCCAGAGCGGTGCCGCCGCTTTCGCGCAGCGCGCGCAGCACCTGCCGGTCGGCAAAAACGCCCGGCACGCGCAGCCCCGAAGCCAGCGTGTGCGCATCCTGCCAGAATTCAGCGCGCGGGCTGCCCTGCTGGAAGGCGCGCACGATGGGCGCACAGCCTTCGGCCTGCACGCTGACCATGCGCGGCCGCTCTGGGCCGATCCAACCAAGTTCTTCCAGCTCGGCAAAGGCTTTCCACATGCCCACCAGCCCCGTACCGCCGCCGGTGGGATACACAATCACGTCCGGCAGCCGCCAGCCGAAGCCCTCGGCCAGCTCCAGGCCCATGGTCTTCTTGCCCTCGCAGCGGTAGGGCTCCTTAAACGTGGAAACATCGAACCAGCCGTGCGCGGCCGCCCCGGCGCCGGCCTCGCGCGCAGCGTCGTTGATCAGGCCGTTCACCAGGTGCAGGTCCGCGCCGGCCGCCTGCACTTCCACCTGGTTGGCGCGCGGCGTGTCGGCGGGCATGTAAATATGCGCGGGCACCCCCGCGCGCCCGGCATAGGCTGCCAGCGCGCCGCCGGCGTTGCCCGCGGTGGGAATGACAAACTCGCGCACGCCCAGTTCCAGCGCGCGCGCCACCGCGGCGCACAATCCGCGTGCCTTGAACGAACCGGTCGGGTTGAGCGCCTCATCCTTGACAAACAGATGCGGCATGCCCAGTTGCCCGCCCAGGTGCGGCAGCGGCAGCAGGGGGCAGTCGCCCTCGCCCAGCGTCAGGCGAAAGCGTGGATCGCGCACGGGCAGCAGCTCGGCCCAGCGCCAAATGCCGCGCGGGCGGGCGGCAAATTGCTCGCGGACGGCCTCCGCGCGCAGGCGCGGCAGATCGTAGCGCGCCATCAGCGGCGAACGGCAGTCGGGGCAAAAGGTCTGCAGTTGGTCGGCGTCAAAAACCCGGCCGCATTCGGTACATTCCAGATGGGTGAGGTAGCTGTGAGGCATGGAGGGCATGGCTCAATGAGTCGGGGCAGAGATAAGTCGGATGGTTTGGCATCGCTCGCAGTCGGGCGAGCTGCACAGCAGCGCCAGCGGGTCCTCGCGGATCAGGCCGGCGGCAATTTCAATCATGGGAGCCAGCGGCAAAGCGCGCACTTCGGCGCTGCCGATGCGCACGGTGCGGGTGATGGCCTTGAGCAGCGGCGCAATTTGCTCAAAACCGTTTGAGCAGCCCGGAAACCCCGGGCAGGCGCGCACGCCCTCTTCAGTCAACGCCCAGCGCACAAACTGTTTGCGCCCGGCGCGTTTTTCGGCAGCGTGCAGGCTGGTGTTGCAGGTGTGGTCCACGCCCAGCAGCACAACCCAGCCGCCCCGCGCGGCCAGCGCTTCAATCGGCGCCAGCGGCTCTTCCAGCGTCTGCGTTTGAAGAATTTCGTCCACCCGCACCCCGCAGAACGAGAGGATGGGGTGCGCCGAGCGTTTGGCCTGTGGGTGCAGGCGCAGCGCCTCGGCAAACGCGCCCATCAGGCGGTCAGCGGGCATATCTGGCGAATAAAATTCCGCCATGCGGTTCTGGTCTTCGCCGCTGCCGTAGGTCAGGCCGTTGTCGGGTGGGCCTTCCAGCGGCGTGATCATGGTGTTGTAGGTGAAAGCCGGCGCCATCAGCCCGCCCACCTGCGAGAGCAGCGCGCCCATCAGCGCATCCGCGCCGCCGCGCACCTCGCCAAAGGCTGAAAGCGAGGCGTGCGCGATGACGGGCACATTGGCATCCAGGTTGATCTGCTTCAGTCCACTCACCAGGTCGCGGTACGAAAGCATGGCTCACTCCAGAGGAGAAGGATTCGGGGCAGCTGTGAAGACAACGTCGGGCATATCCGCAGCCGGGCGGGCGGCCAGTTGCACGGCCAGTTGCACAGCGCGCGCCAGCTCTGGCAGTTCACCGCCGGCCGGCAGGGGAGCCTCGCCGCTATTGCTTAAACTCTCCCCCAGGCAAATCGCGAATACAGAGATATTATACGTCAGAAATTCTCCGGCTGCTGCGCGCGCCAGCGCCAGGCGCGCCTGCTGGCTGGCCGCGAAGACCGGCGGAGTGCGCGCGTCAACGGCAAAGATTCCCGCCGCGCCCCCGCCTTGCTCGCGCATCAGCCCGCCGACCAGCTTGAGCAGCAAATAGGGCGAGGTGACGTTGGTTTCAAAGGTGCGCTGCCAGTCCCATTCGTCCAGTTGCAGCAGCGGAGCGGCCGGGCGCGCCCAGGCGCAGTGAAACAGCAGGTCGATGCGCTCAAAATCGGCCAGCACTTCATCCACCAGCACCCCGGCGGGCAAGCCTTTGCCGCTCTCGCCGGTGTAGGCGCGAATCTCGCCGCCCGCCGCGCGTGCCGCTTCAACGGTCGCCTCCAGGTGCACCGGCGAAAGGTCGTGCGCGGCCACCGCCGCACCCGCGCGCGCCAGTTCCAGCGCCAGCAGGCGGCCCAGCCCGCGCCCCGCGCCGCTCACCAGCGCAATTTTGCCTTCCAGCGGGCGGTTCAAGGCTGCGCCTGTTCCTTCACCGGGCACAAAGGCACATCTGCCGGGTTCTCGTGCGAATTCAACAGCATGCCAAAGTACGGTGACGGGTCAAGCGTGTTGGCAATTTCGCGCTCATCCAGGAAATGCCCGCTGCCGTCATCTTTGACGATGGAAAAATGCAAATGCACGCCCACCGGGTTGAGCGGGTCGCCGGAATAGTTGCCCTGGTAGCCCAGCAGCGTGCCGGCCTTGACGAAAACCTCCTCTGTGCCCTGCGGAAACTCGTTCACGATGGTATCGTTGCCCAGCCGGTCGGCCATGTGGGTGTAATACGTCCAGATCTGCCGGCCGGGCTGCAGCGGGTCGGAGGGGATGCGGATGATCAGCGTGGATTTCCAGCCGGTTTCGCGGGTCAGGTAGCCGTCGTACGCGGCATACACCGGCGTCTGGCCGGATTTTTGGCCGCCGAAGATGTCCAGCCCGGTGTGATGATGGCCGGGCGAGAAGGAATCATCCCACACAAAGCCGATGTAGCCGTCGGTGGGCATCTGGAAGGGCGCGCCGCCGCACACCGTCCCGGCCGGCAGCATCCAGTCGGCGTGCCCGTCCGGGTCGCCCAGGAAGGCCAGGATTTTGTTCTGGCGGGCCGACATTGCGCCGGTTGAGCCGTCTTCGTTGGGACGCAGGAAGAGGTAGTACGCGCCCACCAGCATGGCAACGATCAGCAGGGAAATGGTCAATTTGAGAAAAAGCTTCATAGGCGTCGGAGCATGCCTTTCAACCGCTCAGGCCGGCACATTGCCGCGGGTCTTTTCCCAGGTTTCGTCATCCACCAGCGTCACCACCCTGAAGCTCTCGGCATACTGCATTTCCTTGCCCCTGGCGGCTTCGGCGGCCCACTCGCGGATCATTGGCTCGGGGTCCCAATCGCGCATCTGGCTCTTGTGCGCGCGCAGCGCGGCCACCTTCACGTCAATGGTCTCGTCGATGCTGACATAGGTGTCGCCTTTGTCCCAGGCGGTGATGTACACCTTGCGCGGCTTGAAGGCGGTCAGGCCCTCGGCGGCCAGTTCCTCAAACAGGTTGGGCTGCCCGGCAGCCGGGAAGGTGGCATCCAGCGCGGCCTGCGCCGCAGCGCGGTGGTCGGGGTGGTTGATGTAGTCGGCGCTGGAGAAGACCACAGTCGGGTCGCCGGTGATGATCACCTCGGGTCGAAAGCGGCGGATCTCGCGCACGATGCGCTTGCGCAGCGCGATGGTGGCTTCCAGCATGCCGTCTGGCTCGCGCAGGAAGATCACGTCGCGCACCCCGGCGATTTCGGCGGCGGCGCGGCTTTCGGCCTCGCGGATCTCGCCTGCCCGGGCGCGGGTCATGCCGGGCTCGGCAATGCCCACGTCGCCGCTGGTGCACAGCAGGTAGGCGATGCGCGCGCCAGCCCTGGCCCAGCGGGCGGTGGTGCCGGCGCAGGAAAATTCGATGTCATCCGGGTGCGCCACGATGGCCATGGCGCTTTCAGGTATGTAGAAATGGTTGGTCATTGAATTCTCTCCTCGATGCAGTCACCGAAGTGTACCGCAAAGAGGAGCATCAGGTCAAATGCGTTGTGAACTAACATGGGATTAACTTTTTTAGGCCGCGCCCTCAAGCAATCAATTCGCAAAGCCCGAATCAACGCTTCACGCTTCACGTTTCACGATTCACGCTTCACACTTCACGCCGCTTTCAACTATCCACATCCATCTTTTCCTGGCGCGAATCGACCGCCTTTTTGATCTGCTTGAGCAGCTCCTGCCAGACCTGCGGGCGGGTATTCTGGCAGTTCTGCAGCAGCGCGCTGAGCGGCCCCAGCGGCTGGGCGGCGATGAAGGCGCGCGCTTCGGTGGGCAGGCTGAAGCTGCGGCTGACGAAGATTTTCAGCTTGCGCTCCTCCTGCATGTCCAGCAGGCCGCGCCCGGCAAGGTTCATCTTCACCCGCAAGAACACCTCGTCGTAGGGGTCCGAGTAGTCGCGCCCCAGCCAGGCCGAAACGATGCTTTCCACCTCGCTGTTGGCGGCGCGCCCGGCGGCGGCCAGCAGGTCGGCTTCCAGGCAGGGGCCTTCCCAGCGCGGCGGCTGGCCGGTGGGATCGGCGAACAGCGCGGTCTTCGAACTTAACCCGAACATCACCTTCTTCTGGCGCAGTTCCAGGCGCATCAGGCCGGCCTGCTCATTGGCCAGGAAGGCCGCCGCCAGCAGGTGCTGGGCCAGCTCCACGCGGTTGACCTGCACGTCGGTGTGCATCAGGCTGATCTTGTTGAACACGCCCTTGGTTGAGACCAGTTTTTCGGCGTTGAAATATACCAGTTCGCTGGGGATCAAAGATTGCGCGCGGAGAGTCATGCGGCGGCCTCCTGATTGGATGAGTGCTGAAGGATTGCAAATGATTAAAACACAAACCGGATGAAAATACGCGCCTTTGCGCTTTACGATTTCGTTATTTCGGCGGCGCGCCGCGGATTCAGTTCCTGGCCGATTTTGGGCTATACTGGAGCCATTATCCTAAATCGCCGCAGGGGTGAAATGCACTTGCATCAGTTTCTCAACACGTATTCAGCCGGCCGGGTGCTGGACGTAGCCACCGGGCGCGGCGGCTTTGCCAGCGAATTTGTGCAGCACGTCAAGGAATTTGATGAGCTGATCGGCATTGATTCGGCCGAGCGCAGCGCCGAGGCTTTCGCGCGCGCCTTCGAAGGCCAGCCGCGGGTTTCCTTCCGCCGTATGGACGCCGCCCGGCTGGACTTCCTGGACGCCAGTTTCGACACGGTCTGCATGGCCTACTCGCTGCACCACATGGAGCAACCCGCGCGCGTGCTGGCCGAGATGCGCCGGGTGCTCAAGCCCGGCGGGTGCTGCATCCTGGTGGAGATGTTCAGCGACAACCAGCGCGAGACGCAGCTCACCCACGTGCTGCTGCACCACTGGTGGGCGGCGGTCGATTCGGCCGGCGGCGTGAGCCACCGCGAGACCTACACCCGCGCGGCCCTGGTCGCGCTGCTGGAGCAAACCGGCCTGGCCTGGCAGTTCAGCGACGAATGCGACCTGGAATCCGATCCGCTCGACCCGGACGGCATCCGCCAACTGGACGGCATCATCGACCAGTACATTCAGCGCGCGCAGGGCTTGCCTGGCGCGGAGGCACTCATTCAGCGCGGCGAGGCGCTGCGCAAACGCATTCGCGAGGTCGGTTTTCACGGCGCCACCGCGCTGGTCGCCATCGGTCAGAAGAACGCGGGCTGACCCCGAAGGCAGGCTTTACAATTGGCTTTCAGCCGGGTTTTCCGCCATTCCGGCCTGCACCAAAGGCTGTCATAATATCCCTGTCCGGCAAATTCCCGCCGGATCGATGAGAGATGGCATTGGATTCCAAAAATCGGCAACTATCTGGCAAACCGTATACCGGCAAAATTCTGTGGGTGGACCTGGGCGCGGGCGAGTGCCGCGAAGAGGCGCTGCCCGACAGCCTGTATGAACAATTCCTCTCCGGGCTGGGGCTGGCCGCCGCAGTGTTATTCCGCAGCATCCCGGCCGGCGCCGACCCGCTGGGCCCCGACAACGTGCTGGGCTTCGTCTCCGGCCTGCTCACCGGCACGCCCAGCCTGTTCACCGGGCGCTGGATGGCGGCGGGCAAGTCGCCGCTGACCGACACCTGGGGCGACGCCAACTGCGGCGGGCGTTTCTCACCCGCCATCAAGCAATGCGGTTACGACGGCATTTTCGTGCGCGGGATCAGCCCGCGGCCGGTTTACCTGCTCATCGATGCGCAGGGCGCGCGCCTGCTGGATGCCGCCGACCTGTGGGGCCAGGATGCGATTGAAACCGAGCGCGCGCTGCGCCAGCGCCACGGCGGCGGGCGCGAGCCCGCTGTGGCCTGCATTGGCCCGGCTGGCGAGCGGCTTTCGCTGATCGCCGGCATCTGCCACGATTACGGCCGCATGGCCGCGCGTTCGGGCCTGGGCGCGGTGATGGGCGCCAAGCGTCTGAAGGCCGTGGTGCTGAAGGGCTCGCGGCCAGTGCAGTCCGCCGACCCCGAGAAGATGAAAGCCCTCAGCCAGCGCGCGCGCCGCTTTTACAGGCTGAATGTGCCGCTGCCGCCGGGCCGCTTCATGCCCGCGCTGGGCGTGCTGCTGCGCAGCCTGCCCTTCACCCTGCGCATGGACGGCCTGCTCACCACCCTGCTGTACAAAAAGTGGGGCACCATCAGCCTCAACCAGACCTCGGTGGAGTGGGGCGATTCGCCGGTGAAGAACTGGCAGGGCAGCCACCTGGATTACCCGGCTCGCGTGTCGGCGGGCATCAATCCCGACAAGATCCGCGCGCGCGAGCTGCAAAAATACCGCTGCTACGCCTGCCCGCTGGGCTGCGGGGGGGTCTGCTCGCTGGACGGCAGCGGCCGCGAAACGCACAAGCCCGAATACGAAACCGTCATGTCCTTCGGCGGCCTGCTGCTCAACAACGACCTTGAGGCGATCTTCGCGATCAACGACCGGCTCAACCGCGCCGGCATGGACAGCATCTCGGCCGGCTCGGCGGTGGCTTTCGCGATGGAACTGTATGAAAAAGGCCGCCTGACCCCGGCCGACACCGGCGGGCTGGACCTGCGCTGGGGCAATGCCGCCGCCGTGCAGGCGCTGGTGGAGCAGATGATCGCGCGCGAAGGGCTGGGCGGCCTGCTGGCCGACGGCGTCCGGCGCGCCGCGGTGCACCTGAACGGATCGTCACCCGAGGGCGCGGTGCACGCCGGCGGGCAGGAGATTTCGATGCACGACCCGCGTCTGGATCCCGGCTACGCGCTGCACGCCAGCGTCGAGCCCACCCCCGGCCGCCACACCACCGGCGCGCAGACCTATTACGATATGTACCGGCTGTGGACGCGCGTGCCCGGGCTGCCGCGCCCGGCGCTGTTTTACTCCAAAGCCGCCAGGTACCGCGCCAGCGCGCAAAACGCCGCGGCGGCGGTTGCCAACAGCTGCTACACCCAGCTTTACAACGCCGCCGGGCTGTGCATGTTCGGCGCGTTCCTGGGCGCCGACCGGCTGCCGCTGTTTGATTGGCTCAACGCCGCGCTGGGCTGGCAAAAATCGCCCGCCGAATACATGCAGATCGGCCGGCGCATCCAGACGCTGCGCCAGCTCTTCAACCTGCGCGAGGGCATCGAGCCGCGCGCGCTGAAGATTCACCCGCGCGCCGCCGGGCAGCCGCCGCAGAGCAAAGGCGCCAACCGCGGCCGAAGCGTGCCCGTGGAAGAGATGATGCAGGCCTACTGGCAGGCCGTTGGCTGGGGCAGCGACGGCCGCCCGACCCCCGAAACCTTGCGCGAGCTGGGGCTGGAGGAAGAGGGAAATGCGGGATGAGGTGTGAGTCCTCTGGACTCAGAACTCATCCCTCATCCTACTCCGCCTTCTTCCGGCGCAGCATCAACAACACCATCACACCAACGCCGAGCAGCAGGCCGATCACCGATGCGCCGATCCAGGGCGTGCCGCCGCTCAGCGAGAGGAACGGTTTGGGCGTGGGGGTGAAGGTGGGGCTGGGCGTGGCGCTGGGCGTGGGCGTGAAGGTGGGCGTCACCGGCGTAGCGGTGGGCGTGGCGGTGGGCGGGCCGGGCGTGGGTGTCAGCGTGGCCGGCGGCGTCACCTGCAGCAAGAGCTTCTGATTGGGAAAAATATCGGAACTGATCAGGTTATTCCAGGCCTGCAGTTTTTCCACGGTGGTTTCATACAACTTGGCAATCCACGAAAGCGTTTCGCCGCTCTGCACAACGTGATAATACTTGCCGTCTGCCTCCGGGGTGAGCTTTTCCAGCGGCGTCAGCGGGCGCGGCGTGGGGCTGGGCGTGACGTTTCCCGGGTAAATCAATAACTGCTGGCCGATCTGCAGCGGCCAGTCGAGCTGCCAGTTGTTCAGCGCCAGAATTGTTTCCACCTTCACCTGATAGGCATCCGCGATGGTGTAGAGCGTGTTGTAGGCCGCCACGGTGTGGATGATTTTGCCGTCGGCATCCGGCGTGCTCTTCTGGATCATGCCCACCGGCGTGGGTGTGGCGTAGCCGACCGTATCAGCACTGGGGATGAACAGCACCTGCCCAATCTGCAGCTTGTTATTGCGCGAAATATTATTCCAAACCTCAAGGTCTTTGATGGTCACCTTGTAGGCAATGGCAATGGCCCACAGCGATTGACCGGTCTTAACCGTGTGATAAATCTTCCCATCGGCATCGGGGGTGGCCACCTGCACCGGCACAATGATGCCGTAATTGCCCACGTTGCCGCCCGCAGGCTGCGTGCCAACCGGTGAGATGTATTCACCGCACGATTTTCCAGCCGTATAGGCAGCCTGAAGAACGTAGTAATAGCGCCCGCCTCCAGCGGGGGCCACGCCCGCGCCCACATGGCAGTAGGCCGGGTTGACCGCGGGAATCATGTGCGAAGGATCCGACCAGACCACCATGATCTCGTCCAGGGTCATGTTGCCCACGGCAAAGTTTTCGGTGCCCCACACCTTCGCGCCGCCGCCGTAGCCGGCCGCTTGCAGCCGCCCGGAGACATCGCCGATGTGCCAGGACATGTTGTTGGCTGCCATGATCTCGGCGGTGGACTGCGCCACGGCGTTGATGATGGGGTCTTCAATCAGCGCGGGCAGGCCGTTGGCCATGCGCAGCGCGTTCATGGCGGTGATCAGGTCGTACGCGGTCACATCGGAAGCCAGCGGAGCAGCCTGCACGGCAGCCGGCGCGCTCACGCGCAGCGCGCCGCCCGCCAGGCCGGCCAGCAGCGCCAGCAGGAAAATCCAGCGAATAAATTTTGGGTATCGCATGCCGCAATTATAACGGGAATCTGGAAGGTGAACCGTGAAGCGTGAATTGTCGAACCGCCCCTCTAGTACACCGGCACCAGCCAGTAATCCTCTTCATCGCCTTCCGAGGTCCAACCAATCACGTCACTTTCCTGCGACTCGATCTTCCACCACACCCAGCCCGCCACGCAGCGCGGGCCGTCAATGATCTCCACCAGCTCGCCGGGCTGGATCTGCCCGACCCAGCGACCTTCGATGCCCGCGCCGGCGCGCACGTTGTTGGCCTTAGGAGGATCATAGGAGACCGTGGCAAAACCGCCCTTGCGCAGGCGCGAATCATACACACCCGGGCAGGCCGCCCAGGGCGTGCCAGAGGACGGGGTGGGGCTGGCAATGAAGTCCGGCGTATTGGTGGGCCAGGGAGTCGAGGTTGCCGCGAAAACCTGCGGCGTGACCGTCGGGTTCAGCGGCAGCGGAAAGGATGCATCGGTGACAGTTGGCAGCAGCGGCGCGGTTTCGGCTGTTTCCGTGGCAGTCGCCGCAAGAGCCGGCCTTTCAGATGCAGGCAGCGGCCGCCAGATCAAAAAGACGCCGCCGGCCAGCAGCAGCAGCCCCAGCCCGATCAGCAGACCAAAGGGCAGGCGCGATCGTTGAACGACAACCGGCTGGGTCTCAGCGGCCTGGAATTCCAGAGCAAACCCGGTGACCGGGCAAAATTTGGCCGTGTCGGGATGGTTTCTCTGACAATGCGGGCACTTCATCGCGTTTCGCCTCCCTCAGCAGGTTGCCAGCCGTCGCGGGGAAATAATCTCTTCCCCATTTGGATTATAGCAAGGATTGAGCAATGCGCAGGGCGTCGGCGCATCAAAAAAACGGGCCCTGCGGATGCAGAGCCCGTTGCGGTGCAAAAACTGCGCTTTAGCCGTTCTTCTTCTGGAATTCGGCCATGAAATCGACCAGCGCCTTGACCGATTCGAGCGGCACGGCGTTGTAGATGGACGCGCGCAGACCGCCGACCGAGCGGTGGCCCTTCAGGCCAATCAGGTCGGCTTTCTTGGCTTCCTTGACGAACTGATCTTCCAACTCTTCGCTGGGCATGCGGAAGGGCACGTTCATGATCGAGCGGGCTTCGGGCACGGCGTGGCCGCGGTAAAAGCCGCCGGAAGCATCAATGGCATCGTAAAGCAGCCTGGCCTTCTGCTGGTTGAGCTTGTAGATGGCATCCAGCCCGCCCAGTTCCTTGAGCCACTTGAACACCAGCCCGCACATGTAAATCGACCAGCACGGCGGGGTGTTGTGCAGCGAACCGGCTTCGGCCATGGCCTTGTAATCGAGCATGACGGGCAGGTTGGCGGGCACGCGTTCCAGCATGTCTTCACGCACAATCACCACCACCACGCCCGCCGGGCCGGCGTTCTTCTGCGCGCCGGCGTAGATCATGGCGTACTTGCTGACATCCAGCGGCCCGCTGAGGAAGTCGGAGGACACGTCGCACATCAGCGGCACACCTTCGGGCACAACCGGTTCATCTTTGAACTCGACGCCGTGGATGGTTTCGTTGTGGCAGAAATGCACGTAGGCAGCCTTGGGATCAAACTTCAGCTCGCTGGCGGCGGGCAGGCGCGTAAACTTGTCGGCCTCACCGTTGAAGGCAATATTGGTGGCGCCCAGTTTGACGGCTTCCTTGACGGCCGCCTTGCTCCACGCGCCGGTGACGATGTAGTCAGCAGAAGCGCCGGCCGGGCGGAAGTTCATGGCCTGCATGGCAAAGTGCAGCGTGGCGCCGCCCTGCAGGAACATGACCTTGTAGTTGGCCGGAATGCCCATCAGCTCGCGCAGGTCGGCTTCGGCGGTGTTGATGATGCCTTCGAACTCCTTGGAACGGTGGCTCATTTCCATCACGGACATGCCGCAGCCCTCATAGCTGAGCAGATCGGCCTGAGCCTTCTCAAGCACAGACACCGGCAACGCGGAGGGGCCGGCATTGAAGTTGTGGACACGCTTCACAGAAGTCATATCTCTACGCCTCGTTAGAATGGTTTTGAAAAATGGTCGGATGGGTCGATGCGACCGGCCAATGGACCAGTCCATATCATCATAACGCATTTTCAGCCCGGCTGGCTAATGCTTTTCGTCTTGGAGTGATGCAACGTTTGCCACAATTTGACCCCGCAGGAGGGTATATTTTTCATAACCCGGCATGGGCAGCGGGGTTTTAACCTGTGAAGGCCGGCAAATACTCCTGAATTTGCCCTTCAAAAAGCGCTATGCTATACTGCTTTTGTCAAAGAACACAAGTGCATTGTGTTCAACCGAACCACACATCCTGAGGAGGAAAAATGGACCTTACCAACATCCTGATCATGATTCTCGTGGGCGCGCTTGCCGGTTGGGCAGCCGATTACCTGGTCAAAGGCATTTCGGTTGGCCTGCTCGGCAAGATCATCGTCGGCATTTTGGGCGGCGTGCTGGGCGGCTGGCTGTTCAACCTGCTGAACATCTCCATCGGCAGCGGCATCCTCAACAGCATCATCGCCGCCATTGTCGGCGCGGTGATTTTGCTGCTGCTGCTGCGGCTCATCCGCCGGCGCTGAACCAGGCATTGACCAACGGGAGGCGGAATGCCCGCCTCCCGTTTGCATTTAATCAGACCACGGACGGTAAAATCAGGTTAATCTGCGATCCACAAGATGGTTTATGGCCCTAGAAAAGGAAACTGAGCGCCTGATCCTGCGCGCTTTCGAACCCAACCCGAATTGACGGTAGCAACTGTGATAAAAGTCAAGCACCGATTACAGTTTTAGTCATCGCCAGCTGTGGTTGCCAATGAGTGCCAGAATGTGCCATTGCATTCAGGATTGTTAACAATTTGCGCATACATGCGACCAG
>Ga0208695_1002038_pt1 | contig 15577 bp, 18 predicted proteins | sample AD_UKC111_MetaG_FD_184449 | JGI IMG/M metagenome (GOLD analysis project Ga0208695, IMG submission 184449) | Active sludge microbial communities of municipal wastewater-treating anaerobic digesters from Hong Kong - AD_UKC111_MetaG (SPAdes)... | ecosystem: Engineered > Bioreactor > Anaerobic >... | reverse complement strand
ACAGGCAGAGCAGGCCCAAAAGTGGTTTGGCAGCACATGGGCGCCGTTCGGATACGTCACTACCTACTCCGTGCCTGAAAATTGCGTAATAACGACTGAATACTAATGCAACAACCAACAGCCGAAACCCGCGCCCGTGAACTGTTTGATGAATTTAAGCAGCACCACCCGAATAGCGCCGACGCATTCAGCCTAAACCCGGCTGACCTAATGCGCTGGCAGTGGCACGTAATGGAGGCCCGGCAAAGGCAGGGGTACGCTACTATTCAGGTAGTAGATCGTGGGGCGCTGGAACAACTCAGCGAAGGGCGGGCGGTTGATTCGTTTGAACAAATGCCTACCCACGTGCAAAAGAAGTATTTACAACTTGCCGCTTTGTTCCCGGGTCGGCAAATTTGGGCGGTTGGTTCGCGGGTGGATGGTACTTTCGTTGAGCAAGATAGCCCGGCGGAGGTAAGAGAATTAAGAGGGAAGGCAGGCAAGGCCGTAAAGCCAAAGTCCGACTTTGATTTTATGATTGAACCACTACCCGGTGAAACAATTGAAGACATTAAATCACAATTGCCCGCGTGGGCTGACCTGCTCGTTAGGGGCGCTGAAAAAAAAGTAGCCGTGCCAAATTGGGATTTTTCACGCTTGCCAGAAAGCGAACACGCAAACGTTATTGCCTTATTTGAGGCCCGAAAGTGGGGCGAACTAATGGCTATTCACAACAAATACGCACTTTCGCCCTACCGCTATTGCTGCGACGAAAACCCCATTCGGCGTTGGTTTGAGTGGGGTATTGAACAAGGGCTAATCAAACAACAGGCGCAACAATGAGAAAAACAGTTGAGCAGATTAAAGAGCAACGCGACGAACGAAAGCGGGCAATGTGTGTGCGATTGGCGGCGCATTTAAATGTGTGTAAGTGCGAGACTTACGAACAAATACCTTTGCGCCTTCGCTCTTTTTTTGAGGGGTTGCAGTATGGGGACATTGTGCGGCCATTGATTCGAGCCGACCGGGGAAGAGGGATTGACCTTTCTCTTTTGTCCATTCGCTACCATTTGTCCCGCACGGCCATACTTAACCACCTTGCAAAAAAAGATTTGGTAGTTGAGTGTGAAGATTGAAAATGTTGGTATATTTGTGCCTAACATTTCAACTAACACAAACATTTTAAAAAATGGAAAAATTTGAAAAATTTGAAGTAAAAGTAGAATCAGGGCGAAAAACTGTTACTGGTGCGTTTTTCGTGGATGAATCATTTTTTGAAACGTGCCTGGTTGTAACAAATGAGATTTGTGAACGACATGATTCTACAATTACAGAAGACATTGCACGGGCGCTAAACAAAATAGGCCCCAAAAATTTACAAGAGATTTTAGCCGCCTGCTATTTTATTGGGAATAAACATGGGAGGCTTCAAGGATAAAATCCCATCTAAAACATAGTTAACTAACAAGCCCCGTCGGTAGCCCCGTCGGGGCTTTGGCTTTTCCTTTGTACTCGATTTGTACAATGGAGCCAAACGCACATTTTAACGCCGATATTGAAGCGTTCTTGCTAAATGCCGGAACGCTGGAAATAGACACCCGACACGGGTTGTCTGAATTGGCGCGTTATTTTCAGGAATTGCAGGCCCGCGCCGCCGGGGTGGCTTATTCCGAGTTAGGCATTTCCACCCGGCGCGATTCCGCCCGCCCGCAAATTCTCGAAGTTGCTGACACGCCCGGCGTTTACACGTTTGCCAGTGCGTACGATTTGCGCAATCCCGAACAAAAGGTAAAGCCCGGTTCTATTGCGCTGCTAAAATTGTCGGGCGTTATGCGCTCCGAAAGCGGCATTTCTACGCGGGGCATGGATGCCCTTAGCGAAGATTTGCGCCTTGCTTACGCTAACCCAAACATTTCAGGGGTAATTATCGAAACCAATTCGCCCGGTGGCGAATCATTGGCCGGCACCCTTTTGCGCTCAACAATCACAGAGCGCAACAAACCCGTCGTTGGGTTTGGGCACTTGGTTGCCTCCGCCGCTTATCGGGCACTTTCAGCCGCCGACGAAATTATTTTGAGCGGGGCCGGAGCGGAGGCTGGCAGCATTGGCACAATGGTAGCCCTCGACGCGAAACTCATTCAAGACTTGCGCAACCGCTCCATTAACATTTACGGCACCACGGCCCCCAACAAAAACAGTGCTGGGCGTGGAATTATGGCAGGCGACTTTTTGCCCTTGCAAAAACAGGTAGATGCTTCAACTGTGAATTTCCAAAACGAGGTACGGGACAGCCGCCCACTTAGGGGCACGGCTCAAACAATCGCTGAAACACTTGACGGCTCAATGTGGCTTGCTCAGGAAGCAAAAGACCGTGGCCTCGTTGATCTGGTAGGTAATATGCAATTAGCCATTAAACGGGTGCAATTGCTTTCAACAACAATGTACAACACCAAAGGCCGTAAAGGCCAAAAAAGTTAAGCATGGACTTTCAAACTTTTTTTCAACAGGCCCGCGCCTTTTTTGGCCTTAGCGAAAATGCGACGGTAGCCGAAGTGTCCGAATTTATTTCGGGCCAAAGCCTGGCAACGATGGTTGAAGAAGCGGCACAAAAAGCTGCTGAACAAGTAGCCTCCGCCAATCTGCCCGCCGAAAACGCGGATGAACTTACCCCGCGTCTTGAAGCCGCCGAACAGGCAATTGCCGCCGCAACCGAAGCACAGACCGCCAATGAATTGGCCTTGTCCGGTTTGGTAGAAAAAGTGGAGGCGCTTACAACGGCGCTCGAAACTCAGAAAACCGAATCAGCCAACACCGTTGCTACCCTTACTACGCAACTGAAAGCATTGGCAGGTGAAACCGCCCGACTGAAAGGCGGACGCCCAACAGAGCAAGCCGACGTAGACACGCCGCCCGCCGTTGACGTTCCGAACGCACCCAAAGTCGAACAAGTGCTTTCAGTGGAAGGCAACCCCGCACTCAAAGCCCGCATTGAACGGGCCAAAAAGAAAATCTAACCGGCGCAACGCCAATTTTTTAATTTCAAAAAGAAAAAGATATGCCGATTCTTGAGGGAGGCTTTGGCCTCATTCAGTCCGACAGTTCGCGCCGCCTCACCATTCCGCGTGACGTTGCGTTGACCTATTACCAAGACTTCGCGGTTGTCGAAACAGACGAATACGCAAACCGTCTCGGCCTTTACGGCCACGTAATGCTTAACAGTGACCTGAAAGCGCAATTCCTGTCATTTACCACCCCCAAACACTTGTGGTCTAAGCGGGCCAATGGATGTTCGTGGAACCCCAAAGGCGGTGTGCGCATGAATGTTGAAACATTCCCAACCTGCCCCATTGAATACGATGGTGAGCAATGCCCGGATGCGTTCTACGGTACTTGCTTTGAACAACTGTTCAACCCTGACCCTGGCACGGGCCGTACGTTCAACTCGCCTGAATCTTTGGCGGTGCTTGACCAAATGGTAACACAGGTTAACCGTGGTTTGGGTAACTCGTTTTTCGACCTTTACCACTTCGCCAACCACCCGTTTATCACAACCAGCGACACAAACGCATGGTACGACGTGGCGCTCGGTGAATGGGAAGACTACACCGACCAAATGCTTTCAGGTGAATGCGGTGGTTTGGTAACTCAATTGGATGCCCTGTTTGATATGGGCCACCGTGGCTACACTCGTTCACTTTCGGTGAACAACACGACCGGCGCGTACACTGGCGAGTTTGTAGACGACATTGCCGCGCTGATTGGTGATTGTGGCGTTGAACTGCGCACCGCGATGCGTTCGGGTGTGACCATTAACGGCGTACGTCGATACCCTGTGATTCTTGTAACGTCGGACATTTTCGACAATTACCGGGACTGGATTCGCGCAATGGCACCGACCAACGAACTTGCATACGTGTACCATATGCTCGGCACGGACGGCGTAACGATTCAAGATCGTAACATTTTGATGTACGATTCGATGCCCGTTATTCGGTGGGACGCAAATGACCGCTTCGACGCAATTACCGGCGCAAAATCGCACCGTATTGCAATCGTAATGCCCGGCAACTTTGGTGTGCTTCACGACGTGCAAAGCCTCGACCAATTTGGCGGCATGGGCATGGTAATCGAGCAATCGTTGCGCTTGCAAGACAAAGGCAAAATTTACATGACTGCCAACCTCCGTTGGGGTGCTGGCATTGCAAATGTTGACTTTGCCGCAATGGCCAAAACCGTGTTGCACCCGTTGGGCGCTTAATTTCCTAACCTCTAAATCTAACTTAACATGGCTTGTGGAATTACAGGTTTGGGTAGCGTGGGGGATTGCACCCCTAACGAGGGAGGGATTATTAAATCGTTCGCTACCAAACTTAGCAACATTACCAGCGTCACCATTACGTCGGGGGTTATTAGCAATTTTACCATGTCCTCAACCGGGCTTTGGGAGGAATTTTTGTACGACCTCGACGCGACCGCCAACTTTAACCAGGTTGGCGCGATTAACAACAACCGTTTCACTGTGGAGCAAACGGCATTCATGAAGTTTCGGGGTATTACTGAGGCATCGTTGGCTGCTGCCGACGCCGCCGCCCAATGTTGCGACACTGTTTGGATTCACGTCCTTTCAAGTGGCGCACGTTTGGTTCAGGGCATTGAGCGGCTTTCGGCAACGGGAGCGCCGCAACGCACTAAAAACAGCAATACACGCATTATCCCCACGGCTAATACCGACACCTCTGCAAACGAGGCACGGACGGAATATACCGTACAGGGCAACGCCAACTCTTTCACCAACACCACTTCGTTGAGCGATTCGGCGATTTTGGCACTCTAAAAAAAACATGGCAGAACTCACAAAAGCAGAGCAGCCTGTTTCGGCTGCCAAAGTTGCTTACCGCTACAATCAGCGCCAAAAGTACAAGTACCCAGACGCTGTTACTTTAGTTCCGGCGTTTGACTTAACCAAGTTGCCGGGGCCGAACGACGAGGTAGTTTCGGTGGCATTGGGCGACAAGGAAATTCGCCGCACTTTGCCCGCAACTGCTGAACGCCCGGCCACTGAAATGGTGTCTAAGGTCGCAACGCAAGAGCAATTGAAGTACCTCTACGAGGTTGAGAAGCACCCGCACATTGAACGTTATATCCCTTAATGTCAGTTCAAAGTATTTCTCTGGATTGCTGCGAAGAAACGCAGCCTACAAATCCGAAAAAGGATGTTTTCCCCCGACGCAAAAAGGCGTCGAAGGGACTGGATTTGTACAAAATCCAAAACCCGATTCCAGAGGAAATACGTGACATTGAGGAGTTAACATTGTTCTTTGACAAGTACAAGTTAGTGCCTTTTGCGGGCACTTCTAAGCACACGGGACACGCTTTGCTGTACTGGTACTTAATGTTGGCGCAATTGTCGCCTACGCACAGTGCTTGTATTAGCAAAAAACTGAAATACGCCGTTGGTGGGCGGGGCACATTCATTCGGGCCGAAGACCCGCAATGGGATTTGGGCGAAGAAAATACCCCGCTCACTACTGCCGAAAAAGTGCAGTACCGTGACGCATTGAACGATTTTGTAATTTTTGAAAATGGAGTAACCGATTTTCACCGGCGCATTGGTTGGTCTTATGAGGCAACCGGGAACGCATGGATTGAATTAGTTTATTCAGAGGTCGTTGGTGTAGGGAAAGTTACATTGAAAGCGCACAAAGTGACCAATGTTCTTTACCTAAAATCCAAAGCAGGCGAAGCCCGGCGCGTTGCCGTTTCGCCAATTTGGACAGACGACTATCTTAGAAAACACCCTTTCCGCGAAGTGCCGATTTACCCAAACTTTGAGCAGGATGAAGACGGCAATTTGCGAACCATGTTTCACCTGAAAAATGGTGACAATGATTGGTACGGACGGCCCGAATCACAGGGCAGTGACTTGTATAAATACCGTGAAGTGCAGGACGCGACCTACCTAATCAAACAGGCAGGCTCAAATTTTGTCGGCCAATTGATTATGGAGATTGAAGATGACCAGTTAGACGACGCCGAAAGCGATGCACAAAAAGCCGGTTTTGGCAGCCTGACAGACCGTTTCAGCAAGAACTACACGGCGCAAGCAGATGACCCGGCAAGCGTGGTGATTACCGCCCGCCCTTTTGGTTCGCGCCCAATGTTTGTTTTTCAGGTGAAGCCGAATACAAACGAAGCATGGTATCAAACGGTGGGGGACATAAACGAGGCAAAAATTATGCAATCGCATGGCTGCACACCTCGATTTATGGGCAAAGAGGTAGCAGGTGGATTTTCGCAAGACGTGTTTATTAGTGACTATGTTATTAACATGGAACCTGTTATTAACGAATTGCGGGGCATCCTAACCCGATTTTCTAACCAAGCCGTTACCGCCGCATGGATTGACTTGTTTAACCGCCCGGAACTGAATCAGTATTCAATTTCATTTGTGCCGCCAATTCAGAGCCAAATTGACGCCCTGAAAAACGCGACAATCACACCGCAACAACAACCCGCTCAACCCGCGCAAACTTTAATCTAATGGCAAATTTGCTAACAGAATACGAAGTGATTAAGTACAGCCCGGCGGGCCGTACCTACCCGACTAAGTATTTCTGCCAACTCATTCCGCAAGTAGAAGAAACGTTTGTTAGGGATTGCCTGGGCAAAGATTTGTACGACTACATTGTAAGCAAATTGGCCGAATACCCCGCCGATGCGCTCGAATGGGATTGCAACAAGCGGTACAGCATTGGGGACAACGTAATTGCAAACGGTTGCCTTTTCACCTCAACTGCTAATTTCAATTCAAGTGACCCGTTGGATGCTGGCAGCGATTGGGATTTTTTCGAGCGGTTTACGGATGCCAATGTGGCAAGTTTTTGGCGTAAGTATTTGCGGGGGCTTTTGGCGCTAATGGTGTACCGGGAAAGTTTGGTTTTTACAACCTACCAATCGGGTTCGGCTGGAATTACTGTTAGTGGCATGGAAGAAAGAGGCGGGTTTAGAAGCGCGGGCCGCAACGAATTAGGCGACTTACGCAACGAATTGACCCGTCAAATTCAACTGCAAACTGATAACATGAAACATTGGCTAAAGGACAACGCGACAACAGCAGGTTTCCCGGCAAGTAATTTTTGTTCAGGGGACTTGTGCGAAACGCCCGCTCGTTCTAAGCGCCGATTCGCTTTTGCAATATGAGTTTAAAGGACAGAATTTTAAAAGCAGCCGCTAAAACGGTACTTGAAATTAGCGAAGTAGACGACGCGACCAAGGCCGAACGTCGGGCCGTGTGCAATACTTGCGAATTTCGAGACGTGGAAAGCGACCGCTGCAAAATCTGCAAATGCTACTTGGCAGTAAAAACAGGATGTGCCGAAAACTGGAACCCAAAGAAAATGCGTGTTGAGGTGACGCATTGCCCAAAAGGGCTTTGGAACGACCTCGACACCGCGAACTATTACCGACAATTAGACGGGCTGCCGCCCATAACCTTAACACACGCTCAACTCAACAATGATTAAGCGATTTTTAGTACCCGATCAGAACGCCGCAAACGTTCTGAAAATGACCGCCGGTGATAGCGGTTGCTGTGGCGACACCCGCACCGCTTGCCAATACACCGCTACTTACACCCAATCCGATGCCCTCACCCGCCTAAACATTCTTGACGACGATGGCACGGCAAAGGCGCTGACTGTTGCGCCCGCTACGACCTCAGCCGCCGACGTACAAGCCGCACTGCTGAATGCCCTGTTGGCCTACGGTTGTGAAGACGATAACGACCCCAATTTTGTGGGCGTCGTAGTTACCGACCTTGGTTCTACCTTGCAAGTGGTTATTACTGGCGACGTGACTTGCGTAAGCCTGACTAACGCAGGTGGCACCGCTGCCTTTGACGCCGACTGCACCCAAATTTACGGCTGCACGTACTCGATTACGGGCTACGCGGGCGGTTCGGCTGGCGTTGCTGCGACCAATTTGTACATTAACAACGCGGTGTACAATCTTGGTGCAATTACGCCGGGTAGCACTACCGCCGGGGCGGTTTCTACTGCTGTGCAAAATGCTCTTACGTCGGCGGGCGTAACCGGCACCGTTTCCACGACTACCACCGGCACAGGCGGCTCTCAGACGTACAACATTACCATCGCGGAAAGTACGCACACCAACAATTTTATTTTGAACACAACCGCCCTCACAAAAAGCGGGTGCGCTAACGTGTTCATCTAAGGCGTAATAATCTGAACACACAAAGCCCCTTTGCCCTCTAAAGGTGAGGGGCTTTGTTGTTTTAAAATCGCGCCTGTTTTAAGGGGTTGGCCGTCTGACACGCTGTTGGGCGGTCGCCCCGAAAATCAAACCAATTCAAACGTGCTCAAAAGATTTTTAGCGATTTTTCTTTTTGTGGCCACAGCCATACTTGCGCCTGGAAAAGTTCAGGGGCAAGTGGTATTTACCTTTGAGTGCGTTTGCGCTCAACAGGCAGACACGCTTTGCGACATTTGCCCAACAACGAATGTAAAAAGCCGATCTTTTCACGGCCTGCTAATTCGGAGATACAACAAGGTGTACAAGTGGATTGACGCGCCTTACACTATTCGGCAAATCAACGGCCAAACGGTTCAGTTTTTAGAACAAATCCCGTCCCCCGAAAGTGTACAAATTAACCTGGCACAAACTCCGTTTGCCACAATGGCGGGGTATCTGGATTCAACTAACTGCCAATGCAATTGCGGGGGCGCTAATTATGTCGCCGGGCCGGGCATCGTTATTTCAGGCGACACCATTTCGGCGGTAGATACCTCGTTCACCAACGAATTGCAGCGCATTGATACCTTTAGCATTGTTTCTGGTGTATTGCGGGCGTCGCTGTTGAATGACGGCGTTCCCTTTTCGTCGGTTCAATTGCCTGTTTGGAATCTCATTGCGGGCACTGGAATTGGCGTTTCTAATTCGTCGGGTCAATGGACAATCACCAACACGGGGGATTTAAGCGCCTCAAACGAGGGCGTTTTAGGTGTAGGGGCGGGCGGTGCAAGTTCCTCAACCTTGCTTTCCAATACAACGGGGGCCAACCCTGTTACTATTAACGTTGCCGGGTCTTTGTCAATAACTGAATCTGTGAGCGCCAACGGTGGCTCTGTGACAATTACCGGCACCGACACTGACGCGCAAACGCTGTCTTTGGTGGGGCAAACGCTGTCTATTTCGGGCGGCAACTCTGTGACGTTGCCCGTGGTGGGCATTTCAGCAGGAACCGGCATTGGCGTTAGTTCAACGGCGGGGGTGTTTACAATTTCAAACACAGGTGACCTTAGCGCGACAAACGAACTGCAAACGCTGTCGGTAGCAACCAACACGGTAACGCTTTCCAATTCGGGCGGCTCGTTTACGATTGCCGGGGGCGGGATTAATACGGTCTCGACGGCTGGCACAACCATTACCGTGACCGGCACGGAGGTAGACGGTAGCACAACGAACGAGTTGCAGTCGTACAGCCACAGCGGCACCACGTCGTACACAAACACGCTTTCGGGCGGTGGCGGGTCTTTCACGTTGCAGGCGTCCGGCATTGCCTCGATTAGCCACAGCACAGGAACGGTAACAATCAACGCGACGGAAATTGACGGGTCTACTACTAACGAACTACAAACCCTTTCGGTAGCAACTAACACCGTAACGCTTTCAAATTCGGGCGGCTCGTTTACCATTGCAGGGGCGGGCATTAACACGGTTTCGACGGCGGGCACTACAATAACCGTGACCGGCACAGAGGTAGACGGTAGCGTTAGCAATGAATTGCAAACCTATTCTCATTCCGGCACCACAACCTATACAAATACACTGTCAAATGGCGGCGGCTCTTGGTCTTTAACCGGGGCCGGGATTGCCGTTATTAGCCAAACGGCGGGCGCTGTTACTGTTACTGCCACTGAGGTAGACGGCTCAATCACAAACGAAGGAATCTTAGGAGTTGGTGCGGGTGGAGCGACAAGTTCGACGCTGCTTACTAATACCAGCACAGGCAACGCAGTTACAATCAACGCGGCTGGCATTCTGGCAATTACCGAAACGACCGCAACAAACGGGGGTAGTATTACCTTAACGGCAACAGAAGTAGACGGAAGCGTAACCAACGAGGCGCAAACACTTAGTGTTTCGGGCACAACGTCGGGCATCCTTTCGCTTTCGACGGCAGGCGGTGCAGGCGGCGGCACCGCCATAATTGCAGCAGGTACGGGCATTTCGGTTGCTCAATCGGGCGGCACAATTACAATCACTAATTCAGCGCCCGCAAGTGGTACGCCGTGGCTATTAGGGGGCAACACTTTGGGGGCTGCAAACTCAATCGGGTCGAACGACAACTTTAACGTAAACATAGAAACCAACAATACCACGCGAATGGTGGTCGCCAATGACGGGAAAGTTACGATTGGCGCAACTGCCCTAACTACCTACGCGCTGAATCTGAATGGTTTACAAGGCGGTGGCGGTATTTTCATAGATGGAGGTAGCGGTCTGGTTGGCCCAACATTTTTAAGCACACGCGGTAACGGTTCGGGGTCTACCACCTACGTGATTGACGCACAACACCAAATGATTAGCGGGAATGTGGGCGCGTTCATTCAAAACACAGCCACAACGGGCACGGGTTCTGCTATTTACTCGGCCATTGTTAATAGCGGGGCAACTGGCGACGCTGTTTACTACGCGGGTGTTTCGGGTGGCAACGGCTGGTATTTTGGTGCGGATAACAGCGCCACCGGCGACCCTTTCCGAATTACAAATGGAACTTCTCTTGGTGCTATTTCAACGGGCCTTTCCATTTTGTCAACCGGGTTCACGGGCGTAAACAACCTAACTCCAACCATTGAGTTAGAAGTAACAGGTACGGGTGCAATTGGTATGCCAGTCGGCACCGTTGCCCAACGTCCTCCGCTTACGGGCGAAGCGCCGCTTTTGCGCTATTGTAACGAGGGCGGTATGTTTGAATTAGGCGACCCCAACAAAAACGCTTGGTTTAGATTAGCGGCGCTCACTTCGCCAACGGTTACCGTGGGCGCTGCTGCTGGAACGGGTGGCACGGCTGCTGTAACAAGTGGGGCCGGTTCAAATGATTGTTCAGGGTCTTTGACTATCACAACAGGTACAGGCACAGCAAGCGGCACACTTTGCACGGTCACTTACTTTCAACCTTACAGCGGCACCACCTCAACCGTTCTGCTCGACGCTGGCAACGACCTGGCAACCACTCAGCGCACCCGCTATTCCTGTCAGGCATCCAACCAAACCCAATTTAGCATTCGGGCCGTTACGGCCTTAGATGCTTCACAGACGTACATCATAAAATACTATGTTAGGAACTACTAAAAAAATACTGCTTTTGGCCCTGCTTTTAGTGAGCGGGCACTGCTTTGGGCAGGCGCTAACAGATACTTTGCAGGTTGTTTCGGATGGGAAAGGCGGGGCGCTTTTACAGCGAATTACCGTCTATTCGGAAGAAATGCCGGATACGGCCTATATAACTGCCAGACGTGCTGAAATTGCCCGCACTATTGCTGCTTTACAGGCCGAAGACGACGAATTAAAAATTGCGCAGGGTGAATGGGAGGCCATTACCGGCGCTCCAATGATTCGGCCAACAGTGCCAATGCCCGCGCCTCAGCCCCAATTTTCGCCCATTTTTTCGCAGGGCCGGGGCGAAAATTGCTGGCACTTTACCGCGTTTGACCGATTGGGCCGAAATTTGCTGCGCGTTGAATTGCGAGACAATGGTACTATTTGGGCCAATGGTGAGCAATGGGTTTACTCAAAAACACGCAAACGCTACCAGTTAAAAAGAAAATGAGAAAACTACTTTTTGCAATTGCTTTGGTTTGTGGGTTTCATGCGCACGGGCAAGGCATCATTTTTACCGCCCCGCTACCGCACACAAACGGAGCGCCAACCGGCAACCCGTCGGCGCAAGGGGCAAGAATGCGGTACGACACAGTAGCCAATGAGTTATACACCCATGTGCCTGGAACGGGTTGGGTGCAGTATCGGCAAGGGATTGACCGCATTAGCGGGACTATTCCGCCCGCCTACACGCCAAACAAAGGGCAATCCGATTGGGCCGTAAACGGGGCCAATCCGCCCGAATTGTACTACTACACGGGTTCTGTTTGGTTGCGGGCGAATCCGGTTGGCACAACCTACACGGCGGGCGAAGGCATCGCAATTGACGGGTCAACCATCCGTATTGACACGCTCGACCGGCTCACATTCAACCAGTCGCCTACGTTGGGCGGTGGCGTCGGCACATTCCGCTGGAACGACACAGACGGGACGTTAGACTTAGGGCTGAAAGGCGGGAACGTAACGCTGCAATTAGGGCAAGAAACCGTACACCGGGCCGTTAACAAGCACGGCTCGACCATTGCAAACGGTGAAGTAGTGGGAGTTTTTGGGGCGCAAGGCAATCGCATTTCAATCCGCAAGGCCAGCGCGGCGGCTGATTCTCTGAGTAACTCCACTTTTGGTATTGCAACAGAGGATATTAGCAACAATCAGGAAGGGTTCGTAACCGCACAGGGGTTAGTACGTGGGTTGAATACATCCGGCTTTACGGAAGGTGCGCCGCTTTACCTATCGGCAACCACACCGGGTGCGCTGACACAAACAGCGCCTGCCGCACCCGCTCACACGGTCTTAGTGGGTTATTGCGTACGCTCACACGCGACCGTGGGCAGCATTTGGGTAGAAATGCAGCGTGGATTTAATTTAGGCGAATTGCACGACGTTTCAACCAGTGCGGCAACTAATGGGCAAGTGCTAACCTACAATTCGAGCACAAAGGTTTGGAGTGGTGCGACGGTTGCAGACCAAAGTGCAACGAACGAATTACAAACATTGTCGCAGGGCAGCACGACGGTAACGCTCTCAAACGGCGGCGGTACGGTAAACGTAGACCCATCTACGACAAACGAACTCAATACTGGCCTCTCAGTCGGTTCCGGCAACCTTAACCTAACCGACGCAGGCGGTACATTGTCCGTTCCGGTTACGTCGATTGCCCCTGACCAAAGTGCGACGAATGAGGCACAAACGCTTTCTGTTTCCGGTTCTTCTAACCCAACCGTTTCGCTTTCAACGGCGGGTGGCGCGGGTGGCGGTTCTGTACAGTTGCAGGGCGGGGGTAGTACGACTGTCACGCAGTCGGCGGGGGTAGTTACTGTTTCGAGCACAGGGGGGAGCCCGGCTGGCAGTACGGGGCAGGTGCAGTTTAATAATGCGGGGGCGTTTGGGGCGTCTTCAAATCTGTTCTGGGACATAAATAACGCGCGGCTGGGAATTGGAGCCGGGGGCGCGTCGCCATCCTCACGCTTAGAAACATGGGTTGGCTCAACTTTGGCCGATGCGGCTACTTTTCTTGTGGCCAGCCCAGCCGGGAGTGCAACACGCGGCGGGCTAATGATCCGAACTAATAATCCTGACATTGGGGGTAGCAGTACGGTTAGTTTAATGGGGACTAATACATCTGTATGGACTAATCCTGCTCAAGGATTGTCGTTTCGGAATGATACACGGCAATTCGAATTTGGCTCTAATACTGTATTTGCTAATCAAATGTCAGTTGATTTTCCGTGGCTTGGTGCTTCGTCAATCGGCAATGCAGAGGAGGTGTTATGGGTAAAGGCAAATGCAACAGACGTTAGCCTGACAGCGGCAAAGTTTGTTAGCAGCCCTTACCCGCCGATGGTTTTGCAAGCCAAAAGCATCGCGTTGCATACCAAGCCGAGCGCCGCTTGGCCTGACTTTGCAAGCGGCAATACCACAGCGGCAAACCAATCACTGTTAATTGATGAGAACAGAAACGCGGTATTTGGCTCTGGGACACCAGCATCAAAAGTTGATATAAACGCCACAAACGGCTACGCCCAACTCCGCCTCCGAACCACCTACACGCCTACCAGCAGCAGTGACGCCCTTGGTAATACAGGCGACACCGCGTGGGACGCCAATTTTTTTTACATCAAAACCGCTGCGGGCTGGAAACGCGCCGCACTTTCCACATTCTAATGAAAAAACTACTACTGGCCACACTGTTGGCCCTGCCACTTTTTTGCGCGGCGCAGGAATGTAAAGACACCTCTTACACGCTAAATCAGGGCGGGATTTTCTTTGACATTACCCGCACCGATTGTAGTGACGGGACTTATACGGAGGTAAAGTCCATCGTAGGCGATACCGCCGCAATGGTGAGCCGTTACGCCAACAAGATGGTGTCGGATGCCACGCCCGTAGCCTCGGCGGCCATTACGGCAATGCGCGCAAGTCAATTGCTCACGTCGCTGATTCGCTTTGATACGCTCGCTACGGCACAATTGGGGAAATCGCCGCTGACAGCCGTAATGGCATCGTACGAACGGGAATTTCTTAGTGGGTCATGGGTGCTCGAATACAACGGGACAACAACCGCCGTCACGTTCCCCCGACTGAGCACCAACCAGCGAATCAGGCTGCTACCTGCGGGCGGCACGGCTCGCACTTTCCTGTTCCCTGGCCCAATGGCGCGCCTTGTAAATTATCCGATTACAGGGAACAACGTCTTGTTTCGGTACAAAGAAGGCTATTGGATGAGTTTCGCCTACCGATTTCAAGACCGGATTATTCTCCGCCGTCAGGGCGTAACCTTTAATTCCCGCTAATGCGCTATCTAATCCTGCTCGTTGCCCTCTACCTGCCAGCGCACGCCCACTGCCAGCGCTACATCCTCAACCGCCCGCAACTGTGGGTAGGATGCGGCGCAGCCTTTGCCAGCGGGGCTGCCTGGGGACTGCACGAAAAAACCGCTCATCATTGGGGTACATTCCAAAAACGTTTCCCGAATGCTAACCCGCTTGTCTGGAATCCTGACGAAAGTTGGCGGGCAAAGTACGTCAACCACGACCCTGAACAAGGTCGCGTAAAATGGGGGCCGTTTAATAAACCCGTGCAACTAACAGACGCAAAACACGCCTTAGCCACAATTACACAGGCGGGAATGCTGAGCGCCGGAGTGTGCGTAACAATCGGAGAAAAACGCCCGTGGTGGCACTACGCCTTAGACCTTACGCTTGTTTCGGCGGTTCGTTCGGCGGGCAATTACTTAACATTTAATGCCCTTTACTGGTAATGGCAAACTGCTGCTCCGACAATTACAATACTAACAATTGCCCGGCGACGTGGAATTGGGAATGCCTTATTGTTGGCTTTACCTACCGGCAAACCGTTTCTTTCCGCAACTCCGACGGCTCAACGCCCGCGCCCGACGTTTCAGGGGACGATTTTACAATGGTTGTCAAAAACGCAGCAGGCGCAACGGTGGCAACGCTAACGGTCGGCAGCGGCATTGCATACGGAGCGAACGACAACGAAATATCTGTTACCGTAGGCGACCCAATCACCGACGGAGAAGGCATATATACTTACCTGCTTTCGTGGCAACGGGCAAGCACGGGCGAAGACATCCCGGTTTTTGTCGGTAAAATCGAAGTAAAACCAGCCCCCTAACAATGCAAGCAGAGGTAATTAAGCGCGTAGTTTTCGCAGAGATTCAGCCGTGTGAACAGGT
>Ga0208695_1002032_pt1 | contig 15599 bp, 8 predicted proteins | sample AD_UKC111_MetaG_FD_184449 | JGI IMG/M metagenome (GOLD analysis project Ga0208695, IMG submission 184449) | Active sludge microbial communities of municipal wastewater-treating anaerobic digesters from Hong Kong - AD_UKC111_MetaG (SPAdes)... | ecosystem: Engineered > Bioreactor > Anaerobic >... | reverse complement strand
CTAAATATATCTTTAGCATAGAAGTGTGATGCAATAGAATCTTTTATAATACTAAAATTTGTTCTTACAGTTTCATTATTTAACATAAGGTTGAACATATTATTAAATGCATTTCCATAAAATTTTTTCAGATAATCTACTTTTTGCTGTTCAGTCGTGCAATTCCATGAATTCCATTGTTCATCTGAAATAGTATACATTAATTGACTATAGATTAATGACTGGTAATCTCTCTCTAAATTTAATTGTGTATTATTTCCTTGAATAAGATTTAATCCATACCAGGATTGTAAATCATAATTAAAATTTGTTGCAGTATAATTTTCTATATGTAATTCGTTAATATAACTATTTCTTGCATCTAACAATAACTGTAATGCTACTTTATCTTTAAGATTAATTAATATCCCATTTTTTGCTTTGTTTTTATATTCTTGAATTATCATTTCATATTTGTCTTTATATTGTTCTTCAGGACTTTTGCCTGAAAATCCAGCATCTTTTTCCTGCCCAAGCATATAAAATGAGCTTACATATTTGGTAAAAAAGTTATTATCTTCTGAATAGTAAGCTAAATATTTACTATCCTCTTCAAAATTACTTACCCCAAACACTCCCTTTAGCCCACCCCATATGCTTGCTTCAAATGCATGGCAGGAGATATCTTCAAATACATTGCCTATAGCCTTGTCTACATCCTCTTCATCCATACCCTGTGCTAATAATAGTTCCTTTAATTGTGCCCTGGATAAAGATGGATTAGCACTTAATATCCCCTGTACTTGCTTTGTTACCTCTTCATCAGCACCATTTTTTCCATCATGCTTGTATTCATGCCCAATCTTAGCTGTTAATACTGCCATCTGGTTTATATCCCCTATTACTCCATTATGCGTGGATATAAGTCCAGATATTAGCTTCTTATCTATGTATATCGTGTTCCCTTCTTTTTTGTTCTCCTCTGTGTTAAAATTAAAAGAAAGTTCATCTGGATTACCATTGAACATATAAGCATCTAAAGCCTGGACAAAATCACTATCATAAGATAGCCCGGAATATAAAGCATAGTTTTGTACTGCATATATCTTTTGCATAACTCCAGTTTTGTCTGCCATAGCTGTATTGTAATCCTTTACTCTGTTCATACCAAATACCATATCTTTTATACCACTGTAAGATATATCGTAACCATCCGAAGATATACCAGCAGATAATCCCTTACTTCCACCAAGTGTCACAGCAAATAGCCCAGTTGTGTTTAAGTTCCCTTTCTTATGCCCAGACTACCCCGACCACCCACCCCAAAATGGGTAAGCTAAAGTATTTTTCTATCACTTTTAGCTTATCTCGTTTGAAGTAGTGAGACTAATAGCTTAAATCTTTTATTAGAATTATACTTTATCATAAATTATTGATTAACTATTTAATAATGCAAGTTTAGTAGAGATGCAATCAGTAATAAATTTAATTTGAAGTTTTAAGAATGTTTTAGTTGTAACAAGAATACAAAAACAAGCTTTAAGACTCAGTTCAAAAAGAAACGATAAAATTTTAACACCTACAAAAAGAAGATAAAAATGCTCTTTTAACTTTTTTAGATGCCAGGATAGCAAAAAATAAATTAGAACAGATCCCACTATCTTTAGAAGTATTTATAGGCTAGAAGTTATATAAAATAGTTTATTCCTACATTACTGTTATTGTTTTAAATATGTATTTACAAATTGCTCAAGAGCTTTTTTATTTTTATTTAATTGGTTTTTAGTAGTATTTATATATAATTCATATGGTAATTGAGATATCTGTATATCCAAATCTCTTAATAAATAACTATATTTTTCATTATATATTTTCTCATAAAAACTAATACTTGTAATATATTCTTTATACTTATATCCACTTATATTTTGTTTTACTGATTTTAAATTTATACTTAAATTTTCAGGTGTATTTATATTATCAAATATTTTCTCATATTTTTTATTTGAATCAAAATCTTTTTTTATACTTTCATAATCTTCAAAACTTATTAATTCTCCAATAAAATCATCAGGGTATTCTAATGAAAAAGAATGAAAACGTATTGTAAATATTATATGCTTATATATTAAAAAATATAAATCATATTTTTTTCCTTTATAACTAATTAGTTTTTCAAAAGGTATAATTTCATATATTTCTAATCCTTCAAGTCCTGAAAAATCTTCTTTAGTATCAACTAATTTCAATTTTAATTTATTATCAAAAAGCTTTAATACTTCATCAGCCCTCATCCCTATATGAAATTTATCAAAAAATTCGGTAAATGATTTTACTTCAATAGGCTTTATCTCTTCTTCTTCTTGACTCCCAAATATTCCAATACTTGAAAATATAAGTAGAATAAATATTATAATTATTTTTTTTCTCATACCTTCTCCTATTTATAACTATCTAAAATTCCTGTAACATAGTCAGTGTCAAATCCAAGATAACCACATAATTGTGCATAATATACAGGATTGGATAAATATATCATTTTCATAATATCCACAAAACCATTAAGATTTGAATAAAATAAGATTTTTAAGTTTTCTGGTGTAATTACTTTTTTTATAAAATCAGTTGTATCCTCTTTATTATTTTCCATGTTAATAATCAAATTTACAAATGACTTACTATACATAATTGCCAATAATGGATTTTTTAGTACTTCATCTTTTGTAATTTTCTTTGGAAAAATCATTGTTTCTAATAAATCAGTAAAAAATCCAAAAAAACTAAAACCATGAGGTAAATTATCGCTTCCTTCTATAGCCATATCTCCTAAAATCTTAAAAATTAATATCATTTTTTGTTCATCAGTCGTTGAGGAATCACTACCACTAAATAAATCTCTTCCATTTAATACTGAACCCAAGAGAAAATTAAAAATTGATGCTTTTGGATCTATTATTGAAATTACACTTTCAACAAAAGAAGCTCCTAATTTTCCAGCTTGCTTTAAAAATTCATTTATCATCAGTGATTGTATCTTGCTTGGAGCAGAAGCAATAGCATCACAATTCATACACATCATTGCATAGGCATATACGCAACCTTTATCTCCTTTCGTTAATTCTTGTATTGCTGCAAAAAATTCTTTATTATTATTATCCATATACCAACCAAGACTATTAAAATTTGTTATCTTTCTTTCTAATGCTTCCATCTGCATTATGGATATACCATTCGCAAATCCATGTATCGTTCCTGACTTAGGATTAATCATATTCATCATAGAGTATATTGCAAGATTTGTTACATATTTGTTTAATATCTTTAATTCATCTAATTCAGTTGGAAGACTAAGAATATTTCTCTTAAATTCATTATTTTTTTTATTTTCATATTCGGCAGCTTTTTTTAACAATTTAAATATATCTATTTTTTCACCTTCTTTTAATGTTCCATCAGAATTTATTTTACCTTCCAGTAACTTTTTTATAAATCCATCAAATTCTTCTTTTCCTATATTTGAATCCTTTCCAAACACATATAAAGATAATTGCTCCCATAATTCCTTTATTGTATCTCCCTTTTCTATCTCAAGAACAAGACTTTTTAAATCTTTATCATAAAGAAGCTTGAAATTATCATTAGAAATATCATGAGTTGCACCTATATATTGCTTCATAAATTCTTTTGCTTCTTCTGGATTCATACCATCTGCAAGAAGATAGAATAAAAAGTCCAGTGCAACTTTTGAATCCTGGTTTAATATCCCTGAACCAAATTGAGCCATAAGTCCCTTTAATATCGTGCATCCAAATATTGTAGCAGCTGTCTCTTCGTTTAATACAGCCTCATACTTATCCTTATATTGAGTTTTAAGTATTTCCATTATCTCATCATCTGTTTTTTCTGGATATTGTTTCTTTAAGTCATCCTTTAAAATATTAAGTTCATTATTTCCATCGTGCATCCACTCATGACCCATTAGTGCTGTATTTGCTGCTGCACCTGAAATATCAAACTCTATATTTCCACCTGCGTTAACCCTTAATGATTTAAGTAGATTTGCAGCATCAAGACTTATTGTTCCATTATTATTCTGGTATTCCCCAGCTGTCCAGTCTATTTTTAATCCTTCTCCTCCTCCAAATATTGTGTTCTGTAATCCACCCTGGAAATTTAACATGTTTTCAAGTTGCTTCTTTAGCTCTTCCTTCTTCGCTGGATCCTTTTCATTATCTATCATTATCTGCATTATCTTTATGTCACCGTTCATCATATCTTCGGTGACAAATTCAAGATAATTTTCTTTAAATACTTTATACATAGGATCAGTGTCATCATAATTTCGTAAATCACCTCTCAGTTCATTTAATTTATTTAGATACTTCATCCCTTCACCAAAATCTTTCCACATAGATGAAGATAGATCAAGCCCATCCGAAGATATTGCACAAGATAATCCCTTACTTCCACCAAGTGTAACAGCAAATAATCCAACATTTGACTTAAACCCTAAATCTCTTGAGTTTAATATGTTAAATGTGTATCCATCCGCTATACCTGTCTTGTTATCTATTATCTGCTTTACAAGATTCCCTGCCATATTGGATGAAAGAGCCATAATAGAATCACGAGAACTTATCATGGTTTCCGTAATTTGTTTTCCGTCAACTTCATTTGTATATGTCCCTAATTGTTGTCTAAATCCACCACTTTTCTTATCCCATCTAGCGCCCTGTAACAAAGCTATCCCGTTACTTACACTACTTCCAACAAATGTTGAACCACTTGACAATAAACCACTTGCAAGTCCACCCGCAAATGCATCGCTGTTCCATCCATCAGGACCAAATGCATTTATCGCTGAGTTTATCGTACTTGTAGCAAAGCTACTTCCTGCATCTATTAAAGAGTTTGTAAGTATTCCGTGAAGATCGTTTGTAAGATTAAGTCCTGCCTTGAATGTATTTGTTAAACTACCCATACCAAAGGATACACAACTTGTTGCCATCCACTTCATCATATTCATAGCTGCATCATCTCTGTAGTCTTCCGATGCTGTTGCAACATTTATAAGTCCAGATCCCATCTGGAATAACAAAGATCCTGCTAAACCAGCTCCCGGTGCTAATATATTAAGTGCTATAGACCCAACTGAGGATAAACTCGGTCCTCCTTCAAATAGTGGAATATTCATAATCCCACCATCACGGGTAGCTATGGCTTGCTGCTCTATAGATTCTATCATCTGGAATTCAAGCATTATACGCCCACTTTCAAGTTTTTTGTTCTTACTCGAACTTATGCTTTTTGTAAGTAGATCTTCCTGCTTATCTTCATTCTGTGTATCTTTTTTATTTCCCTTAAAAAGATATGCAAACAATTTTGTAAATTTTGCAAGCCAGCTTTTAGTATTTGCTCCACTTTTTTCCTGTATATATTCCGATGTCTCGGTAGATGTTGGCATCCTCCCTATATACTCCGTCCATATCTTTCCTGCTTTGTTTTCATTACCAAATAATTCAACTGCAACAGTTTTTATCCTCTCTATCTCTGTATATACATTTACTGTAAATAGATCTGGATTGGATACCTGCTTTTGCTCGCTTGCTAACTTCTCTACATTTGCCTTTGTGCTTTTAACCTTATCTGTTATCTTAGTAGCAGATTGAAAGCCATCTATCACTATTGTATCCTTCTTAGCTCCTCCTAAAAGTGTATAGCTTTGCATATATGTTCTCTTGTAGTTCCCAGAGCTTTTTGTCCACCCATTACTTAGTAGTATTGACCCTATATTCTCACTGTATCCACTTATTATACCTTCTGTTTGCTCTTCAAGTTGCTTTTGTGCTATCTTAAGCTCATGTATAAGCTGCATAAGTTCAAGATCTTTCTTTTCTTTATCCAGAGCATCCATCTGTTCTTTAAGATCAGCAACAGCTGCCGAAATAGCCTCATCTTTCGGTATATCTTTCTTATGTAATACTCCAAATAATCTGTTTGCCATAACTTCGTAATCACTCATCCAGGTAGGCATAGCAACCTGCTTTATATACGAGCTCGCTTTTTCTGCATCACTTTTTTCCTCTGTCATATCGGTATCTATAGTATCTGTCAGCTCTTTTAAGTTTTGTTTTAAAGCAGTTATCTCATCATCGCTTTGAGAAGTTTGTTTATTTCTAACTTTCTCTATCCACTCACCCCTTTGTGTAACAAAACTAACCTGCTTTGCCTTCCACTTAGTATCTGCTTCATATAACTTTTCTTTCATATCAGAAAGCCACGATGTCATCATTGATTGCATGTTGTTTATCTGGTAGTTAAATTCCTCTATCCCACCATTTAATCCAAGATTAGCCTTGTCTTCAAATCTTTGCTTCTCAACATTAACCATATTAAGCTTTAGATCACAACTTAGAGATACCAGCCTTTCAGCCTCATCATACATCTTATCTTTTATTGCTTTCGTTAACTGTAATGCATTATTGTAAATCTGGTTCATAGCAGGTGTTTCAAGATTGCCAAGAGTTGTAAATCTACCAGCAAGTTGCATAATAGCTTTATATTGCCTTAGCATTTCACCTTTTTCAGAATAATCATTGGCCTTTAAATCTTTCCCAGCTTCTGCAAGACTCTCTTTTGTTATAATATACTCTTTCTTTATCCCAGCATCTTTTGCTTGTTGCTCTGTAAGCTGCCCGGTATAACCTTTATATAGTACGATTAGTTTTGCAAATTCTTCTACTTGCTGATTCAGGAATACTATTCTTCTTTCCCCCCTTTGCCTTATTAAATCTATTAGAAGCTCACTTTTGTTAGAAAAAAGAAAATATCCCTTTCTCTTAATTTTAAGTATATTTTTACTTTCGATCTTACATTAATTCTAATATACCTTTTCTTTTTTTGCAATATCACCTCACCCATCTATTGCTTTGTTATTATACACTTAACTTAAAAAAAAGACTTTACCACCTCAAGGTAGCATAAGATGGGCTTATGGGAAGTAGACACGGATGTCGTTATCTATAGAAATAAACTATTACAACTAATAAATACTAAAAGATAGAAAAAGACATAAATAAGAGGCTAAAACTAAACTTACCATAAGCTATCTTATGTTAAGTGGGGATCAGGATGAGAACCACGTCCTTGAGGTAGTTTATCTACTTTTCTTTTACTTACACTCCTAACTTACAAAGCAATAAATAAGGCAAAGGGGGGTATTAAAAAAAATTGCAGCCTCTCCCTTTAAAAAAATATTTTATTTTACCCGTCGCTTTCTTTTTTCCAGAATGCAGTACCACTTTTAATCTTCTGCCTTACCAATATTAGCTCTAAACACTGTTTTTTTGAAAAGTACCACTTGTACCACTTTGCTCATCTTGAGGTATATTAGCAAGGGTAGAGAATACCTTTTTTTTTGGTCGTACCACTTTGTACCACTTGTACCACTTTTTCCATTTAGACCAGTAGATCAGCTCTTTGCTTATCCTTTAATATCTCTCTTAGCTCTTCTGGTGTGGTTATCCCATAGCTTCTTATTCTATCTATATCTTCATCAGCTCTTAGCTTATATATATTCCTGCTTCCCCTTTCATTGGACCTGTAATAGCTTATATACTCGTAATCAACAAGCTTTTTTAAATGCATCTTAATCCATTGAAAATGTAAATCTGTATTTTCTCTTATTTCCCTTTGTGTAAAGCCTACATCATTTATCTTTAACCCTTGCTCTCTTGACTTCTTCCTGGCAATATTTCTTATCTCTTCATAAAATTCAATATCCGATACACTTATTTCCCCAAATGTACTATTCAGTATCTTGTTTACTAAAATTGTATAACCTATCCTGTAATCTTCTTCATCACATTCTATAAATTCTATTTCTTTCCCATTTTCAATTATCTTTTTCTCTTCCTTCTGGTATTGCCTTAAAAAGCATATAACTAACAACAAAAGGAGAAATCTCTTGTGATCCCTTCTCGTTCTCATAAGTTTACTTGGAAATTTTAACTTATCCGCATATGGATTGACTATAACCCTTTCTTTTAAAAGCCTCTGTGCACAATGATGTTTTTTAATTATTTTATCTACTCTTTCTTTATCTTCCTTTATACTATAAAATCCATACTCCTTCCTTTGGTGATCATGTATCTTCTTTGTCTGATCTTCACTTTCATCAACATTTACTAAAAAACATCTACTCGCATTTTCAGGATTCACTCCATTACCAGTAGTACTCATAGCAGTTGCAACTGTCGCATCTACAGTCATAAGTTTGGTTAGCATTTCCCCACTCCTTTCATCTTTAACAGTTACAAGTCTTGAAAGTTTCTTGCTCGATAACATCTCTCTTATTTGATGTTCAACTGATTCTGAGTGTATAGCCTCTCCTAGTGTTAGAAATTTATGCTTAAGTCCATCTTTAGCTATATAATTTAATGCTTGATCAGATAAAGATGTAGCAGATATTACATCTTCAGGTGGCATAAGCTTTTCAACTGTCTCTATTAGATAGCTTTTACCACTGGATGATTCTGAAACAATTATTACAGATATTGGATCATCAAGCTTTCTTGAAGTAGCTGTGAGATACAAAAGCTGCTTGTTAAGATCATCCCCTATATACCCCATTTCTTCCATATCCTTCACTATCTGTTCCATTATAAATGGATCCTCCAATAGCTTCATCCCCATCTGCCTTTCCTCTTCACTTACCTCTACCTTCTTTACATCTTCTTTTACATAAATCTTTTTATCCCGTATCTTTTCAAGATAAGAGAGTATTGCATTTAAATCCCTTTCTATTACCTTACTCTCTATATTAAAGTTCCTGCCCAGTATGTTACTATAACTATTCCTCGATCTTGATGAATAAAGCTCTACCATATCTACAAAACTATCCCCACTTACCTTATTGTATGCCTTTATTGTAACCTTACAATTGCCTGTAAAGATATCTTTCACATTAACCACAGTGTATATTATATCCCCTATCTCTACTACGTGAGATCCATCATCATTTAATTTTGCATTGAATTCTTTCTTTACAGGAGATTCTATTAATAAAGCTTCCTTTATTAGATTACCTACCTTCTCTTTATCCATTTGCTCATATAAGCTATTATCTAAAGCTATTACCTTTACATTAAACCCCTCACTTAGTAATCTATCCTTTGTATATTTATCTTCCAGGATAAGTATAACTGTTTCAACTCTATCTTCTTTTAATATGTCTATATAACAATCAAGGCTATCTTTTAAAAACAAAGATTGAACATTATTAAACCCCATACTTAAAAGATATAGAGCATCTATTAAACTTCCTGCTAATATGACTTTATCTGGATAAACTTTAGATGCAGATCTATTAAATACTCCCCCATTACCATTTACCTTTATCTGTTTGCTCACATTTATCCCTGCTATATTAATAATATCTCCCCTCTCATCTAAAACAGGAATCGTTATGCAGTTAAGTAATATTTCTTTATTTTCTTTATCTAAAATGTTTAATCTTTGTAATTCTTCTTTCTGCTTTAAACTTAATATCTCTACAAGAGTTCCATCACAGTAGCCTATATTGAATCCATGCAGTAAAGCTAAATTATTTAACTTTAATTTCCTGATTAGTTCAATAGATTCCCTGCAGTTTATTTTATTCATGTAGTAATTCTGCACATCTTTAAGTAAAGAGTGTGAAGAGAAAACAGTAGAATCTTCTTTATCTTTACCCTTAAATGCAAGTTTACCTTTTTTTATCAGTTCTGATGTTTCCTTTAATCCTACCTGCCTTACCTTATCCAGCACAGATAATACATAATCTTTATCTTCAGACTTCCTGGCATATTCTTTATTTTTAAGATAATTTATGGCTTCATCAAAGCTACAATTCCTTATCTTTATTACAAAATCTACAAGATCTCCAGAAGCTCCACAGCTAAAACAGTTATATATCTTCTTTTCTTTACTTATAGATAAACTTTTACCTTCTTTCTCTTTTGCCTTATGAAATGGACATCTCGCTATATACGATTCCCCTTTGTCTTCAACTTCTATACCAAAGGATCTTAATAAACTTAATATATCTATTTTCCTCAGTATATCTTCTGCCTGCATCTGTCCATATACAGCCTTTATATTCTCTGTCGGTACATTGTATTTGTTATTCATCTTCTTATCCTTATCTTTATTATTCTATCCTCTCTATTAGCTCCGCTCCTATTAGACTTACCTGCTTCCCAATCTTATGGTTTGCTGCTATCTCTATAACTCCCTTTTTTAAACTTATTGCCTGCTCTATCTTAACACTTTGCGATAGATAATTTGTAAATACCTTATCCTGTAATATATCTTTTATGTTAGATGCTATAGCCTGCGTTATACGGGATCTGCTATTAAAACTATTCAGTATAAATCCAGCTATAGATAGATCAGCATTTACTGTCTTTTTAATTTTGTTTATCGTGGCAATTAGATCAGCACTACAATATATAGAATATATGGAAGCACAAAGTGGGATTACAGCAAAGTTAGCAATAGATAGTATATTTAATGTTAATATCCCAGCTGATGGTGCACAATCTATAAGTATATATCCATAATCCTTTTGCTTTTCTATTATCTCTTTTAGATTCCTATTATTTAGCAGTTCTCTTTCAATTAAGCCTGGATTTGTACTACCTCCTATTAAATAAAGATTTTCTCTTATCTTATCTATACTGTATTCCTCTTGCGTTAATGCATCATATATATTTGAGATCGGATTATCTATAAGACTTCTTGTTAAGTTACCCTGTGGATCCATATCCAAAAGCAGTGTCTTTTTACCTGTGTTTGCAAGATAAAAAGCTATCTCTCGACATAGTGTCGTCTTACCAACTCCACCTTTCTGGTTTATAAATACTATAACTTTGCTCATATTTTACTTCCTTTACTACTATTCTTTGCCTGTAATATTGCAGATCTTAAATGCTGGTAAGATCTTCTAAATGTTAAAAGATGAACATAAGCATTACCACTAAAATAGATCCTCTGTGCATCGGATAGATTTGACCCGCTAAGTGTCATACGTATCTTCTCTTCTTTTAGCTCATAGTATATTTCAATCTCTTCTATCCGAGCTCCACATGTTAAATAATAGGCTGATTCATAGAAATCTGTCGTCGTTACCTTTTCTACTTTCTTTTTAGTTTCCATTTTAACCCCCTTTAAAAAAAATCTTGATTATTTTATTTTTCTATTGTATACTCTTTTTGTAAGGATGCTTCCCTTAGTTGCATCTTGCTTAATAAAAGAGAATATAAAATTTTACCAATAATAGATCATATTTATAATTGTTGTTATTTATATCTGCAAATAGTATATATTAATATCTATAATCTGTCAAGTATTTTTTCAATATTTTTTCATTTTATTTTTTATTTTATTAATAATTATTCTAAATTAAGTGTATAAATAAGGATTAATACTTATGACAATAGGTGATAAAATTAAAGAACTTAGAAAAGAAAATAACTGGTCTCAAGATGATTTAGCTGAGAAGATAAATAGTGAAAAATCACATATAAGTAAATATGAAACAGGTAAATTGATCCCTTCACCAGCTATTATACTTAAACTTGCAGAAGTTTTTAATGTGAGTTCAGATTACCTTTTAACAGATAAACAGGTGAAAACACCTTTTAAACATAAATATGATGAATCTTTTCTTGCAAAATTAGAAGAAATAGAAGAAATATCTCAAGAAGATAAAAATGCTCTTTTAACTTTTTTAGATGCTATCATAGCAAAAAATAAATTAGAAAAAATTTATAAATCTCCAAAGGCAAAAGATATTTTTAAAAAAGATTGATCTTTTCCTATATCTTCACAATAAATTCTTATCCTTATCTTTTTTTCTTTTGACACGAATAACCTCTTATTCTTTAATTAAGAGGAAATCCACCCTTTGACTTTTTAGGTTTTTGTTGTATATTATTGGTAAGTACAAAGAGGGTTTCCCTCTTTTGTAGTAGGCTCAGTAACCTTTCTTGCCTAAAGAATTGGGGTTACTGAGCTTTTTTATTATTTTAAGAAACTCTGTCAAGCATTATTTTTATTTTTCTTGATTTCTTTATACTACATATTATGTCATTGTCAAGTCTTTTTTAAAATATTTATGATATAATTGAAATATGCAAAAAAAAACCAATTTTTCTCAAAAAATGATTTATTATAGAAAGATTAGAGGTATGTCTCAAAAGGATCTGGCTTTAAAAACTGGCATTTCCCCTAGAATGATTACTTATTATGAAAAGCATATATCTCATCCTTCACTTGAAAAAATTAATATTATAGCTAAAGCATTAGATATCGATCCAAAATTATTACTTGAAGATAATGAAATAATTTTTGAGACAAACAAGAATGATTTACCATTTGATTTTACTAAGGTTAATACAAAAACACTTAAACAAATAAGCAAAATTCTGTTATTAAACAAAAGAAATAGAATTATAATATACAACATGATTGATGCTTTGCTTGAAAAACAAAAAGAAGATAAATAATTCTAGTCAAAATATTTCCAGAAATTTTTATGAAAGTTGTAGATAAAATTAAAGAACTTAGAAAAGAAAATAACTGGTCTCTCAAGAAGATAAAAATGCTCTTTTGACTTTTTTAGATACCAGGATAGCTAAAAAGATTAGAAAAAATTTATAAATCTCTAAAGGTAAAAGAAATATTTAAAAAAGAATAAACAAGATTAGAAAATAACTATATTTCTATTTAGACAAAATAGATCTTACACTTAGATAAAATAGCTAAAAAGATTAGAACTGATCCTACTATCGTTAAAAGTATTTATAGGTATGGGTTGGAAAAATAAGTTTCTATTGTTTTTGCTTTAGAAATATATCAAAAAATTTTACTATTCCATGCAATATATTTTTCCTTTTGATGTTGCAATATATATTTTCGAATCATATATCAATAAATCTCCACTCTCCCAATCTTTCTGCTTCTTTGGAATGGGAAAATCATATCTCCATAAAATTGAATTTGTTTCAGTATCAAAACAAACAATGTTTAATGGAAAACTTGTTGCATAAATATATTTGTCAACAACAAGCATTAAAACAAATCTACATCCTAACTCTTTTACATTTTTTTTCCATATAAGCTTACCATTATTAATGTTAATACAACAAAGATATTCTTTATTATCATTATCAAAGTATTTAAAATATATTTTATCTTTTACAACAGCAGGAGGTTCATGATTTATTGTTCTATCAAAAATATAATTCTCATTTCTCCATATTACTTTTCCTGTATTTTTGTCTAAAGCTTTAAGCCCTTCTCCGCTATCACAAACAAGTAAAATGTTTTCACTTAACATAGCATCAGCTGATACCCATCCTTTGCAACTATATTTCCATATTAATTTTCTTGTTTTAATATCTATACAAAGCATATGCCAGCCATCATTTATGTATAATTTACCATTATCTATTATGGGAGCTGTGTTTGATCCATATATTGGATACTCCCAAACAATTTTACCTGTATATAAGTCATATCCACAAAAATGAATATAATCTTCTTCAAATTCACTTTCTAATCTGCTTCCTAAATAAACTATATTATTATATATTGTTGGAACTGATTCGTTAAAACTACCTTCTATTCTATCTATTTGCCATAATATTTTACCATTGCTTACATTGATAGCATAAAGCTTTAAATCCCTTGTGGAAATAATTAGAATATTATTAGATACCTCTAGTGGACATATACCTGATCCCAATTTATTTAATTCCCATATTAATTTACCATTCTTAGTATCTATAGCCTTAATACCCCTTTCTTTTATTTCTTTTGAATAATTTGTAAATCCTACTAATAAAATATCATTATAAATTATTGGATAATAAAAGGAAATGTCTTCTTTACTATTATATATCCATTTAATTTCAGGTTTTTTTATTATTTCCTTTGTATAAACAATTCCATTTCTTAAAATATTTCCTCTATATTTTAATTCCATTTTTGAGTTTGTACTTTCATTAAAACTAAAGTATAAAATAATAAGAAAAATTATAAATATTAAAATTATATTTTTATTTCTCATATTTTTTCCTTAAAATTTATTGAGAATTATTTTGAATAAATTGATCTATAAAATCAAAATCAACAAAATAAAAGTTCCCACTAAGATACATACCACCTGCAAGTAGTTGTTTAAGTAATGTTTGTTGTTCATCACTTAGTTGTGGTGGTTTATTTGGATCTATTTCAATTCCCATTATTATATAAAATATACTTGTAAGATTTGCTTTTGAGATGTCATCTGTATCGCACTTTGGTTCTCCACTATTGATCCCATTATTTCCAAATGCTACCGGACAATTAGCAGAATTTTCATAATTCCAGTGTTCCCCTATATGAAATCCTTTATCCTTAAATTCCATAAAAGCATAATGACCCGTTGCCCTTAATGATCTTATTATTTCATACATTTCAAGATCATTATATTCTTCTCCATTTGCCTTCTTTACTCCAGGTATATCTATTGCCATATTATAACTATGTGGAGATGATGTATTACCATATCTAAATCCATCTCTCCATTCAATAGAACTCCATCCACCTTTCTTTTTAGTAGCATTAGTTAAATCATTTAATGTGTTATAAAGTACAGTTATATTTGCTATAAATTGTGTATTTGTTCCATCATTTGCATCATTCCCTATATTTATTGTCTTACCACTTATTAATTTGGATATCTCTTTTATCTTTTTTAAATCTTGTCGCATGTAATACTCTAAAAATGTCTTATATTCATTTGAAACATAAGGCCTTTCATTCACTTTTCTATCTTTTCCACTTCGATTCTTACTATTATCTGAAACTCTATACAATTCAAAAAACCATGTTACTGAATTTGCTTCATATGTCCTTGAATTATCATTCATTCTTTTGTCAATAAATGATTTTGACCAGTTATTATTTATTTCATTAAATTTATCTACTCCTTTTTTCCCCTGTTGTAGTATTAAGTTAAAAACATTATTAAAACTTTCACCAATCCTTTCTTTTACCCAATCTGAATTAAGCCCTCTTATATCACTATTATTTCTGAGATCTATTAATTGATTCGATATAAGTTTATTATAATCTTCCACACTCATATTAAGGTGAATATCAAAAGCAGCATCAAGATCCTGGCTGAAATCCTGCACTCCATATTCATCCATTTTATCCTGGACTCTTAATGTTTCAATATATCCTGTTCTTACACCTGAAAAATATTGAATCAATTTCCAGCAATTAGTTTCTGTATAACTCACCCCTTTTGTTTCTTTGTATTCTTTTAAATTATTTCTTATTGATTCATAAACTTCTTTTTCAACATAATTTGAAAGATTATGTTCTAATCCTAAAATAAAATTTTGTGAAAGAAATTGTGAAAACTTTTCAGCACCTAAGGTATAATAAAAAGCCTTTGCATCTTCTTCAAAATTACTTACCCCAAACACTCCCTTTAGCCCACCCCATATGCTTGCTTCAAATGCATGGCAGGAGATATCTTCAAATACATTGCCTATAGCCTTGTCTACATCCTCTTCATCCATACC
>Ga0208695_1002031_pt1 | contig 15603 bp, 13 predicted proteins | sample AD_UKC111_MetaG_FD_184449 | JGI IMG/M metagenome (GOLD analysis project Ga0208695, IMG submission 184449) | Active sludge microbial communities of municipal wastewater-treating anaerobic digesters from Hong Kong - AD_UKC111_MetaG (SPAdes)... | ecosystem: Engineered > Bioreactor > Anaerobic >... | reverse complement strand
GATGTATCCGTTTTTGTCTATGGCCACGTCGACGAACTGGGAGGAGAGGGAGGCGTTGACGGTCGAATCCCAGACGATATCGTAATCGCCGAAAATCCCCGTGTTGTTAGCGATGTTTTTGCCCGCCGGGTTGAATTTGCGTATCAGCCGCATCAGGTTGGTGTCGTTTGTGCAGGTGTAGACGAAATCGTCGGCTATGTCGAGATTGATGAACTCCGTGGGGACGAATTTCGGCACCTTCTTGCGCTGCTCCTTGGTCATGAATTTCTTGAAAAATGCTTGTGTGACGATCTGAAGCGTGGATTCCACGTTAGCCGTGCCGTAGAAGCCGCTGAATTTGCCGTTTTTGTCGAACACCACCGCACCCTGGTAAACGCCCTTGACCACCACATAGGCGTTGCCTGAGCTGTTGACCGCCACCTTCACGGCCCCGAAGCCCGCGTTTTGGGGATAATCGCCCGAGGCCGGCTGGGTCAGCGACCTTATCACCCTGCCGCTTCGGTCGAGGACCAGCACCCGGCTGTTGCCGGTATCGCAGACGTATATCTCGCCGTTTTCCGTGACATAGATGCCGTTCGGGCCGCTGAGGCTGTCCGGCACGCCGCTGTTATTAAGCTCGTCGATGATATCCACCGTTTTGAAGGAGGCGTCGAGCACCACGATGCGGTCGTGGCCCGTGTCGGAAACAAAGATAAGTTCGTCGTTCCAGACGAAGAAATCCTCCGGCGACGAAAACTCTCCGGCGCCCGCCGCGGTCCCGAGCACTATACTCTCGGGCAGATAGGCGTTGGGCACAGGCGTCGCGGCGCTCTCGCTGTTGTATATGTAGCTGTTGTACGGCGCGAACTCGGAATCCGCGCAGACCGATACCATCAGCGTCAGTGCGGCCGCCGTCAGCAAAACCATCCTCTTAACCATTGCTTGCACCCTTGCTTTCTCTGATACTAACCATCATTTGATACCCGAATGCGCCATGGTCTCTATGATCCTGCTCTGAGAGAATACGAACATGGTGAGGGGCGGCAGCATCAGAAGCACGGCGATGGCGGCGCCCGAGCCTGCCCTGGCGAGCCCGGAGGTGGCGATCTGGCCGAGCGCCGTGGGCAGCAGTTTCAGGTTTTCGGAGTAGATGTATCCTGACCCGGCGCCGTTCCAGTAGCTTTGGAATACGAAGATGAGCAGCGTCAGCCACGCCGGCTTGACGTTAGGCATCACGACCCGCCAGAGGATAGCCATTTTGTTTGCGCCGTCTATCTGCCCGGCCTCCAGGATGGCGTCGGGGATGATGGACATAAACTGCTTCATCAGAAACAGGCCGAACGGCGCGGCCATCTCGGGGAGCAGCAGGGCGAGGTAGGTGTTGATCATCCCGGTTTTTGCCATGAGCACATACAAAGGAAGCGCCGTGACAGTGCCCGTGAAAAGGAGGGATATGATGATGATCTCAAAGTAGACGCGGCTTCCCGGGAACCTGTATTTCGCGAGGGGGAAGGCGGCCAGCGAGACGATGAGGATATGCAGCGCCGTGCCCGTGACAGAGACGAATACGCTGTTGAAAACGTATCTTCCGAAGGGTATCCAGAGATTGTCGACAAGAGAGGGGATGAGCGCGTAATTCTCAAGCGTGGGGTTTTCCACCCAGAATCTTGGCGGAAAACGGAAAATCTCCTGCATGGGCTTGAAGGATTGGATTATCGCGTACAGAAACGGGAAAAACATAAAAAGCCCGAAGGCGGCGAGGACAAGAAATACGAACGCATCGCCCGCTCTTGAACGGGAAACTTTTCTGCTCACAATAACATTCCTTCCTTGGGGCGTGTTCCGAACAGGCAGTGAACGCCCGTCTTTTTGCGGATTTCCCACCATGCGCCGCCGAAAAATCCTGTCATAATACTATTCTGCAAACGCCCTAATCCGCCACCCTTTTGATAAGGCTGCGGACAATCTGATTGGTCAGGAGCATCATGAAAAACAGCACCACGGCGATCGCCGACGCGTAACCCATTTCGAACCGCACGTTTCCGACGTCCATGATGTAGGTGATGATGGTGTCCGCCGCATAGTCGGTGGAGGGGAACCCGGCGAGCATGATGGAAACGGTGCTCACGGAGAAGCAGGCGCCTATCTGCATGACCGCCGCGAAAAACAGCTGCGGGCCCATATGCGGGAAGGTGATATAGATGAGCTCCTGCCCGCGGTTGCGGATGCCGTCTATCGCGCCGGCTTCATAAAGCTGCCTGTCTATCCCCTGCAGCCCCGCGATAAAGGAAAGGAATCCCGCGCCGAGGCTCATCCATATCTGCACGGTCATCACGATGGTCAGCATGTATCTGGGATCGGACAGCCATTGGACAGGCTCGTTCACGATCCCGAGGCGGATGAGGTTTGCGTTCATGAAGCCGTAGACGTCGCTGCTGAAGACCCACGCGAAGATGACGAAAAGCGAGCCCGATATCGACGGCGCGTAAAAGACGAAGGTGAGAAGCATCCTCACGCGGTGGGGCAGGTCATTTATCATCCAAGCGAAGAAGAAGCAGGCAAAGAAGCTGATAGGGCCTGTGATAAACGCGATGAGCAGCGTGTTTTTAAGGGTCGTAAGAAAGATGTCGTCGCTTAAAATGAGCCTTAGGTAGTTCGAAAAGCCCACAAACCTTGGCAGCCGCACCATGTCGAAGCTTGTAAAGCTCAGGCAGACGGCGGACACTATGGGGATGATTGTGAAAAAGAGGAACAGGACGGTAAAGGGCGCGAGCATGGCATAGCTCGACCAGTTTCGCCTGACTTCACGGAGCGTCGACGTTTTCCTATCGGCCATCACTCTACCTCCCCTATTTCCGCGTTCTTGCGCGTGATCTCCTTGTTGATCTCAAAATTGTAGGCTGTCAGGACCTCTCTCGGGTTGGCGTTGTTGTATACGACCTTTTTGAACGCGTTAGATATGTTCCTGTCCACGAAATAGCTCGCGGGGATAATGCCGACCTCCCGCACCTCGGACCATTGTCCGGTGAGCAGGGAGAACTCCGGCCGCGACCACGGTAGCTCGGACAGGGCGTCCCTGTTGGCCGTGGCGTAACGCCCCGCGGGCCCCAACAGAGCCTCGATGGCGTTGCCGTATTCGGCCTGGATATCCTTTGAGGTGAACCATTTGATAAACGCCCAGGCGTCTGCCTTGTTGCCGGACGATTTGAGCAGTATTGCGGCCGTGCCGCCGAAGCTCGACGCGCAGCCGTTTACCGTGCCGTCCTGCCGGACGGTGCCCGGCACCGGAACCATCTTCCAGAGGCCCCTGATCTCCGGCGCTGCCGCTTCGAGCATGCCGTACATGGTATAGTTGGCTATCCCGATCGGCATTTCTCCCGAGCGGAAACGGTTGAAAAAGTCGTACTGCAGCGGGAAGCCGTATTTTTTATAGATATTGGTCCACGCGTCGAAAGCGTCTATGGCCGCCTCTTCGTCGAACCGGGTCTTCGAGCGGTCAATGGTGAAATAGCTACTGCCGCGCTGCATGAGCAGCGTCGGGAACATGCCCGCGCCGGAAATGCCGGACGGAATGCCTATCTGCAGGTTCTTGCACTGGATGGACGGCGCGATCCTCATCAGATCGTCCCACGTCTTCGGGATCTGCAGCTCCAGCTCCTCCAACACATCCGTGCGGCAGTACATCATGGGAAAGTCCTGCGTCACGGGCAGCCCGTAGCACCCGCCGTTATAGTAATAGGGGACGAGCGTATTGGGATAATAGCTCTGTGTCACGCTGTCAAAGTCTTCGAAGCCGCTCAGGTCGGTGAGCGCGCCTCTCGCGGCGAGGTTGACCGGGTCGCCGACGCCCGCGAATATGGAGACATCCGGCCCTTTCCCGGACAGGACAGCTTCTATGAGGCCGCCCTGAACCAGATTCAGATTGACCTTGGCCTTGCTGTAGTCGGCAAAGCTTTTGTCTACCAGATTTTTCACTGTCTGCAGTTGGTCGCGGCCCTGGTTGGACATCCATACCGTCAGCGCGCCGCTGTCCTCGGAATAATCGCCGATGATGCCGTAATCCGGATTGAAGGAACAGAATATGCTCTTGAGCGAAAACCACAGGTTCTTAAAGAATCCGGCTTCGGCTTTTTCGAACGGCTCGCCTGGCGCCTTGACCGCTATATAATCGATGGCTAAGGGCTGGACGTTTACCTTCATCACCCAGTCCGCCAGCGCGCTGATGTTTGCCTTAAGGCTGTCAAGGCGGAAGGGGATGCTTTCCGTATCGCCGATAAAGCCGTTTATCTGCACGATAAGCGAATCGAGTATAGCCGTTTCGCTTCCGGTCCTGATAAGCGCCCGCTCAACGTATGCCTTTTGTTTTGTAAGGCTTTCCTTTATCTCTGCGAGCTGGTTCATAAGCCCGGGGATGCCTGTTTCGAGGTCGTAATCGCGCAGCGGGTCGGGGATGGGGCCGGTTATCATCATGACGTTGCGATACAGATTGTTGAGCTTTAAAAGCGTGTCCTCAAGGTCGGCCACGACATCCTCGTAATTGCCCGCGACAACCTCCATCCGGAGAGTGTGGGGGCCTTCGCTCAGGTATATGCTGTACGGCTCGCCGTCGCCCAGCACCTTAACGTACCAGCCCGGATCATACGGGAACGACACGTTTTCAAGCTCGGCAAAGGGCGTTTCGCCGTCGATATAAACCCGCCTGAACACATTCGCGCCGTATTTGAAGTTCTGCCTGACCCGCATGCCGATATTGTAAAAGCCGCTTTCTTCAACGTCAAAGCGCCATTCTATCCAGCGGTGGCAGTCGCCCCAAGTCGTACCGCCGACCGTGTTGAGCAGCATGATCCTGGCGTCGACGGGCTGGTTTGCCGCGTCGCTTTTGTCGTAAAGGGGCAGAATGGAAGAGTCCGATTTCAGTGAAAGCAGCTCGGCCTCAATCGTGTCAAGCGACTTCGGCGCGGCCTTCGCGCCGTCCGCCTTGCGGGCCTCATACACCGTTTGGTAGGGGGGAAGCTCAATCGGGGTGTACAGCGTGACCGTGTCGATCGCGAGCTCGGCCTGACTGAAGACGAACGACAGGGTGTGCTTTCCCTCGGAGAGTCTCACCCGCAGCGGCGCGTTGTAACGCCCAGCGGAATCGTAGACGTCGGCCGTCTGCCAGTCGAGGGACTGCGTCTGCTGTGGTAGCAGGTTGTTGCCGCGGCTGTCGCTCCGGATAGCGCCGTCGTACCGCCATGGGCGCGCCAGCTCGAGACGCTCCAGCTCCTCGTACGGATAAGCGCCGTCCACCTGTATCCCGAAGCTTATTTTTGCGCGCGCACTCTCAAGGGAAGCGTAACGGATGCTGAATGCGTAAAGCCCGTCGGTCTGTACCGTGACCTCCCATTCGACGCTTCCGGTTTCGTCGCCGAGAACGAGTATATCGTCGCCGCTGTTATAGCTTGCGCTGCCTTTGTCCTCAAAGCCCTCGACGCCCGCGTAGTCCGCCGCGCGTATGACAATATCGTCCGCTTGCGCCGTCTTTGGAGGGTTTTCATCGAGGTATGATCGGTAGTCGCCGTCCGGCGTTATAGCGGACGCCTCTCCCGCGCCCGCCGAAAAAACGCCTGCGGGCCCGGCGGCCAGAACAAACACGCACAGTATCGCCTTAAGACGCATTCTGCTCATAGCTCGAATCCTTCCGCAAAATCAGTCGGCACAGTACAACTTCCGGATATCCCATTTGACATACTGGCCTTTTTTTGTGATAGTGTTGCCGGAAAGCGTGACGTCCTTGCACGAGAACAGGTAGATGCCCGCGAGAGGCGCCTCGCCGTAATAGCCTTCGCCCGGGTTGGTATCCTTATACGGCGTGCCGATCTTGGTGCAGGGGTTTTGAATAAGGTTGTTTTTAATGGTCACATTCATGGCGTTTTTAACGAGTATCCCCGCGTACATGGAATTGTAAATCTTGTTGCCCTCTATGGTGATGTTCGTGAAGCTCTGCCAGTCCTTGCACGGCGTACAGTTGGCCCTTTGGGAAACGCCTACGGAAATGGCGCCGGAATGGGTGAAGGTGGGGCCGTTGTTCATATACGGGCTGCACGGGCTGTCGATGATGGTATTGTTTCTGATGACCACGTTGTTGGAGTTGGGCCCTTCCGCCCAGAACGCCTGCTCATGGTCGATATCTATGGCGGAAAGCCCTGTCCGTTCGATGAGGTTGCCTTCCATGACAAGGCCGTTGCAGCCCTGCACCAGCACGCGGCAGAACAGGTCATGAAAATAGCAGTCCTTGATAAGCACGTTGGAGGGGCGGTAACTTGTCGCGTTCTCCATCGTGTCGCCGAGCTTCACGCTCACGTTCCTGTCCAGCACCACTCGCACGCAATTGGCGGTGCTCATCGTCTCAAAATACTCAAACTGCTGTATCGCCTTGCTGCGCGCGTCGTTCATCATGGATTCGTCGTTGATCTGCTTGAAGCTGACGACCTTCGCCGACCCTAACTTGGTGTAGGATTTGCCGTCGAAAAAGTTGAGGGTATCGCCCTTTTTCAGCGGGAGCTCCGCCTGCGTCGGCTTGAATATGACGACGTTGGGCTCCTCCTGCTTATACACCATATGGCTGAACGCGAGGACATCCAGCCCGTCGTCGTCGGTGAAGCCGAATATGCAGTTTTTGAACGTGGGGCCGTCAGATATGTACATGATCTGCCCCGCAGGGCCGCCGATGAGACGGTTGGTACCAGGGCGCCTGATGTTGTAAATGCGTTCGTAGGTGTTGGGGCCCTTGCTCCGCGTCTCGTACAGGAACATGCCGCCCGCGTAGTTGGTGAGGTCGGTTACGGTGGTTTTTTCGCAGTCGATGAACGAGCCCACCACCGCGTTCCAGCCTTGAACGACCGACGCACCGATCGTGCCCGCCTTCAAGACCACGTCGTCGCCGTACTGCCTGTAGCAGGGGACCTGGGTGAAAACGCCGATGCGGTTAGCCTTGTCGGTCATGATGAAATCGCCCTTGGGTGTGATGAAGCAGTGGGGGATCCAGGAGCCGTCCTCCCGGAAAAACTGCAGGTTGGAACCTGCCTTTGTGGTTTCGTAATCATAGCCCGGCAGGACCTGCACCTTGAGCTGCTGGGAGAGCTCGTTGTAGCTTATGACCCGAAACTGCATGAACGGGAGCGGGTCTCTGTCCACGGTCACGGGGCCGTGGATGGTCGTATTGGTGGCGTTGGAGAATTCAAACAGCGCCTGATGCCCCTCGAGTATGATTTCCACGTTCTCCATGTAAATCGTCAGTCCGTCCGAGCCCTCGAATTTAAAGGGCACCACGCCTTCCGCGAACCGGTATACGCCGGGCTCGACGACGATCAGCTTTTCGCGCATCATAGCCGCGCGCCGGGATTTTGCCAGAAGCTCGTCGCCGTTTTCGCGCTGCTTCTGTTTCTGCGCCTCGGTATAGGTCTTCGTAAAGAGGGGGTCGGTGAGCTTGAAGGCGGCCACACCTTTTTTATATGTAGAAATGCTCATGGGCGCCGGCGCTTTCCACCCCGAATCCGATATACCTTTGGATGAAGTGACCGCGTTGCTCGTCTGCGCCTGGCTGTCATTTGTTTTTTCGCTTTCGGTTTGACTGTTCATACCGCTTCCCTCACTATCGTTTACACTGACTTCGGTCTGGCTCTGACCGCCGCTTGTGCCGCTCGCGCTGCCGGAAACCGTATCTCCCTGTCCTTGACAGCCCGATAACGCCAACACGATACAAAACAGGGCCGTAAGCGTCTTTGACATTGTTTTTTTCATTGATTTCCCCCGCTATTCAGTGTTGTATCTTATACCACATGGCATCCTTATCCTCATTATAAGTCAAAAAATTGAAGACGTATATGCATAAATGTGCGCGTTATTAGCATTATTGTTTACAAACATGAAATAAATTTCATGTTGTGTTTAGCTTCTGATTTTCAGCTTTTAAAGTAAGTTTATTTAGAATGTCATATAATGTTAAATTGTTAGCAATTGTTTCAGAATAAATATCAAAAGATTGTGACAGTTTACCACTTGACAATTAGTAATATTTGTGCTTTAATAAAATATAGAAACAGCGGAATAGAAATATATGTTTCGTATAAAATTTAATTTTCTAATTATTGCGCTGTTCGGAGGCGATATGGATATTATTGTAAACCAAAAGGAATTGACAGAGCTCTTGTACTGCTTCCATGTGCTTACGGGTAGCAAAACGATCATATACGACGAGAATTTCAATAAACTTTGCGGCTATCCCGACGGGGAATGTGAATTCTGTTCGCATATGATAAGCATGCCCATCGGCAAGCTGCAGTGCGACCGCAGCAATATCGCTTCCTTCGTCCACTGCAGGCAGGACGGCAAGCCGTACATATACCGCTGTCACGCGGGCCTTGTCGAGGCAACCGTCCCCATAAAGATCGGTAACGTTATCATCGGCTATCTGATGCTGGGGCAGATCATCAACCATAAGGATAAGGAGAGATTTTTCGAGGAGCTCCACAAAAACTGCGACTGGTACGGGCTGGATTTCAATACGCTTGAGGAGGCCTTCCCCAAGCTCAAATACTTCAGCGACGACCAGATATTCGCTATCAGCAAAATCCTTGAGGCGTGCGCCGGATATATCTGGCACTCCGACCTTTTGACGCTCGAAAACAGGCAAATGATCTCCAAGCTCACCCGATTCCTCGACAGGAACTATATGAACGCCTGCACATCGCAGGACATATGCAGAGAGTTGTCGGTGAGCCGCAGCTATCTTTACAAGATATCCATGAAATACCTGGGCATGAGCATCACGGAATATATCCAGAGCAAGCGCATCAGCGCCGCCTGCAAGCAGCTTGTCCATACCGACCGGCTTATCAGCGAGATCGCGCAGAGCGTCGGCATCGACGATTACAATTATTTCACCAAAGTTTTCAAAAAGCACACCGGCTTCACCCCGACGGAATACAGAAAACAAAACAGAGGATAGAAGGGCCGCAGTTTATGTACAAGAAAATCAAAGTTCCAGTCATCACCACTCCTTACCGCACGGTTTATGTTCCCGGACCCGATACCTATAAGGGCATAGACACGCCGTCCTTCAGATACGGGGAACGGTACGACACATGGATCGCAAACGATTTTACCATCGTCAAAGCGTATGACGGCTGCTGGCACGCGTTCGGCATTATCCACCCGAAGCCGCCCGCGTTTACCGATGATTTTAATTATTCCGGCGATGTGCACGAGGCGGAATACCAGCTGTTCCACTGCGTTTTTGAAGGCACGCTCGAGGCGCTGTATAGCGGCGGCAGCTTCACGGAAAAGGAAAAGGTGCTCTATCCGCAGTCTCGGCCGGGCGAAGCGCCGGAATGCTGGGCACCGTGCATAATAGAAAAGGATAAAACCTATTATATGTATTACACCCCCGAAACCGTTCGCCTCGTAACGACAAAAGATTTGTACAATTTTTCGCCATATGGGAAAGGTCTTTTCAGTGGGCTTTATTCCCTGCGCGACCCCTATATTTTCTTTGAAAACGGCAATTACATCATGATATATGTCAACGGCGATCTCTGTTGCCGCAGTTCGGCCGATCTCATACATTGGGACGAGGAAAAGCTGTTTCAGAAGAACCCCTTCGGAGAGAACAGCGCGCAGGAAAGCCCCTGCCTTTTAAAGCGGCACGGCATGTATTATCTGATATGGTGTATCCACGACGGCCAGAACGGATGCTATGACAACCGCTCCTTCGTGTTCGCCTCGGAGAGTCTCGACGGCTTTACGGGTAAAGCGCCCGTCGCCATGTTCAAAGCGCACGCGCCTGAGATTGTTTCGGAAAACGGGCAGGATTACATCATCAGCGTCTACTACCCTGAAAACGGATTGAGCATAGCAAAGGTCAGCTGGGAGTAGACGGTATACATAGCGGACGGCAAAAAATCGCCATCATGTATCATCCCTATATGCGGTATTGGAAGGGGCGCTGAAAGCGCGCCAGTCAAAACGTTCCGAAAGCTTTTTACGCTTTCGGGATGTTTGTATTATAGTCAACGGGCAAAGCGTGTTGGCTATAATAAAAATTCCTCGAAGCGCATTGCTCTAAGGATTTTTGGCCGGGATGACAGGATTCGAACCTGCGACATCTTGGTCTCAAATCCTCAGCAGAGTGTAAATGGGGTGTTTTTATGTCCATTGGGGGCTTTTTAGTCGGGTGCAAGGTGCTTTTGGTATTGTGATTTTAGCTTGGGAGGGCGGGGGTTGTCAAGCTTCATATGTTAGACCTGTTGCAAATTATATGATTCCATGACACAATAAAAAGGAATACACAGCCCGTGAGTTACAGTTCGGACAAACGGCAGCGGTTTATTCCTGTGTACGGGTGATTTCGGAGGCAGTCGCCTGTCTGCCCCTCCATGTATATCGTTATGAGCAGAACGGCTCACGGATTACCCCGGAGCATCACCTGTATAACATTCTGCACAACGCGCCGAACACGGAAATGACCAGCTTCGTATTCCGGGAAACGCTCATGAGCCATCTGCTTTTGTGGGGCAACGCCTACGCGCAGATCATCCGGGACGGCGGCGGTCGGGTGCGGGCGCTGTATCCGCTGCTTCCGAGCAAAATGGATGTCAGCCGGAATGAAAACGGACAGATTTATTATACCTACTGGCGCGACAAGGACGAGAGCCGCCCTCATGAGAAAAGCGGCGGCGTGGTGCTTTCCAAAGAGGATGTTCTGCACATTCCGGGACTGAGTTATGACGGGCTGGTCGGTTATTCGCCCATCGCCCTCGCCAGAAACGCGGTGGGCATGGCGATAGCCACTGAGGATTACGGAGCCAGCTTCTTTGCCAACGGGGCGAACCCCGGAGGTATTTTGGAGCATCCCGGTACGATTAAAAATCCGGGCGGCATCCGGGACTCTTGGGAAGCGCTGTACAAAGGGGCGAAGAATTCCGGCAAGGTAGCTGTGCTGGAGGACGGACTGAAATTCCATCAGGTGAGCATCCCGCCCGAACAGGCACAGTTTTTGGAAACGCGCAAGTTTCAGCTGAACGAAATCGCCCGGATTTTCCGCATCCCTCCGCATATGATCGGCGATCTGGAAAAATCATCGTTCAGCAACATCGAACAGCAATCCTTGGAATTTGTGAAATATACCCTTGACCCTTGGATAGTACGCTGGGAGCAGTCCATGCATCAAGCCCTTATCCTGCCCTCCGAGAAAGACGCGGTGTTCCTCAAATTCAATCTGGACGGTCTTCTGCGGGGCGATTACGAAACCCGCATGAAGGGCTACGCCATCGGTATCCAAAACGGTTTTATTAGTCCCAACGATGTGCGGCGGCTTGAGAACTTCAATGAAATCCCCGATGAGGAGGGCGGCAACAATTACATGGTCAACGGTAACATGGTAAAACTTGCCGATGTCGGTGCGGGATGAAGCGGAAGACCAGCCAATGTTTCGGACAGTATTCTCACGCAGGAATAGACCGCAGCCATCTGCATGGCAGTATGTTCGTTAACCGGCTTTCCCGAGCTTGTGCTTCCGAAAAAGAAGTTGTATCGGCTGTCGCTAAGGGTGTCTTTAGGCTTGTCACGGGCTTTGAATATGGATTGAAATAGTCCCATAGGCTTTTACCTCCTCAAAATAGGCATAAGAAAAGCGCCTACCTTTCGATAGACGCTTGTGCGTAATGCTGCTCATATTATTTACGAATATATTTTGTGGCTCGTGCTGCTCCGATCCGCTCGATGCGTCCGTCCCGGATCATTGCTCCGAGAACCGCTTCCACGGTAGAGGGGCTCACATCAGGAAGTATTTTGCAAATCTCCGTCTTTGAAATTGGAGTCAGGCTGTTTAATACAGTAGCCTCAATTCGTGCTTTTTTTGTAATCCTGCCACTGTTCAAAACCGCGAAGCGCTTGTCTAATTCTTTATAACACATATAGAGTGTGGACAGAAAATTCTCGATGAAAGGGACATACTCGTTTTCGTTTGTTTCCCAACCTGTGGAGGACAGCCTCAGTGCCTCGTAGTAGTAGGCTTTGTAGTTGTTGATTTGCTCCTCAAACGAGATATATTTTCCTGCGTCAAATCCGTTTTTATATAGCAGAAGTAACGAAAGCAGTCTCGACATTCTGCCGTTTCCATCGCGGAAGGGATGGATGCATAAAAAATCAAGAATGACGCAAGGTATCAATAAAAGCTGGTTGATATTTGCGTCACTTCGAGCCTCCATGTATGCAAGCTCAAGCGGCTCCATTGCTTTTGCGGTTTCAGATGCCGGTGTAGGTCGAAATCGCACTTTGCGGTTTCCGTCTGCGTCGACCTCCATAATAACATTGTCTTCTGTTTTATAGTGACCACCGAATTCGTAGCCTGTCAGCGACATCATCATTTCATGCAATCTCAGGATATCGCGCTCTCGCAAATCGAGATATTCATAGCCGGTATGGATAGTGTTAAGCGCATCTCTGTATCCAGCAATTTCCGCTTCATTATGGTTGAGCGGAGCGCTACTCTGATTGACGATAGCTTCGATACGATCGTCGCTTGTGACGATACCCTCAATCGCGTTGGAGCTTTTTACCGATTGAACCTTTGCGATTGCTTCCAACTCTGTAAACACTTTTGCGTATTCTTCTTTTCGGACGCCCGCCATCGTCCGCAGCGAATAGATGTTGGATGTCAGGTTCAATAGTTTTGCAGGAAGCAAACCGTTATTCAAAAATGAGTAATCAAATTTTCTCATAGTATCCCTCCGTATCTGCATATAATTGTAGCACTTTATATGCAGATAGTCAAGAGCGTCGACAGAGAATCTGCATATATTTATGATTATTATGTGCACATACTTCGAAAATTATTCGAGATAGATGTCACCATATTAGCAAGCCGCGCTTGCGAGGCGCTGTACCATGCGAATGTCAAACATATTCATAAGCCCAGTGTCGCGGATGGAGAAGATTTACTTCTTGACCGTTTCACTCATCGTCGCTCACTTTCTTGCAAGCGTCCTCGCCGTAAGCAACCGACAGTCCGCAACCATTGTCCCAAGCCACCATAATACTGCCGATGTCGTCAACCCCGCGCACGGTGCCTTTGGTGCCGATCGGCGGTGCTTGCGGGTCGTCCATGCGGATAAGCTCTACGCGGCATCCAACCGGATAATGTTTACGCAAGTGGTGTCTGCCTGATGTTCTTGCCGTCAATTGTGGTAATCGTGTAGGTACAGACATCCAACATGCCATACAGTTTGCCTTTCGGTGTTCGGATTTCTTTTGTCATAAATAACATCCTTTCTAATAAAACAGCCGGATGCATCACGATTAACTCGTAACACATCCGGCTATTTGGTAGCTCACACTCGGCTCCGTTGCTCGGTATGGTGTTAAACTGCTTTCTTTTTCGGCGTAGAACCTAAATTTCGCTCGATAGACACGACGTTGCGGCAGTGAATACATTTAATTTTTACAGCCGTTCGCCCCTGCCATTCGAGGTCAAAAATTCGCTTTTTACAGTTAGGGCATTTGATTATCTCTTGCATTCTTCTCTCCTTTTACGCAACATAGCCTATAAGCATATATGCGAAGTTTTTTATAAAAAAATACAATGTCCCAAATAGCTATTCACGCAAATAATAACCTCGCTCCCCGAGACGAATTTCTGCGGACTGTTTAGACACCTGAAAGAAGTCCGCTAAACTGTTAACGACCGCACAATTCAGATACCAACTCCCGTGTAAACCGGGTTCGTTCGAATGTTCCTCAATAAAACGGTTTGCCATTTCATCAAATTGCTCAGGTGGCATAAGGATGCGCGGAGCTATGCCTCTTGCCTGCCACTCCATCCAGTCCTCGTCAGACCAGTTCGCTTTATTAAATTCATCATATTCTGCAAATGCACTACGAATCTTTACCGCTTTTTTTGGGTCTATTACAGATATCGCAATATGATAGTCCCGATGTTTATGCCAATGGAATGCCTCGTGAGCGATTGTGGTGTTGTTCTTACATAGGTTAAATCTTTGTCAGATGGCTTTTGATTGTAATGCACGGCACGTTCGAACCGCTTATACATTCTTTGCTTTGCACGGTCAAATTCTTCAATAACCTTAATGTTTGCTGCAGCAACCTTGTGTTTTAATGCCGGAGCTAATTCCTTGCAGGTCTTTCCCCTTGAGATTACCCTGTCACAGTACAGGGTAATCTCAGACTGTCGAAAAAGTCCAGAAGTACTGGGCTTTTTCTTAGTTTTATGGTATAATATAAGCGGTGATGAAAATGTTGAGACGAAATAAAGAAGACCGGAACCAGATTGAATTTTTCAGTATAGAGGAGTTTGTGCCACAAGACCATTTGCTACGAAAAATAGATTCGGCTGTAGATTTTACACACATATACGATATGGTGGGAGATCTGTATTGTAGCGACAACGGTAGACCGAGCATTGATCCAATTGTGCTGTTTAAGATGACTTTGATACAGCATATATACGGAATTACCTCGTTGCGCAAAACCGCTGATGAAGTACGCATGAATGTGGCATACAGATGGTTTCTCGGGTATCTTATGAACGAGCAAACACCACATTTCTCAACGGTAAGCTACAACTTCAAACGTAGATTTACAGAGGATACAGTTGAAAAGGTTTTCTACTGGATATTAAGCGAAATTGAGAAAGCGGGCTACCTGTCACCTGAAACTGTTTATGTTGACGGCACACACATCAAAGCCAATGCTAACATAAAAAAGGTTGTAAAAAAGGCAATTCCCGAAGCTGCCAGAAGATATGAAAAGCAGCTCAGAGATGAGATTAACAGGGATAGAGAAAACCACGGTAAGAAACCGTTTGACGACGATGATTCAGAACTCGTCGAAAAGACGGTTAATATTTCGACAACCGACCCCGAAAGCGGAGTTTTCCATAAAGGCGAGCATAAGAAATGTTTAGCTTATGAAGCGCATACCGCTTGCGATAAGCTGGGATATGTTATGGACGCAATAGTAACACCGGGAAATGTTCATGACAGCAAAGCATTTGATGAACTGTATGATAAGCTAACCGAACATCACCAAAAAATTAAGACTATAGTAGCAGATTCCGCATACAAAACCCCATGGATATGCAAAAGAATTATCGATGACGGAAGAGTACCGTCTATGCCATACAAACGCCCCATGGGCAATAATGATTTTATCAGACCTTACGATTATATATATGATAAATACTACGATTGTGTAATATGCCCCGAAAACGAGATTTTGAACTATTCAACGACAAACCGTGACGGATACAGAGAATTTAAAAGCAATCCGGAAATATGCAAAAACTGCGCAAGAATCAACGAATGCACCCATAGCAAAAATCATCAGAAGCTTGTGACAAAGCATATTTGGGCTGATTATCTTGAACTGGCGGAGGATTACCGGCATACACCGGAATACAAAGCTTTGTATGAACAGAGAAAAGAAACAATTGAGCGCGTGTTCGCTGATGCGAAAGAAAAGTGTAAGCAGTCAAGTAAAATGCACAGATTTTCGCCACAAAGTGCACAGTGATCACGTGATAGATTTGCGATGTTCGAGACGGTAGCTGTTGCCGGTCATATTGAT
>Ga0208695_1002028_pt1 | contig 15616 bp, 16 predicted proteins | sample AD_UKC111_MetaG_FD_184449 | JGI IMG/M metagenome (GOLD analysis project Ga0208695, IMG submission 184449) | Active sludge microbial communities of municipal wastewater-treating anaerobic digesters from Hong Kong - AD_UKC111_MetaG (SPAdes)... | ecosystem: Engineered > Bioreactor > Anaerobic >... | reverse complement strand
ATTTACTTTGGCTTGTATGACAAAATGGCGGCTGGTATCAGCCATCTGGATTTCGGCGTCATCATCCCGATTTTGATTGGCGGCGTGTTGTGTGTCTTGATATTTGCACGTTTGATCTCTTTGCTCTTCAAGAAGCACTATGCTGTCATGTATCATCTCATCTTGGGCATTGTGGTAGGCTCGACGATTGCGATCATCCCACGGGGCGTTACGGGTGCAGGTGTAATAGCGATGTGTGCGTTGCTTTTTGTGGTAGGTGCAGTGATCTCTTACCTATTGGCTAAGCTGGACGAGAAATACGCTCGCGAGCCGGCTTTCTAATAACAATTGGTGAGCCAAAAAGCTATAAAAATGACTGTGAGTATTTTTGGATTTGAAAGCCTGTTCAAGGCAAGGTAAATTGTTTGGAAGGAGAAAATATGGGTAAAAACGGGCTTTTGCTATGTGTTTGTCAGGGGACCTGCCCCTCGTTTCAGGGGATGAATATTTTTGAAGTGATCAATGCTATTCGTCGCGAAAAGTTGGTGGATTTCGTCGCCATCCACCCACAGCTTTGTGCGGATGATGGCGATATATATCTCAAAACCATCGCTGCTGATAAGAGCATCGAGCAGTTGTTCATCGCCGGCTGTGATCCCGTCATGCAGTCGAAAATGTTCCGGGATGCCTTCCGTGAGGCTGGTTTCGACACCTCCCATCATTTTGCGGTAGATATCAGGAACATGCAGACTGAGCAGGCTATTGAGGCTATAAAAAATCTCATCACGGTAAACTCTTAACTATTGTCAGGGTTGATGCATGTCTACGAATTGGTATCCCATCATTGATTATGAAAAATGTACGAGCTGCCTCTCGTGCATCAGCTTTTGCCATCATGGCGTGTTCGTCGAGAGAGAGGGTAGGCCTGTGGTGGTCTCTCCTGAAAAGTGTGTCGAGTTCTGCCGCGGCTGCCAGCGCGGGGCATGCGATTCAGGGGCGATATCCTACTTTGGAGACAAGATCATAACAATACAATTCTCATAGGCGAAAACAACTCTATTTTTGGAAATCACTTCAGACGAGATAAATTTCTGCGAACCGGTTTTGATCATGTCTCAGTCCTGAGTAAGTAGCTTGACTTTTATCGAGGATTGATTTGCAAAAGAAGGCACTCCTTAAACAGTCGAGTGCCTTTAAGTGTGCAAATTGGGGTTAATTCCGGACCAATTTTTCTTAATCCAGCCCATTTTAGGCAATTATCCATTAAAATTAGGTTATGTTGAAAAGAGGTATATGATGCAGCGAGATTTAGAAAAAGCCGATTGGGCCGTTGGGCTGATGCAAAACCGTCAGTCTGTACGCCGATTTAAAGATGACCCGATTCCAGAAGAAATTTTATATGAAATACTTGCTGCAGGCATCAATAGCGCCACTGGTGGCAATTTACAGCCTTACTCCATCATTGTAGAACGCAGCCGCATCCAGAGCCATCAGCTCAGCAAGCTCTGCGGGGACCAGCCTTTTATCGCCCAAGCCCCTGTGAACCTGATCTTCTGTTTGGATTGGCACAAGTTAGCTGTTTACAGCCGTGCTAACGATGCACCCTTCACCTGTAATAAAAGCTTCCGGCATTACACCATCGCTATGGACGACTTGGTGTGTGCAGCGCAGACTATCGAGACCGCCGCCTGGCTGTATGGCATCGGCTCATGCTATGTGGGCACGATTATCGACAACATCCCCGCAGCCGCGCGTATGTACAAGCTGCCGAAATTGGTTGCGCCTATGTTGCTGCTTAGTTTGGGGTACCCCAAGAGCCTGAGCACGCCGCGTAAAAAGTTGGACTATGACATGGTGGTCTTCAATAACAGCTACCCGAATCTTTCTGAGCAAAAAATCTGTGAAGCCTACGATAGCAAATATACCGGTATGCGCATGACCTTACCCTCCGACCCGCAAAAGCGCCAGGAAATTTTGGCAGAATTCCACCGAGCACTACTCACCACCTATCCAGAAGAGCAATGCGACCAGATCATCGCTAAAGCTGATAAAGCGGGGTATATCCACGAGATTCAACGCCGCTTTGGGCTGCATTACCATGCTGCTGATATGCTGACACCGGAAGTGCTGGAAGGATTGGCAAGCCAAGGAATTTATCCTTGTTACGGCTTGATGGAGAAATAGATACATGGCGGTTCAAGAAACTGACCCGTTCACGAGCACAATCTAAAAGTTGGTCAAATGATTGTCAACGAAGTGCAAGCTAAAAGTATTCTTTCTAAGTCGCAGGTGTTTCCCCATACAATCAATGCCTATACTGGCTGTGAGCACGCCTGCAGTTATTGCTATGCGCGCTTTATGCGCCGCTTTAGCGGGCATAAGGAGCAATGGGGTGCGTTTGTGGATGTCAAGGTTAATGCTCCCCAGCTGCTGGCTAAGGAAATCCAGCGTAAAGCTCCCGCCCGCGTGTGGGTAAGCGGTGTGTGTGACCCCTACCAACCCTTGGAAGCCCAATACCACCTCACCCAGCAGTGCCTGGAAATCCTCATCGACGCCCACTGGCCTGTCTCCATTCAGACCAAGTCGCCCTTGGTGACGCGGGATATCGACATTTTACGCGCGGGCGAGGGTGTGGAAGTGGGGTTGAGCATTGGCACTGCTGATGAGCATATCCGGCAGATTTTCGAGCCGCGTGCCCCCTCTATTTCCAGCCGTATCGAAGCGCTGCACGCGCTGCACGCAGCGGGCATTCACACATTCGTGATGATTGCGCCGTTACTGCCTGGCGCGGAGGAATTACCGGAGCTGCTGGCTGGCAATGCTGACGAGGTGCTGGTGGACCGTATGAACTACCACTATGCCGATTGGGTCTATCGCAAGTATGGCTTGGAGCGCTATCTTACCGAAGAATACTTTGATACCGTTTCCGCGCTGCTCAAGAGCCGGCTGAAGCCCAGCATCGACGTAGAGATCGTCGGCTAAGCGGGGTTTTATTTCCAGCTGACCGCAGCTGTAAACGCCTCTGTGTTTTGAGTTAGGTTATGGCCGGCGAGGATAAAAGCGCCAGGCTGCCCATCCAGCGGCGCTACCTTCACGCTAACCTCATCCTCGGGGTGAACCTCACGGTCGTAATTAATCTGCAGAGTCTCGAGCGAATGTCGCTGATGCCACGGTGTAGGGAAGGCATCGCAAATCCACTCGATGTAACGGGCATTATTGACGTGCCCCACCACATCGATGGCTGAGTAGCCGGCACGCAAGCGCAGCCTTTCCTCGCCATCCGCAGGCGGAGTGAGCTTTTCCAGCGGCTCATCTAAAGCATGTCGGCTGGGGTTTTGCGGCAGGTTCAGCTGCAAGGAGGAAGGCGGCACCAGCCGGCGGGTCTGCATGTTCATCATCAGCCACGCCGAAGTGGCAGCGGTGAGCAGTTCACCCTGCGCGTTCAGGATTTCGTAATCGCGGATGAAGAAGAGCTTCTGCTGGATGGTCTTGGGCCAGGTGCGGATGGTAATCTGCTCCTCCACGCGTGGAAAGCTAAAGAACCTGAACTTCATGCGCGAAAGTACCCACACCATCCCTTGATCGAGCAGAGTTTGGTAGCCTTCGCCTAAAAGGTCGATGTGCGCATTGGCGGCTGCGGTCATGTGCTGCAGAAACGCTGAAGGCTTCCAGCGCAGGTTAGGGTCGCATTCATACGTCGGGACCGCGAAAGTTTCTGTGTAAGTGGAGTTATCTTCGCTGAGCATCTCTTTCCGAACCGGATTAAATTGCATAAATAATAACCCAAGCTGTTCAAAATGGCGAGAGTTTGTACTTGCATGGTGTTCTACGGGTAGGCTGCGCAATTTCCTGACTATGCCAAATGGCTGTGGAGACCTGCGGTCAAGTTTTCTCGCTGGTCCTTACAGGAGGCTCTGCATTGGGGACACCAGCGAGAACAAGTAAACGATGGTCAAACCCGCTCGCACGGTACCCTACGGGCAGGCTGTGCACTCTGAGACTGGCGAGAACAAGTTACTTCATTACAGCAGCTCAGCGCCAGCGGCTGTCATTTTCTGCCGGGCTGCCGCACTGCCTTCGGGCGTTACCGGCCGGGTGCCCGCAACGATTACACTGACGGCAAATCCCTCGGTGCGCGCATCTAGCACGGTGGCGAGTACGCACACATCTTCGGCTAAACCGCCAATGATCAGCCGCTGGATGCTGGCTTTGTGCAGGTGCACGGCTAAGCCGGTTTGATCAAAAGCGGAGTTTTGGTCTTGGTCAAAGCGCGTGCCTTTGGTCACGATCACCGCCTCTGGCGGGATGTGCAGCCCGGGGTGGAAAGCTGCACCTGGAGTATCTTGCAGGCAATGCACTGGCCAAAGACCGCCTTCCTCAGTAAAGCTGGGGTGATGCTTGGGGTGCCAGTCGCGGCTCAGATAGACCGGTATGCCAGCTTGGCTGGCTGCGTCGATCCATGCGTTGAGCACTAGCACTACCTGGTCGCCCTCCGCAATGGGCAAGGCACCGCCGGGGCAGAAATCATTCTGAACATCGATAATTAAGATAGCATCCCCCGGTTGAAAGGCAAAGCTGAGCTCTGTCATTTTATTCCTCCTCTTGCTCTGTAAAGCGCCGTTGTGTTTCTTGTTGATACTCCCGGAGCGCTGGGGAAATGGCAACGGGATAAGGCTCCTTGGCTTTTTCGAGCGCCAGCAGAGCTTGCGGCAGGCGAGCGAGCTGCTCCCTTGCGTATGCCTGCGCCTGTGGCAGGCTAACCTCAGCAGCTTGCAGGCGGTACCCTCCGCGCATGACGGGTACGAGCAGCGGTCGTCCTGGGAGCTGCTCCTCGGCGCGGGCGATGGTGTCTCTCACATCCTGGCTGCCTTGCGCCCGGCGGAAAACCTGCTTGCGCCCTGCCAAGACCGTGCGGGTTGTGGAAAGCTTTACGCGCCCGTGCCCGGCGTATTCGGTCAGCTTATAAGCGATATCTAAGCTGGGGACGTCACTTGAGACGCCCATTGCCGTCCCGACGCCAAAGCCATCAATGGGTGCCCCAGCTGTTAACAGCTCTTGGATTTTGTATTCATCCAGCCCGCCGCTAGCGAAGATTTGCACTTGCTGCAAGCCTGCGTCATCCAGCATCTGACGTGCCTGGCGGGAAAGCGCGACGAGGTCGCCCGAATCTAAGCGAACACCCGTTACCTGGAAGCGCGTGCCTAACTCACAGGCCAGCTCGATGACATCCTGCACGCCCTTCAGGCTGCCGTAGGTATCCGCGATCAAGTATGTCTTAGGGTAAAGCTGCGTGAAAGCCCGGAAGGCTTCCAGCTCCGTTTCATGTGCTTGCACGTAGGAATGCGCCATCGTGCCGGAGACCGCGATGCCATACTCCTTGCCGGCTAAAACGTTCGAAGTGGCGTTGACTCCCCCGATAAAGAAGGCGCGGGCGCCTTTCACAGCCGCGTCTACACCATGAATGCGACGTGCGCCAAAATCGATGACTGCGCGCCCGCCGGCAGCCTGCACCACACGTTGGGCTTTAGTCGCCAGCAGTGTTTGGATATGAATCTGATTCATTAGGTAGGTCTCAATGAATTGGCATTCCGGGAGAGGTGCAACTACCTCAAGAATCGGCTCATTGGCAAAAAAAGGGGTGCCTTCCGGGAGAGCGTAAACCTCGCCCGTGAAGCGGAAATTGCGCAGGGACTCGATAAATTGAGGCTTGAAGAGCGGCAGGGTGGAGAGGTAATCCAGAGCGGCTTGGTCAAAGCGTACATTCTCGAGGTAATCCAGCACTGTGTTCAAGCCCGCTGCCAACAGGAAGTTGCGTTCTTGGGGCAGCCTGCCGACGGATAGCGTAAAGACGGCTTGTTCTAGCATATCTTCATTGTAATAAGCCTGCATCATGGTCAGCTCGTAAAGGTCCGTAAAAAGCGCCTGCCGGGCGTATTCCTCCCGCAGGTTGATGATTTCGGGCAGGAGCTGCGCATAGATTTGGTAGTCATTTTGCCCAAAGAGCACAAAGCGCACACGTTGCACGGTAGAAAGCTTCTCGGCTTCATCTAAGACTGTATGGATAGCAATGCGGGCGGCTTCAGAGAAAGGATAGCCGAAAATGCCAGTAGATATGGCGGGGAATGCAATCGAAGTTAAGCCCTCTTTTTCAGTTAAACGCAAAGCGTTGCGATAACACGCCGAGAGCAGCATTTCCGCTGGGCTATCCACCCCGTAAACCGGACCGAGGCAGTGGATGACCGCGCGGTTGGGCAAATTGAAGGCAGGCGTAATGACAGCCTGCCCGGGTTGAATAGGCGCAAGCGGCTGGCAGGCTTCAGCTAAGCGCGGACCAGCCGCGCGATGGATCGCACCTGCCACGCCGCCCCCTGGCAGCAACGCGGCGTTGGCAGCATTGACCACGGCGTCCATATCCGGCTGGCGGGTGATATCGCCTTGCACGCATTCGATTTGAAGATGCTTATAGTGTACAACGATCATACGCAAAGCCTCCTGTTTCTTCCTAAAAATAGCTCTAAAGGGATTATACTCTGCAGAGAGAGGCTTAACAGCGAAAATTGTTAATTAATTTAGGTGAGGATATTAGCGGGAAACTAATCCACTAACACCCTAAGGTATAATATTCATAAAGATTACTCAATAGGAGTGCGTATGTCTGTAAAGCACATCGATAATATTCCCAGCGAGGCAGTCCCGAATGCCATAGGCGTGAGCAAGCAAGTGCTAATTTCGGCTGAAGAGGCACCCCATTTTGCTATGCGCTGCTTCACCATTCAACCAGGTGGCAAAATGCCGCTGCACACCAATACGGTGGAGCATGAGCAGTATGTGCTCAGTGGAAAAGCCAAAGTGACACTCGGCGAAGAGCACTATGAAGTGGAGGCGGGGAATGTGGTCTTTATCCCAGCCGGTATGCCGCATGCTTACACCAATATCGGCGAAGAACCCTTCCGCTTCTTGTGCTCAATCCCGAACTTAGACGACCGCACGACCTATCTGTAAGCGCTGGCGACTTCAGGCAATTATGCTGCAGACATAGATCATTCTCATGGAGAGGTTCACCATGATGGCGCAGCGTAGCTAATAACTACCTGCGCTATTTTTGATTGGATTTTTGGTAAATTCCCCTGAAGAGAGTACAATACCGACCAGCAAAATGCAGAATGGGCTCGCCCATTCAGAAAGAACAGGTCACTTTATATGTTTGATCAATTTTCACCTTTGGTGAATGTATTGCTGCTGAGCCTGGTCGCCAGCTTGGGCACAGCATTAGGAGGAGCCCTGGCAATTATTCGCCGACCGGGCAGGCGGGTTTATGGGTTTCTCATGGGAATTACTGCTGGTGTGATGATTTGTCTCTCGTTTATGGAACTGGTCAATGAAGCCTGGGAGCTGGGTGGTCCGACGGCAGCCACACTGGGCTTCGGTATCGGCGCACTTTTCATGCTCACGTTGGACTATCTCGCACCACATTTACGCTTTGGGCAAATTGAATTTCATGGTCATCACACTGAAGATCTCGCCCGGGCGGATGATGCACATGTTAACCCCGACTTTACGCAGACGAGGCGGCGCCGTAGGCGCGGTGCGCATTGGCTTAGCCATGAGGGCGCAGCTGTGGATGCAAAATTAATCAATTCGGGACTACTCTTGGCGATTGGAATCTCGCTGCACAACTTGCCGGAAGGTATTTCGGTGGGCGCCGGCTACATGCACAACCCCCAGTTTGGATTGTTCATTGCCATGGCAATCATGTTGCACAACATCCCCGAGGGTTTGGCTACAGCGCTGCCACTTTCTAAAGGTGGAGCCAAGCGCGGTTATGCTTTAGGCATAGCCGTCCTCTCTGGCTTGGCGGAGCCATTAGGTGCCGTGCTCGCCAGTCTGTTCCTGGGCAGCTTTCAAAACCTCATCCCAGGCGCATTAGCTTTTGCTGGCGGTGTAATGGTCTACATCACCCTAGATGAGCTAATCCCTTCAGCACGCGAATATGGCAGCGTGCATTGGACCTCGTTAGGCATTATTGTGGGATCGATCTTTGTTTTCTTACTCTCCGCGTGGATGGGTGTTTAGACAGCATCCCATTGCCATAAGAATGCCAAGCCGCGTTTGCCAAAAATCAGGTCATCAAAAACGATTTTTGCTGGTTTACCAGCTAATGCAGCGCAAACAAAAAGCGGCAGAAGATGCTCTTCGCGCGGGTGACAATACCGAGCGTTAGGCGCATTTTTCCAATTGAGCAGCCGTTCTTCCCGCTCTTCTGGTGAAACCACGGGGTTGGCAATTGTGTCTATCAGCCAATCCTGAAAAGCATCATTAGCTGGGTCTGGGTAAACTTTATCTCCCCAGGAGAAGGCGCGCATATTATGGAAAGAAAAGCCCGAACCAATGATGAGGATGTTTTCAGGCAGCAGTTCCGTAAGAGCTCTACCCATCGCCAGATGCTTCGCAGGATCTAACCCCCTGAGCAGCGAAAGCTGAATGGTGGAGATATTGGCTTCGGGATACATCAGCTTGAGCGGAATAAAATGGCCATGGTCAAAACCACGCATGGAGTCGATGCGCGCTGGGATGCCGTTTTGCTCGAGCAGGTTGGCGATACGCTGTGCTAACCCTGGGTCACCTGGCGCAGGATAATTAACCCGATAAGCCTCTTCTGGGAAGCTGTAATAGTCATAGAGCATCGGCGGATTTGCAGCGCCAAGCAAGGTGGCTTGTTTTTCTTCCCAGTGGGCGCTAATCACCACGATTGCGTCTGGCTGATGAAGCTGGCTGGGTAGATGGCGCATAAATTCCACCATGGCTTTGTGGCCAGGGTCGCCAAGGATCGGTAATGGCCCACCGCCGTGGCTAAAATAAACAACTTGAGCTTGATTTTTAGGATTAGCTGGCATATTTCATACTCTTTTAGTCTACTTAAGGAAAATTATAGAAGCCTAAACCACATATTCTACAACTTGTAGAAGCTCTCCATATATAAGAGTTTGGAAAGATAAAGTACAGAGCTACTCCTCCTAGAGCAGCTCTGCTTCCAGTGGTAGTTATATTCTCGATCTGGTATTACTCAGCCTGTAAGGTTGCAGTGACGGTCATTTCTTTGCCGTCGCGCAGGATGGTGAGCTCGACTTTTTGACCCACCTCAGTCTTATTGAAGATATAAGAGATCAGGTCTTCATAGGTGCGCACAGGGTTGCCATCGATGGCGGTGATGACATCACCAAAGATGATTACGCCCCGGTTGTAACGCGTGTATTGCTGGGTGGTTTCTCTCAAGCCAGCCAGATCGGCTGCTCCGCCAGGGGTAATGTCGGTAATCAGCACGCCATGCGTATTCGCGTCCAAGCCCATCTCAGTGGCATAATTAGCCGTCAGAGTGATGCCGGAAAGACCTAAGCTGGGGTGTTTATATCTACCATCTTTGATCAGCACCGGCACAATGCGCTCCACAATATGGGAGGGGATGGCGAAGGCGATGCCGGCATTGGCGTTCGTAGTGGACTGTATCGCCGAAGTTACCCCGATGACTTCTCCAGAAGTATTGACCAGCACACCGCCTGAATTTCCGGGGTTCACGGCAGCATCTGTCTGGATAATATCCGGGATGGTATATGTGCTGGATGAGAAGGGGTTAGAGCTATCCACCGTCAGAGAGCGTGAGAGCGCACTGACAATGCCTTGGGTCATGGAACCCGCTAAACCATAAGGATTGCCAATCGCAATCACCAGGTCGCCCACCTTCACTGCTTGTGAATCGCCCAAGCTGACTGGATGGAGCGTAAGTCCAGTGGGATCGACTTTAATGACCGCTAAATCACTTTGCACATCGGTGCCAACCACTTCGGCGGTTGTTGTGGTGCCGTCAGAAAACGTGACGGTGATGTTATAAGCATTTTCAACCACGTGATTGTTGGTCACAATGTGTCCCTGGGGATCCCACACAAAGCCTGAGCCTTGGGAAGAAACAGCACCAACATAAAACCCATAGTTGTAGGTGCCCAGCACTTGGATATTCACCACCGATGGGTTGACGGTATCGTAAATGCTGCGGTAAATGCTCTGCACCTGCTCGATCACCGTGCCATCGGTGAGCAAACTCCCACTGGCGGTGGGCGTGGAAGTCGCCGTTCCTGTTTGGGCAGCAACGCTAACCGGTGAAGTTCGCAGCAGGGCAGCCGCGCCAACGATTAGGACCAAAACTATCAGAACGCTCAAAACAACATATCTCTTTTTCATAGCTTACACTTCCTTTCAAGAAGATTTTCCATCCTCTGTGAATATAAAGTCATTTTAGGAAAGATTTATTTATTTTTTGTATATACATATCAGCCTTAGCTGAGAGAAGGCTATGGGAATGCTTAATTTTCGATGAGAAAAGAAGAATGGCTGGGGCACAGCGCCAATGCACTGCGCCCCATGGTAGAGAAAGTTATTTATTAATCAGCGGCAGGAAGAGGTCGTAGCTGGGCGGTGGGGGAAGAGCTGCCTGCCCAGCCCAAAAGCCGCCGGAGAGCGTGTACACGCCGCCTGTCAGGGTGCCGGCGTCCGGCTGGCCGATGGTGCCGCCCAGGGTGTAGCTGCCACCGCTGCTGAAGGTGCCGCCGCCGCTATCGACTGTGTTCCAGGAGAGGTCGAGTTCGCCACCGGACTGGGCTAAGACGGGCAAGGTCAAGAGCAACGTCAGCCCGGCGAAGAGCAGCACGCGCAAGTTAGGTTTAGCATGGCGTTTCATAGCTACTCCTCCCTTTCGCTGATGACGGGCTCAGGGATATCCACGGCTTCCAGGCGCATCGTCTCATAACCCACGGCTTTGGCGGAGATGCGGTAGTCGAAGGCGCAATTGGAAGGCTTACCATCCAGGCGCACACCTTGCACGGTGAAATAAGTGGTTGTCTTTTCGCTCACGTAGAGCAGCACAGGTTCATTGCAAGTGGCGGTCACCTGCACTTGGTAGTCCTCGGTCAGGTTGACCGTCTGGGCAAAGAGCGGGTCGATGCTCACCTCTACTTTGCCGCTCACCAGGCTGGAGGAACCCAAATCCTCGTACCAGGCTTCGGCTGCGGCAAGGCCGTAGAGCGAGACGTAGCTTGGTGCGCCCCCCGTAGGCGAAGGGATAGAAGCAAAGGGACCCGAAGTGCCATCATAATGGACATTTCCCGCATTATCCACGTAAAAGCGCAAGGTTTCTAATGGAAAACCCCCAGCATAGGCTTCTATCAGGTTGCCACCATAGCTCCAAGCGCCCACGCCAACGCCATTGACATAATTCCAACCATTTAAACCATAGCCATAGTTGCTGATAGATACACCGAGAACAGCAGTGCCATTATCCGCAGTGGTGCCGGAACTAGTATTGATAACTCTCAAGCCCGGGCTTTCAGATGGTGCAGCATCAATGAAGGCGCCGTTTTGGGCACGGACGTTGAAGGTGTTTATCCCATGATCATTATATGCGGCATCTTGCGCATCCGCCCAAACGAAGCTGCCATTAGTGGTTGCGTTAGCTTGATTACCTGCAGCAAAACTATACCACCCAGATGCGGTATTATCATATCCGCCTGGAATAGTAGAATACGCCCCGCTGGCGGCGTTATAGCCACCACCGCCAATAGCTGAGTTGTATCCGCTGGCTATGTTTTGGTAGCCACCACCAATAGCCGAGCCCTCCCCACTAGCTGAGTTGCGGTAACCACTGCCAATAGCTGAGTTATATCCGCTGGCTGTGTTTTCTTCGCCACCACCAACAGCTGAGTACATCCCGCTGGCAGTGTTATATTCACCACCACCAATAGCTGACCCATCCTCGCTGGCTGTGTTATAGTAACCACCACTTATCGCTGAAGTACCTCCACTAGCTGCGTTGTGGTAACCACCACCAATAGCTGAGCCGGGTCCGTTGGCAGTGTTTTGTTCCCCACTGGTGATACCTGAGGCATAGCCACTGGCTAAGTTTAAGATACCCCCACCAACAAAAGAGACCTCATCACTTGCTGTGTTGTGGTAACCACCAGCAACCGTTGCATATGTTGCATTGGTGAGATTTGTATCAGCATCACCGGCTTGATTATCACCACCGCCCCCGATTGAACCATAAGCATCAGTTACACGATTAAGATAACCTGATTTGCCTCCTCCACTGATGGTTGCCCCATACACACCGGTGGTTATGGCATTGCCAGAGTATCCACCAATTAAGTTCGGGCTCGTCGTGTTCGGTTCAAACCGAAAAACGCGCTGGTTATTGACCTTGATTTCCAAGGCTTGATTATCGCTGGTTCCAAGGTAATTTGTACCGGGGGTCGTGCCGGCATTGCCGGTTACAGACCAATTGTTAGTGGCATAGAGTGCGTAAGGCGTAGCGGTTAATTCCTGTCGCGGTTCCAACAGGGTGTAATCACCCGTGCCAGCTGGGCAGCGCACGCTGATATCCAGATAGCGCGCTTCGCCCGTGAAGGCGCCTGCGCCGAAATCGAGCTGGACGGTGAAATAGCCCTCGGTGAGGGGGACCCCGGTGCGGGGGAGATTGCCTAAGGGCGTGCCCCCAGTGGGTACGTCATAGAGCCCAAACTGGAAGTCACACGTACCCGTATAAGGTTGACCTTCGCTCTTGAGTTGGCCTTGATAGGTGAAGGCTGTGCCCAGAGGTGCCTGGGCGAACGCCAGGCTGACAGCGAGGATGAGGAAGAGCACGGCGAGTACGCCGCTCTTGATAAGACGTTTGGTATTCATTTCTACTCCTTTTATTTGAATAAGCGAACAGATGTTAAAACAAGCCACAAAGGCTTTATGATCAACGCGCTTTTGCGGTAATCGAAACAAAATAACGTTAGTTTGGACTCTTACTTATATAATAGGATATTTTTACTAAAAGTCAAGATATATTAAGAATATGGGTCAACAAATTGGGAAGATTGGGATACTTTCTCCCATTCAAAGACTGGTCTTAGATCAAAGCCAATAATAGCTTCAAGTTAAATTCAGTCTTGGGGTGCAGTGCCAATGCACTGCGCCCCATGGTCGAGAAAGTTATTTATTGATCAGCGGCAGGAAGAGGTCGTAGCTGGGCGGCCCAGCCCAAAAGCCGCCGGAGAGTGTGTACACGCCGCCTGTCATCCCACCGGCATCTGGCTGGCCGATGGTGCCGCCCAGGGTTTAGCTGCCACCGTTAATATCGTGTTTTTTGCTATATTTATCAGTTTACTCTTTATAACAAGTCAGGGCAATTGTTACGTGATACGTTTTGACTCACACAATATTTTTACCATTTTCGGATCGCGATGATCAAAGAAGCTACTTGTGTTTGTGTCCAATGTGGCAATAGCAGCCATGTCTTCTTGGTTAAGTTCAAAGTCAAAAATATTGAAATTCTCTTCCATCCGTTCATTGCGAACAGATTTTGGGATTGCAATAATACCGCGTTGAGTCAGCCAGCGCAGAATGATTTGTGCCACAGTTTTTTGATATTTTCCAGCAAGGGAAACGAGCAAATCATTGTGAAAAATGTCATTCTTGCCTTCTGCAAATGGTCCCCACGATTCTATTTGTACTCTATTTTCCTGTAAAAATTTCTGTGTTTCAATCTGTTGGTTAAAAGGATGAGTTTCGACCTGATTCACTGCCGGTGGCACGTCGTGATGAACAATCATGTCCATCACCCGGTCGGGATGAAAGTTGCTTAAGCCGATTGCTCGAATGCGGCTTTCATTGTACAGCTCTTCCATGGCTCGCCAAGCGCAGTGCACATCTCCATAAGGTTGGTGTATAAGATACAAATCTAAATAATCGAGCTGTAAGCGTTGCAAAGATCTTTCAAAGGCTTTTCGTGTACTCTCATATCCAGCATCTGTGATCCACAGCTTGGTAGTGATGAATAGTTCCTCTCTTGGTACTCCGCTCAGTAAGATAGCCCGACCTACCGCCTCTTCGTTACCATAAGAAGCTGCAGTATCAATTAGCCGGTAGCCTATTTGAATGGCATCTACCACACAACGTTCACATTCTTCGAGATTTGTGATCTGGAATGTGCCAAATCCAAGTATGGGCATTTTTATCCCGTTGTTCAGTGTGACAGTTTGCATCATATTCTCCTATATCGATATATACTCAATGCTGTCATTGTAATTGTTCTTACCGAATAGAATTGAAGAATTATGCAAGATGATTGGATGATTCTGCATCATTTCTGATTAGCCAAAGAAACCGAATGATTAAAGGGATAAAATATACAAAAACGGTAAGAAGCATATTTACAAAATGCCCTGATTCAATTTTCTCGAACAATTTCTTTTTCTAAATTAAGTTGTCAGAGGGACTTGCGCCATAAAAGTATCAGATGATTTGGGTTTTTAATTGGACTATTCTGCAAGGCCTTTGTAAAGCAGATTATGACGTGATTACTATAATTTATTTTATAAGGAAATATTATATAAATACATAGAAAAGAGATTAAGAAATGGATAAGGAAAAATTTCAATACATGGAAAGCAAAGAAGACACAATGCCTCTGACTCGACGAAATCGGGCGTCACGAGAGATCGAGCGTAAGTTGGATAATCAAGGAGAACTTATTTGGCGGATCACACAGGCTATTCAGCAAGATGGTGTTATTCAGATGTTGGAAGGGGTTTTCCTTGCACGTGCCTCATCACTCTTGGGATTGAATCACCATTTGATGACGCCGTCCTTCTGCATGATTGTGCAGGGAAGCAAAGAATTTTTGCTGGGTGATAGCCGCTACTACTACGACCCTAATCATTACCTAATTACCGCTCTTGAACTACCATCCATTAGCCAGATCCTGGAAGCGACACCAGAACGACCTTATATCAGCCTTCGCATTAACCTAGACTCTTCTTTAGTAGAATCTGTTATCGAGGAGGTTGGATTGAGTTCCCAATTAAACAATACGGACATTCGGGCTATGGATGTTGGCATATTGGATGTGAACTTGCAAGATGCTGTCTTGCGCTTGGTTCGGTTGATCGATAATCCGGCTGAAGCTCCTTTCTTGGCAAAGTTGATAAAAAAAGAAATAGTTTATCGGCTTTTGATGGGGCAGCAGGGAGCCCGTCTTCGATACTTAGCTGCGCAAGGAACCTGTACCCCACATATTGCTAAAGTAGTTGATCGAATTCGGCAGAATTTCGACCAGCCAATGAATTTCGAAGACTTGGCGTACGAGCTGGGGATGAGTGTTTCGGGTCTATATCACTCATTCAAAGCTGTTACTGCCCTGAGTCCATTACAATTCCAGAAGCAGTTGCGACTTCAGGAAGCGCGCCGATTGATGTTGAGTGAGGGTTGGGATGCAGCCAGTGCAGCTTATCGCGTTGGGTACCACGACCCAGCATATTTCAATCGGGTATATAAAAGTGTTTTCGGATTACCACCCATTCGGCATATAAAGCAATTGCGGGAAGGGGTTTCCTCCGACGCGGTATAATTTTTGATATGCCAACAAAATAAGCAAAGGAGAGCTATGGCTGAACAACGCAAGAAGTTAACGATTTCTGGTTTATTCAAGAAAGCGGCTGAAGGGAAGCCCATCACCTGGCTGACCTGCTACGACTACCCAACAGCCTATATGCAAGAGCAGGCTGGGGTAGATATGATTCTCGTCGGAGATAGCTTAGGCATGACC
>Ga0208695_1002026_pt1 | contig 15620 bp, 14 predicted proteins | sample AD_UKC111_MetaG_FD_184449 | JGI IMG/M metagenome (GOLD analysis project Ga0208695, IMG submission 184449) | Active sludge microbial communities of municipal wastewater-treating anaerobic digesters from Hong Kong - AD_UKC111_MetaG (SPAdes)... | ecosystem: Engineered > Bioreactor > Anaerobic >... | reverse complement strand
AAAAATTCAAGGAGATCTCGGAGGAAATCCAGTCCCTGCAGAAAACACTGGAGCGCCACAAGGCCCTGCAGAACGGCCCCGACGCTTTCACCCTGCAGATGGAGAATATCTGCAAGGCTCTGCAGGATGCGCCCTTTGAATGCACTGAATATAAGGACAGCATCGTGCGGCAGATGATCGACACAATAAAGGTGATGACCAAGGATGCCCTGCGCATTATTTTCAAGGGCGGCTATACGGTAGAGCAGCCACTAAGCATGGAGGGAAGATGAAAAGAAAGCATTCAATAGCAGAACCTGCCGCAAATAAATCGAAGCCCCGGTGAAGGCGGGGTACTACCTGCAGGTAATGCCTCCCATCAATGACAAGTTGTTTTTTACTGTTGTCCTTGCTTCTGCATGTATTTCTCTCTTGCTTGCAATAGAGATATCGGATTTTTGCCATTGAGGCTTTCGGGGTGTTGATTTTGATATGGATCATCTATCCATCCGCATATCGGGCAAGTTTCATATTTTGAATCCGCCAGGATGGAATACTCTCCACAACAAGCACATTTTTTGTACAGAATTGGAGAAGATAAACCACCACTTCCATCTTTAACATTCATGCTTTCTCTTTGCATAGTGCTTGCTTGAATGGCTTCTTTAATTGCCATTCTTTTTTCGTATTCCGTTATTGTTAATTGATTTACCGTAATGCCAGAATCTCTACCTCTGCCACCCATTACTTTTCCCTCCTTGTTGTTTCTAGATAACTTACATAAATAACTTCATCACCCATCTCGGGAAATGTCTTACCAAAACATAGTACTTGCCTGGGGTTTATACGCTTTTTCATTTCAAAATATCCTTCTAAAAACAAATCTTTTTTAGTAAGCGCACCTAAAGTGGATACTGCAACAACCGAACCGTACTCTATCCCATCAAAGCAAAAATCAAAGCTTTCCTCAGTGCTCCAGCTTACAGTCGGAATAACGGATAATCCAAAATCTTGCCACATCGCTCCACACCACCGGCTTTTAAAAACGTTGTATACTTGAATTGCAAGTGGCATGTCGGTGTAAAGACTATAATCCGGGGTAAGCACATTAGCATATTGAGCCAATCGCAGAGTATAGTCATAAGGATGATCGAAAAATCTCTCTTGCTTACTGTCTTCAATAAAGAAATGCACACTTTTGTCAACATCTGCACGGTCCGCAACCTTCCGAACGTGGTCAGCGGAAATCAGCTTAATATTGGTTATATCCACTTCACATTTGCAGATAATTGGAATATCCCATTTGCCGATGGTTGGATATTCATTCCTCAGCAGTTTTTTATATTGCTGCCATTTTACAATTGAACACTTTCCATAGTCTCCCATGCTCTATACCTCCTTGAACATAGTATTTATTTGAATATTACAACAGGAGTTTATAATTGATTGTTGTAATATCATTGACTATGCCCACTATATGTGGTAATATATATGCGAGGTTAGGTTTCCAAGTAAATGGACGACCGTTCTCGGGGTTACACACATATATTACTACTAATAGTGGTCATTGTCAATGATTTTGCATACTTATAGTGTATAATATTTAAAAGGAGGATTTTTATGGGTTTGGTGCTGGGTCAATATATAAAATCCGTAAGAAAATCCGCAAAGATGTCGGCGGCAAAACTAAGTAAGGACGCGGGCATTTCAAAATCATATCTGGATTATATTGAAAGCGGCGCTCGTGAACCTGCCGTTGACGTACTTGCAAAATTAGCCGCTGTTTTGCAGATTCCGCTTGAGGCGTTGCTTGAGATACAAAAAAAAGAGCAGCTTGAATCGGCGATCAATAAGTTGCGCGCCGAAAAAGCTACTCTTTCGGGAGATGAGCTTCGTGCCGTGGCTAGAACAGCCGACGGTGATTTACAGATTGATGAACGAGCGTTGGCAATGGCACAAGAGGCGTTCAGGGACGCTAATAACGCCATTAAATATGCAGACTATATCGAGAATCCGAACCTTCGCGCGATAGTCAAAGCGGGAGCAAAACTTAGTGACGAAGAACTTGAAAAACTGAGAAAGGTAATGGAATCCCTGTATCCCAATGAGTTTGGTCAATAAATCGGATTCTGCGCTCCGCGCCTTCTACTGGGCGCACAAATTTCTGAATGAGTTCGGAATCCACTGGCTCCCCGTGGAAGCATTTGATATTATCGCAAAGCAGGATAATTGGCGGCTGAAATACGTAGATACGCTCGCATATGAAATCGGTAAGGACAAGCAATATGTACTAGACCATGTAATGCGCAGTAAGGATGGCGTAGCTATATATGATGTGAGGCTTGACCAGTACAACATCATCCTGAACAACGATGAGTCAATTCCGAAGACCAGAATGCTATGGACGGCTGTACATGAGATCGGCCACATCTACATGGGCCATCTCACAAACAAACGCACCAAGATAACAGCCGACTTGTTGAGCGCAGAGGAATACGACCAGCTCGAATTTGAAGCCGATGTTTTTGCCGGAGAGGTATTGGCATCGAAATGGCTGATGCGGCAGTTGGATATTGTAGATGAAGAAGACATTGCTATAATCTGCGGCATCTCCGACGACGCGGCGCTCAGTCGCTATAAGAAGGCGACCGAAGACTACAATTTTATTCCGGCGAATGCAGTCTTCACCATCCATAACTTCGCGTCGTACATAAAAGATATTACTGTCTGCCGTGCACGTGAGGATTTTGAAGAGAAAGGGCGGTTTCTCCATCAGAATCCAGTACAGAACAAGCTGGCAAAGCCGAAACCGCCATTTTTGAGAAAACCGGGCAGTTGCCCCTACTGTGGAAACGATCACGGCATAACGCCAAAGTCCAACTTTTGCATCGCCTGCGGAAGTACCCTGAAGCCCGGTGTAAAAATGGCTGACGAATACTGCGATCATATCAATCTGAAGGAAGCCGCCTTCTGCGAGTTGTGCGGGAACAGAGTGTATCGCATTAAACAAGGCTTTTGTTTTGAGGAATGCGAAATTGTCGACTATACAATTAATCAAAGATATGGAGGTTAGAAGGTGGTTATTACGGGAGAGCTGAAAAACCAGATCGACAAGATCTGGGATGATATGTATTCATATGGTATTGCCAACCCATTGGTAGTTATCGAACAGTTAACTTACTTATTCTTTATCCGCTCACTGGATGATGTTGAAACAGCTAACGAAAAGAAGGATGCTGTTTTAGGGATTACAGGAGATAGAATTTTCCAACAAGATGAATACGGGCAGCGCCTTCGCTGGAGTAAATTCTGTGATTTGAAGGCAGAAGAAATTTTCATGCGGTTACGTGATGAGGTATTTCCTTTTATTAAGGGAACGGACAGAGCGGTTAGGCTGGCCGATGGTACGAAACATATTGTTAGCGGACTTAAAATTGGCAAAAAGAGCGCCTACGCAAAATACATGCGAGACGCTAATTTCCTTCTTCCCAATGCACTGATTACGCAAAAGGTGGTTACCGCAATTAAGGACTTGCCGCTTAAGGACAATGACCTAAAGGGCGACCTTTATGAGTACATGATTTCCAAACTGCAAACGGCCGGTCGTATCGGGCAATTCAGAACACCGCGTCATATTATTCGGATGATGGTGCGTATGATCGACCCGCAGATTACCGACACCATTGCTGATCCCGCTTGCGGTACTGGTGGATTTTTGGTACTGGCGGGACACTATGTCCGCGAGAACAATGAAAAAACGCTTCGGCTGGATAAAGACGCGCGTGAACATTATCAGAATAAAATGTTCACCGGTTACGACACTGACCAGACGATGTTACGCATTACAGCAATGAACACTATCCTTCATGGCATGGACAACGCAAATATTCGCTTCAACGACTCACTTTCAAAAGACAACACAGATGCGGATAAATACACCGTAGTGCTGGCAAATCCACCTTTCAAGGGTTCACTTGACCATGATTCGGTTGCATCTTCGCTTACCTCTGTGGTGGATACTAAAAAAACAGAGTTGTTGTTTCTTGCACTATTTTTAAGAATGCTTGAGCCAGGCGGACGCTGCGCCTGCATTGTCCCGGATGGCGTACTTTTTGGAACGTCTAAGGCGCATAAAGATATTCGCAAAGAGCTTATTGAGAAGCATAAGCTCCAAGCGGTCATCTCGATGCCTTCCGGCGTTTTTAAGCCTTATGCCGGGGTTTCTACTGCTGTTCTTGTCTTTACGAAAACAGGAACCGGCGGCACGGACAAAGTATGGTTCTATGACATGCACTCCGACGGCTTCAGTCTCGATGACAAACGTGACGATTTAGGTACAGGAGGCGATATTGATGATATTGTTGCCCGTTTCAAGAGCTTAAGGACTAATCCCGAGCAAGAATCGATTCGTACTCGCAAAGACCAGTCATTCCTTGTACCTGCTACTGAGATTATCGAAAAGGGCTATGACCTTAGTATCAACCGCTACAAAGAAAGCGATTATGTGGAACAGGAATATGACCATCCCAGTGTAACCATTGCCCGAATCCGAGAACTGGAGGAGGAAATCCTCGCCGGTTTAGACGAACTGGAGGCGATGTTTGAATGAGTTGGGATAGTATTAGGCTATCAGAAATTGCGGATATTGCTGCGGGACAGGGCGCTCCACAAAAGGCAACAGATTATTCTAATGATGGTGTTCCTTTTGTTAAAGCAGGTGATCTGTCTGCATTATCGCAAGGAGCACCTGAAAGCAGCATTCAAAAGGTAACACCGCAAGCGGTTTCAAAGTATAAGTTAAAGCTCTATCCTAAGGATACCGTTCTATTTGCAAAGAGTGGAATGTCTTGTATGAAAGGGATTGTTTATCAACTTCTGAACGACGCTTATGTCGTAAGTCACTTAGCCTGCGTCACTCCTCGTAAGGTTGATGGACGATTCTTAAAATACTATTTTTATGTATCTCCACCGAATGCACTTGTTCAAGATGAGGCCTATCCATCGATCCGCTTGTCGGATATCGGCAATATGATGATACCTTATCCCTCACTTGATGTACAAAAAGAAATAGCTGATACGCTCGACAAAATAATCTCGATCATTTCCAAGCGCAAAGAGCAGCTTGCCCTTTTGGATAAGCTGGCACAGGATACTTTTATAGATATGTTTGGTGACCCTGTCAGCAACCCGATGGGATGGAAAACAGCAAGAATCAGCGAGCTTGCTTCTGTCCGAATAGGACCATTTGGCTCATTCCTTCATGTTGAAGATTATACTACGGGAGGTATCCCTTTAATAAATCCACAGCATATGGTGAATGGGATAATTAGCCCAAAATCGGATTTCGCAATATCTGAAGATAAATATGAGAAAATGCAGTCTTATCATCTCTACGAAAATGATATTGTATTAGGGCGTAGAGGAGAAATAGGACGTTGTGCTGTAGTTGAAGCAGAACATCTACCTGCAATATGTGGAACAGGAAGTATGATTGTTCGTCCTGATATGGGTATTATCAATAGCAAATATCTGCATTCAGTTTTCTATCAACCATCTTTTGCTAAAGAATTAGAAGGAAAAGCGACAGGAAGTACTATGAAAAATATAAATGCATCCATCGTAAATTCCTTAGTTATTCCTGTCCCGCCAATAGAGTTACAGCGTGAGTATGAAAAAGCATTATTTATAATTAAGAAACAAAAAAACTGTTTACAAGCTAGCTTTGCCGAGATGGAGACTACATATAAGTCCATTTTACAAAAGGCTTTCAGCGGCGAGTTGTTTTGAGAGGTGGCGATATGCTTGATAAATACGATGAATACATCGAGAAATTACTGCTTGCTCAATATGATGTCTCAGAACTCATTGAACATAAGCTGGAGCGCGGTGAAATTCGTGAGGACTTTATCAAGCATCAAGTGGAGCGGCAATACAGAGGCATAAGCTGCTGCAAGGGTATACTTACCGACGTATACGGTGCGAACCAAAGTGGACAAATTGATTTCATCATACCAAAGCGAACCGCTCGTCAGCGACAGTTAGGCGATCACTCGATATTTTTGAGCGAGGATGTCTTGTTTGTCATTGAGGTCAAAAGCAATGCTAAAGGAACCGACTTCAAAGAACTGAACGAGAAAGCTGGACGATATAAAGCGTTGGAAGGCAGCCGTGTACCCATGATTGGGATGTTTTGCTACTATTACGACCTCCAGATGAAGAACTTGCTGAAGCGTTTTGGTTATATATACGACAATGAGATTCAGGCATTCGTTCAGCAGGACGAATGTGAACTGGCCTATCCAAATATAGATTTTGTTATTGCGTTGGACTGCAACGAGGAACTTGGACGAAACAGGCGCTTTTTCATCATTAGAGACGAAAACAATCCAACAAACGGCTACATGCTTTTTCTGGACAGTCCTGTATCAAAGTATTTTTTTAAACTGCTTGCACGCAGTATTGAATAGGAGGGGTTTAATTGACAAACTTCGATTTTCTAAAAAGTAATCCAGAATTTCAGGCTTTTGCCGACGCCTGCGTCGAGGCCGAGAAGTCGATTGCTGTAAGCCCCGCCCTCTGCGCCCTTGGCGTTCGCAAGAGCACGGAGCTTGCGGTCAAGTGGCTTTATTCTGTTGATAAAACCTTGAAGCTGCCTTATAAGGACAATCTTTCTGCACTTATCTATAATCCGTCATTCACGGATTCCATTGACGATGAACTTGTGAGCAAGCTACAGTTTATCATCAAATTAGGAAATTACGCGGCACATACGAACAAGAATGTCACTTACCGAGAGGCGACGCTTGCACTAGGCAACTTGTTCGAATTTGTGCTGTTTATTGATTATTGCTATGGAGCGGCATACGAAGACCGTACCTTTGACGAGGGACTTCTCACTCCTGAAAATGGTACCTCAATAAACAGAGAGGTCTTTGACCGTTTGAAAGAAGAACTCGACGTCAAGGGCGCGGAACGAGAGAAGTTGTTGGAGGACATAAAGCGCCTGCAGGATGAAATGGCAGTTCTAAAAGCCAGGAATACTGCTGCGCGTGCATATACCTCCGGCACGCAAACCGAAGCAGCCACCCGTAAGAGCTATATTGATGTTGACCTCAAAGCTATGGGTTGGAAACTTGGAACAGATTGCATTGAAGAATATCCGGTCGTGGGTATGCCAAGTGATTCCGGCGACGGCTATGTCGATTACGTTCTCTTTGGCGATAACGGTCGGCCTCTTGCTGTTGTAGAAGCGAAAAAGACAACGGTCGATCCGAAAGTTGGACGGCATCAGGCAAAGCTCTATGCCGATTGTTTGGAAAGAATGACTGGTCAGCGCCCGCTTATCTTTTATACAAACGGTTATCATACTTGGTTTTGGGATGACAATAACTATCCTGAGCGTAAGGTATACTCTGTATTCTCCAAAGAAGATTTGCAACGCATCATTAACCGCCGAGAGCTGCGTATTCCTTTTGACAAGATGAATATCAATCCTGAGATCACGGACAGACATTATCAAAAAACTGCAATTCACCGTGTCTGTGACGAGCTTACCAAGAGCCGGAGAAAAGTTCTTCTGGTCATGGCTACAGGAACCGGAAAAACTCGCACGGCCGTTTCTCTCGTGGATGTGTTAACCTCACACGCATGGGTAACGAACATTCTTTTTTTAGCCGACAGACGCGAGCTGGTAAAGCAGGCAAAGCAGGCATTCAACAAGCATATGCCTAATCTATCCACTTGTAATCTGCTGCAGCGCGACAATGATAAGCCCACAGACAGAGCGATATTCTCTACCTATCAAACTATTATGGGCGCAATCAATGATGAGAAGACGGAAGATGGTAAAAAACTGTTTACCCCGGCACACTTTGATCTTATCATTATTGATGAGGCACATCGCAGTATTTTCAAAAAATACAAAGCCATCTTTGAATATTTTGACGCTATCCTTGTTGGCCTCACCGCTACGCCTAAGGACGATGTCGGCCATAATACTTATGAGTTTTTCGGGCTTGAAAACAACATGCCCACTTATGCCTATGAGTATGACACTGCCGTTGCCGAAGGCTATCTAACCGATTATCATTGCATCGAGAAACTGTTCCGAATTCCGACCGAAGGCATTCACTACGATGAACTACCCAAAGATGAACAGGTCAGCTTGGAAGATGTCTTTGAGGAAGGCGAGGAAGTTCCTGACTTCATCAGCGGTGAGGCGATCAATACTGCTTTCTTTAATGTAGACACTAACCGCCGCGTCTTAACCGATCTGATGGAAAAAGGATTGAAAGTCGAAGGCGGCGATAAGTTAGGCAAGACTATCATCTTTGCACGTAATCATCCTCACGCTGAGTTTTTGAAAAAACAATTTGATGAGCTTTATCCGCAGTATCACGGAGAGTTTGCCCGTGTCATTGATAACTATGAAAAATACGCTGAAGATCTGTTGGATAACTTCAAGCAAAAAGACAAATACCCGCAGATTGCCATTTCTGTTGATATGCTCGATACAGGCATCGATGTGCCGGAGGTCGTGAATCTTGTGTTCTTTAAGCGTGTGCTATCCAAGACGAAATTCTGGCAGATGTTTGGCCGTGGCACTAGGTTGTGCGAGGATTTGTTTGGGCCAGGTGAAGACAAAAAAGTTTTCTACGTGTTCGATTATCTCGGAAACTTCGAGTTCTTCCGTCAAGACCCAAAAGGCAAGGAATCCGAAGAAGTAGAATCTTTGTCTGAATATACGTTTAAGCTCAAGGTTCGTATCATCAAAGAGCTTCAGGAAATGAAATATCAGGAACCTACGCTGATTGAATTCCGCACCGCGCTAGTCAAAGAGATATCCGGCCAAATAGCCGCCCTTAATCGGGAGCAATTTCAAGTCAAACAAAACCTGAGCTATGTTGAAAAATACGCAGATCAGGCGGCATTCCAATGTTTGGGCGTTATTGAAACCGAAGAGATGATCGCGCACCTCGCAAGCCTTATTCCTGCTGCCACAGATGACGAAACCGCGCGTCGCTTGGATGTATTGATGTTCCGGCTGGAACTGGCTTACGTGACTAACGATGAAAGTACAAAGAGGTCTATCATAAACAAGATAAAAACAATAGCCGAGAATCTTGACTCCAAGGGTACAATTCCACAGGTTTATGCTCAACGTGAAATGCTGGCAAAAATCAAACAGGACGCATTCTGGACGTCAGCCACTCTTCCAGTGCTGGATGATATCCGTTGTCGTCTGCGTGAACTAATGCAGTATCTCAAAAAAGAGATGAAAATGAAGGTCATCAACGTGACAGATAGTGTCCTTCTTGAGAAAGAAGGAGAACGCTTTACTGAGGATACCACACTTGAGGCGTATTATCAGCGCGCTGAGCGTTATGTGCAAGAAAACGAGGGGAAACCTTCCATACAAAAGCTCAAAAATAATGAGCCATTGACCGATGAGGATTGGAACGAACTTGAGGAAATATTCTGGCATGAAGTTGGCTCAAAAGACGATTATGACCGAGAAGCCGGTGCAGAAATGCCTCTTGGTCGCTTTGTACGCGGTATCACGGGTCTTTCTCAGGAAGCTGCGCTTGCGGCGTTTTCCGAGTTTCTTGATGGTCAGTGCTATACTGAGGAACAAATTCGTTTTGTCCGATGCGTGATTGATTGGATTGTCAAATGGGGCACTTTAGAAGACGAAGATATGAAGAACGATGAGTTTTGTGGTGGTATCGACTTTATGGAAGCATTCGAGGATAATATCACCGCATTACAGACGATTATAGGCAGAATAAGAATTATCAACGAGAATGCTGTCCGAAAGGCGGCGTAATATGATGGTATATCATTTATTGTGCTGGAAGCCTTAACATTGTGATATTACTATAACAAAATTATTGCTGCCAAAGGAAGTGGTTGTAATGATTACAATTGAAGAATATCTGGAAAATGTTTTAAAGGATTTCTGTAAATATTTGGACAGTGAGCCTCGCCTTTGCGATTTAAAAAATGTAAACTTCAACGCTGGAACCATTCCAGATTATACAGATATTCATGTTCAACAGTTATATTTGTTGAGATACGTATATGCATATGCTTTTGAATATAAATCAATGTATGAATCTTTGCTCCAGAGGCAACGATATAAAGATAATATATCAGTAGTTTCTATAGGCTGTGGAACCATGGTAGATTATTGGTCATTAGTAGAAGCATTAAAAGAGCGTGGTATAAGAGACTGTACGGTGAAATATCGAGGCATTGATAGTGTTGATTGGAATTACAAGTTTAAACCCCGTTCCAAAGATGATGTTCGCTTTATTGAAAGTGATGCTATAAAAGTTTTCGAACAAGCAAAACAATTAAGTTCAGACGTTTGTATTTTTCCAAAATCAATAAGTGAATTTACGCATGAAGATTTTGAAACTTTATGTGCAGGTTTTGGCGACAAAGAAATTGAAAAAGATATCTTTTACATACTTATCTCTTTAAGGTCTGATGAGTATAGTATGGAACGAGATATCAGTCGTACAAAAAAGCTGATAGATGCTATTCAAGACAATGGTTACAGCACGAGCGATAAGTATAATAGTTACATTCATTATAAAGATCAAACTAAGGGAATCATAACATATGATTCACAATTTATTTATCCCAATAGTGCAATAGATACAATAAAACGGCTCAATGAATATTGTAAACAATATTTGCTCTTGGGGGAAAATTGTTATGATGAATGCGAGAAATATTTAACTCGCTGGCCGATTTTAAAGCCAACCACAATAAGATTTCAAATATTAAAGTTTGAAAGGAATGATTAAATGATTATAAGTGCTAGTCGAAGAACTGATATACCTACGTATTATTCTGATTGGTTTTTGAATCGGATTAAAGAACAATATGTTTTAGTTCGCAATCCAATGAATATTCATCAAATAAGTAAAATCAATTTATCGCCTAATGTAGTAGATTGCATTGTCTTTTGGACTAAAAACCCTGAGCCAATGATTGATAAACTTGACAAACTCAAAGAATATAATTTCTATTTTCAGTTTACACTTAATTCATATGGGCAAGATGTTGAGAAAAACGTCCCTTCAAAAAGTAAATATTTAATTGAAACCTTTAAACGTCTTTCTACAAAGATTGGTGCTGAAAAAACTATTTGGAGATACGATCCAATTTTTTTAAATCGAAAATATACATTAGAGTATCATATCGAGTACTTTGAAAAGTTAGCTAAACAGCTAAAAGACTACACAGAAAAATGTACTATAAGTTTTATGGATTTCTATCCAAAAATAAAAAGTAACATTACTACACTGGAAATATCTGAAATGAGCCAAACACAACAATGGAACATTGCGGAACAATTATCGAAAATCGCTTTTGGATATGGCCTTAAAATGGATACATGTTGTGAAGGCATTGATTTAAGTAAATTGGGTATCGGCCATGCAAAATGCATAGACGGTGATTTAATTTCCCGAATTATTGGTAGTCCTCTGAGCGTTGAGAAAGATAAAAATCAACGATTAGAGTGTGGTTGTGTTTCGAGCATTGATATAGGGTTATATAATACTTGTCGTAATAGATGTAAATATTGCTATGCAAATCATAGTCTAGCTACATTACAAAAAAATAGACAAGAGTATGATACGGAGTCTCCTCTACTTTGCAGTCATGTTGGTCCTGATGATATAATTAGCGAGCGAGAAGTAAGGTCATTGAGAGATAATCAGCTAAACTTATTTACTAACTATCCTAAATAAATAAAGAAAATTTTGTGGCATCTATATTCACCTAACTTGCCAGAAACGCTTTACAGTTGACTTTTTAACGAAAGAACTAAGGGTAAATAACGGCGAAGTACCCCAATACTATGTGGAAAATTCGCATGAAGCCATTATCGTCCCGGAGGAATTTGAAACGGTGCAGGAAGAAATGGCTCGGCGAAAGGAACTGGGCAGAGCTTACAGCGATAAGGCTTTTCACAGTAAAATCATCTGCGGAGACTGTGGCGGTTTCTACGGCCGAAAAGTATGGCATTCCACAGATGAATATAGAAGTGTGATATTTCAGTGCAATCAGAAATTCAAAAATGAGAACAGATGCCAAACTCCGACACTCACCGAGGACGAAATCAAACGACGCTTCCTCGTCGCTTACAATGACTTGATTGGAAATCGCTCCACAGTGCTTGCTGACTGTGAGCTTATCCGGCAGACGCTCTGCGACACTAAGGCGCTTGATGCCGAAATGCAACAGGAACAGGATGAAATGGCGGTTGTGTCCGAGCTCATGCAGGCGCATATAAAAAAGAATGCGTCCGTCGCGCAGTCGCAGGGAGCCTACGCACTGGAAACCGGACGCATTGAAAATCGCTATAACGCCGCTTTTGAACATTACACCGCACTCGAAATGGAAAAAGAAAAGCGGATGCAAAAAAGCAAGGAAATCAGCACTTTTATCACAACGTTGAAAAAGCAGCCGCTGACCGTGCTGGAATGGAACGAGCGGCTTTGGATTACGCTGCTTGACACAGCCACCATTCACAATGACGGTACAATAGTGTTCCGGTTCAAGAGTGGTAGAGAAATCGCAGAGTAAGTACGGACAATTTTGATGAGAGAAGAAAAACCGAAAATCCAAAACAATTATTCATCATATTCATCAATGAAATTTAGAACAAACTGCTTGGTTTGATTTTTCAATACAAACAGTACCTTTTTTTCAAAATCGATGCCCGCTCTATTTTGATTTAGCTATGTTAACTTCATAGAGCCCTTTTGTCCTTTGACACTACTTTCAATCCGTTCAGATTTTGACAAGACTTATAAAACCGCCAGTTCTGTTTTCAACGACTAGATTTTTGATTCGATTTTATTTATAACTGCAACAAATTCATCATCGGATTTTCCGGTTGGATCGTCAAGGCCCCAATCCTCCCTGCGCTTGCATGGCAGATATGGGCATTCAACATTACAGCCCATTGTTACGACCACATCTATTGCAGGAAGTTCCTCAAGCAATTTAGGCCTCTGAGTCGCCTCCATATCAATCCCGTAAAGCTGTTTTATAAAGCGAACCGCATCGGGGTAAATTTGATCTTTTAGCTCTGTTCCGGCGGAATAGCTTTCAAAAGCATCGGATGCAAAGTGTTTTCCAAGCGCTTCGGCAATTTGGCTTCGGCATGAGTTGTGGATGCAGATAAAGGCTACCTTTGGTTTCATGTCACTCATAATTATCTTCCTCTGGATAGGCTACACTAAACTGTACAGAAAAGATCGGAAGCCTTTCGAGCTTCGTTTACCTGAAGAGCATGTTCATCTGATGAAGACCCGTAAGGCTACCAATAAAGCCGCTTGAGCCCTGGCACAATGGCTTCTAATCTGTTTTGCAGAAGCCCGAGGAAGAAGCAGCTGGCGAAGCGAACTCTTGACAAATTCTTGATTGGTAAAATAAGCGTAGCTAATGAAGCATTGCCTTTAAGCTGAATAATTGAATCTATCTTTTATTACACCATATACCTTGCAATTATAAAAAAGTGTAGATATTATTTAGATATATGGGGGAAAATTAAATATTTTTCGATTAGGGGTGAAACAATAATGATCCTTTCACAATCTGATAGTTTGTATCGCCAATTACTCGAACAGTTACCCGAAGGGGTAATTATAACTGACACAAATGGTACTATAGTTTTTGTAAACAATGCTGCCGAAAAAATCAGAAATATTCAAAAAAAAGACATCTTAGGTAATAATATTATTTCGTGTCATAAGGAAAATTCACACGAGAAAGTCTTACGAGCAATCGAACACCTAAAGAAAAATGTAAATACAAATTATCACAGGATGGTAATTGACCAAATAAACCAAAAAGTTTATGAAAACACCTATGCCTCTATATGCAATCAGCAAGGCGAATTTAGAGGAATGGCCGTCATATCACGAGATATAACAGAACGCAGAAAATCCGAAGAAATGAAAGCTCATTACTCCCAAATGCAAGAAGAGGCTTTGCATAATTTAAAAGAACAATATCATAATTTATTGCTAACTTCTATGGAGACCCTTACTAATTTGCTTGAAGCGCGGGATGTCTATACAAACGGCCATTCAAAAAGGGTTACGGCAATAGCTCTTAAGCTTTATGAATATAAATACGGTTTATCGGATTCCTTTCTGGATATACAAGCCGCAGCAAAATTACATGATATCGGTAAAATCTGTATTCCCGATCGGATTATTAACAAACCGGATAAGCTTACAGCTGATGAACTTGAAACTGTCAAACAGCATAGCAGCATTGCGGCGGATATTATAAAAATGCTTGATCCCGGGAATAAAATATCTCCGATCATCAGGCATCATCATGAAAGATATGACGGAAAAGGTTATCCAGATGGACTCTCCGGTACTGATATCCCGTTAGGATCAAGAATCATCGCTATTGCCGATAGCTTTGATGCCATGAGTACAAACCGGCCTTACCGGAATGCAATTCCATTTGACTTATGTATTCAAGAAATTAAAGATAACTCCGGTAGCCAATTTGATCCTGAATGGGTAAATGTTTTTTGTGAACTCGCCAATACGGGAAGCATTTAATTGTTAATTAATATTCCTCGCAAATTCTTTACATTTTAATGTTTCCCACGATTTCATAATTTCTTTATGCTTTCTCATGCAAAAGGGGTACAGCATATCTCTGGTGCATATTGAATGTGTGCCCATGTTGCTGTGTATCCGAAAAAATGTTTATCAAGAGCCATTTGAGCTACGGTTTGCCGGAAGAACATATTTGCCTTATGAAAGCAGAAAGGCTCCCAGCAAGGCCTCAAGGCGTACCTTGTTTTCAATCTGCTTTGCAGAAGCCCGAGAGTAAAACAGCTGGCGAAGCGAACTCTTGGTAAACCGAAGCTCTTAAGTTCTACAGTGATTATCATTTAGGGCTATTTAGTTATCTTCCAATCCTCCGTTCGCCCTCCATAAGCCCTTTAAGCATTTGTTGACGTCCTTCAGTATTGCGTTATCAAGGCTCAGCTCCGCCACGAGCTTTTTGAGTCGCGCATTTTCCTTTTCAAGCTCTTTCAAACGCCTGGCCTCCGCGGTATTCATGCCGTCATAGGTCTTCCACCAGCGGTAATACGTCTGCTCGGATACCTCCGCCAGGCGCACGGCTTCGGCGATCGTCTTGCCCTGCCCACAGAGCACCTCGATTTCTCTTAGCTTGACGATGATCTGCTCCGTTGTGAACGTCTTCTTTGACATTTCGTCCCAGCTCCTTTTGTTAGTTTATCATATCATTCCTAACTTTTAAGCTGGTACAATTTCCGAGGGGCATATCAGTAGGCGAACAAAAAGAGAAGTAGGACAGCGACGAAGATGAATCCGGTTTTTTTATTTACTGCTTCCATTTTATTTTCCCTCCTTTGACCCCTTTAACGGCAAAAAACAAGAAAAAATCACACTCATCTAATCTAGATTATAAATGAATTATGTGTGCCTTTCAAGTTGGTTACTGTCAAGTAAACGTTGGCAACTTGCCTTCATACAAATTTTTACTGAAAATGTTTGTGCCAATTAGGTCGCATTTATTCCACGATCCTATTGACATGGGAACCCCTGTACCCTCTGGACTCC